>Ga0193955_1000028_pt1 | contig 100565 bp, 91 predicted proteins | sample BB_6_MG_FD_140343 | JGI IMG/M metagenome (GOLD analysis project Ga0193955, IMG submission 140343) | Microbial mat bacterial communities from the Broadkill River, Lewes, Delaware, United States - BB_6_MG | ecosystem: Environmental > Aquatic > Freshwater > River > Microbial mats | place: USA... | reverse complement strand
TAGTGCCTTACCGCTTGGCGATACCCCAATGTTAATTATAATAAGTTGGTTGCGGAAACAGGATTTGAACCTGTGACCTTCGGGTTATGAGCCCGACGAGCTACCGAACTGCTCTATTCCGCGGTGTGTACAAACCTAAGTGCTGTTTGTGAGCCGAAATTATAGGCAAAAAGTTTTTCAATGTCAAGTAAAATATACTTAAATATTAAAAAAAATCTCTTTAACCATTTGAACTCTTTTTAATAATCTTTTTTATATAATAAAATCAAATTTTTATAGGAATATTTATGACACCAACTCAAAGAGTTTTAGAAGCAATTGAAGAGATTAAAAAGGGAAATATGATCATCATGTGTGATGATGAAGATAGAGAAAACGAAGGTGATCTAGTATATGCAGCGGCATTTTCATCACCAGAACACGTTAACTTTATGGCAATGCAAGCCAGAGGTTTAATCTGTGTTGCTTTAAGTAAAAATACTGCCAATAGATTAGAATTAAATCCTATGGTGAGTTCAAACTCTTCATCATATGAAACAGCTTTTACCGTATCTGTAGATGCTAAAAGTGCTTTGACAGGTATTTCAGCAGCAGAAAGAGATGATACCATTAAAATTTTGGCTAATCCAATCTCTCATGCAGATGAGCTAGTGCGTCCTGGACATATATTTCCATTAATTGCAAAAGACGGTGGTACACTGGTTCGTACAGGACATACAGAAGGAAGTGTAGACATTTGTCGTTTAGCAGGTTTAAGTGAAGCGGGTGTTATATGTGAGATCATTAAAGAAGATGGAACGATGGCAAGACGTGATGATCTTGATCTTTTTGGTGAAAAACATAACCTAAAAACAGTATTTATTTCAGATATTGTTGAATATCGTCTAGCAAATGAGCGTTTGGTTCAAGAAACAAACAATGAGCAAATGGAATTTTTTGGTGCCGATACTAAAAAATATACTTTTAGTGATCATGACAATGTAGAACATACCGCAATAGTTTTTGGAGAAATTGACGATATAGCTAATGTAAGAGTTCATAACGTTGTACCCGATATAGAGTTATTGTTAAATCAACCTAAGTATAATAATCTTGTTAACTCTATTGAATATTTAAAGCAAAATAACGGTGTATTGGTTTTTATAAATAAAACAAATCATCAAGATAATGCTCATATGAAAGAGATAGGGACAGGTGCTCAAATACTTAAAAATTTAGGTATAGTTAAAATGAATCTTTTAAGTAACTCTACACAAACGGACATTGTAGGTTTGGGTGGTTTTGGTCTTGAACTAAATGAAATAGTTGTAATTTAATATATAAGAAGTGGGAAATGCTGAATTTTTTTGAACGTATTGAAGATGGTAAAAAACTAAAGATAGAAGTAGAAAGTGATACGCAACGTTATACAAATAACGCTTGGCTTTTGAGTGTATTTTTAAACCTTGACAGTTCGGATATACATTCAGAAAATTATATGGAGTTTCTTAGATTAAAGGGTTCACTTATCATTTCACTAGAAGATGAGGACAGAACAGGATATATTGGATCGCGTGCTGTTGATGGTTGGACGGAATTTTATTTTTACTCAAAGAACCCTGATAACATAAAACTTCGCGATGGAGATATTTTACAGTACACAAAATACGACTATGAAAGTCATGTTATTGAAGATGCTGAATGGTCGTTTTATCATAGAAAGTTAGAACCAAACGAAGAAGAAGCTAAAATAATTGCTCAAACAAAAAAAAATGCAAAAGATAAATAAATAGATGATTGAAAAATATAAAAATATTGATGAAAACTTTGATATAGAGGTTGAACTTGATATTGATGAAGATACACAAACTTACCCTTGGTTATATTCCCTTTTTATAGAGGCAGAAGTAGATGAAAGTGTTAAACTAGACATTATAAACACAGTTGAGCAAACAAGCTTTGTTCAGTATGTTGGAATGCGTTTTATAGATGGTTGGAGTGAATTTTACTTTTATTCATTAAACTCAAAAAATATACAAACAAAAGTACAAGCTTATTTGCAAGAAAATAAATACAAATTTGAAGGCGGTGTTGTTAAAGATTCCAAATGGGATTTTTATAGGGGAAATCTTCAACCCACAGAAACAGAGTTCTTGATGATAGAATCTCAAAAAATTGTGCAACAGCTGGTAGAAGAGGGTGACGACATTGCCAAAGAGCGTGAAGTTGAGCACTATGTGATGTTTGATACTAAAACACAGATGCAAAGATTTATACAAAATGCTGAAAATGAAGGCTACACTTTTAAAGATGAGATAAGCACTCAAGAAAATGAATACGGTGTAGCAGTTATTAAGACCCATAACCTATCTTATGAAGCACTTTTTGAAAATATAGAATTACTTAGAGGTCTTGCCTCTCAAGAACAGGGATTTTATGAACTATGGAGTACGACCTTAGCGGAGCAAGAATAAATGGGTAAACTCTTTGCATTAACGGGTGTCTTAAACTACCTTTTAGTTGTTTTTTTAAATGCTTTTACTGATCTAGGTCATAAAATTATTATACAAAATACGATTTTTAAGGTGTATGATTCAAGCGAACAGATCGTTTTAACGGCGATTATTAATGCAATGATTTTACTCCCTTTTATTTTAATTTTTTCACCCTCTGGATTTATTGCAGATCGATTTGCTAAACATCTTATTATGAAACACTCCTCCGCATTTGCGGTTGTGATTACATTGTTAATCACACTTTCTTATTATCAGGGTTGGTTTGTTTTTTCTTTTTTAATGACCTTTCTTTTAGCTTTACAAAGTGCTATTTATTCCCCTGCAAAATACGGTTACATCAAAGAGTTGGTAGGGGATAAGTACATCACACAAGGAAATGGTGCAGTTCAAGCTGTAACTATAGTAGCTATACTTGGAGGGATAATCTTCTATTCGGCATTTTTTGAAGCGATGGTTGGGGAAGATTACCATAGCAATGAAGAGATCTTGAAAGTGATCGCACCTTTAGGTTGGTTTTTAGTATTTGGATCTATTATAGAATGGTATATTGCTAGTAAGCTTCCTAATAAAATGATTAAACAAAGTTATAAAACTTTCAATTATAAAAAATATTTTTCAGGTGCTTATTTATACAAAAACCTAAAAATAACAACAAGAAAACCAGAGATTTTTGAGTCGATTATTGCTTTGAGTTTATTGTGGTCAATCTCACAAGTATTTCTTGCTATTTTTGGGGAATACGCTAAAAGTAAATTAGGTGTAACAAATGCACTGGTTGTTCAAGGTGTAATGGCACTTGCAGGATTTGGTATTGTTTTGGGAGCTTTTATTGTTTCTTTTTATTCCAAGTACTTTATTAATGTGGGTTATGTTTTACTAGGTGCTATTGGTATTACAATGGTAACCTTTGTCGTACCTCTTAGTGAGTCAATGGGTGTCAATGCTCTATTATTTTTATGTTTTGGTGTGTTTACAGCTTTTATGATTGTCCCTTTAAATGCGTACATACAGTATTTATCCCCCTCTGTACACCTAGGAACTATTTTAGCGGGAAATAATTTTATTCAAAATATTTTTATGTTTGTATTTTTAGCATTAACAACTATCTTCGCTTATTATGGAATGGATTCAGAAGTTTTATTTTACCTTATGGGAATGGTTGGAATATATTTGATCTACATTGTTTACAAGCGATATGTGGTCATGTCGATCTGGGCAATATTTTCATTTGTTTTTTCATGTAGATACAAATTTGTGTATAAAGGTTTAGAAAATATTCCTACCAACCAAGGAGTGTTACTGCTTGGAAATCACGTAAGTTGGATAGATTGGTTTATTATACAAAACCCCATTAAAAAGCGTATTAACTTTATGATGGACAAAGAGATCTATAACAATAAGTTGTTGCAACCTATTTTAAAAAAAGGTGAAGTGATCCCTATGTCTAAACGATCATTTAAAGATGCTATGCAAGAAGCATCAAACAGACTACAAAATGCTAAACTCGTTGCAATTTATCCAGAAGGGGAGATTAGTACTAACAATGAACTTTCTACCTTTAAAAGAGGATATGAACGACTTAATTGTTCAAAAGATTGTTTGATGGTTCCTTATTATATTGATGGAATGTTTGGATCTGTTTTTGCAAAAAACAAGAAAACCCAACACCGTTCTTGGTTTAAACGTCGAGTGGTAAATGTGGAGTTTTCAAAACCTATTTTAAATGATACAAGCGCAGAAAAACTCCAAGAGATTGTTCAAAGTATGAAGGATAAAAACTGAAATTAGTTTTAGTTTTTATTTTTTTTTCATCTTTAGTATTTTCAAATGAACGTCCAAAAGTGGCACTTGTATTGAGTGGAGGCGGTGCACGAGGTGGTGTACACGTGGGTGTCTTAAAAGTTTTAGAAGAAAATAAAATTCCAATTGATATGATTGTTGGTACAAGCATGGGAAGTTTTGTGGGTGGTTTATACGCATCGGGAAAAACACCCCACGAGATAGAGCAAATTTTAGTTTCTAGTGATTGGAAAGAGTTTATTCGTACCAATTTTGAACGTAGCGATACACCTATGAAAAGAAAACAGATAGAAGATTATTTTCAAGGTAGGTTGGCATTAGGGATCAATAAAGATAAACATTTTGTTTTACCAACGGGTGTTTTTAAGCGACAACCACTCTTATTGAAGTTTTTAAAAGAGAGTGAACACGTTGAAGATATACAAAATTTTGACAATTTATCTATCCCTTTTCGAGCCGTTGCTACCAACATTGAAAATGGAGAGGCCGTTGTTTTAAAAAGTGGTTCACTTGGTCGTGCTATGTATGCTTCGAGTGCAATTCCAGGGGGTTTTCAGCCTATACGTATTGACAATAAAAACCTTGTTGATGGAGGTATAAGTAAAAACCTACCCATCTCTGTTGCCAAAGAGATGCAAGCCGATATTATTATTGCTGTTGATGCCAGTGAGAGTTTTGAAAAAGAGATAGATATAAATTCTTATTTAGTGGTCATGGATCAATTAGTGAATATATTGATGCGTAAAAATACAGACGATGAAATTTTAATGCTTACTTCTGATGATGTATTAATTAGCCCATATTTAAATGGTTATTCGGGACTTGATGTGGATAAATATGCGCAAATAATTGAGATAGGTGAAGCGTATGCCCGTGATTCTCTTCACAATTATGAACACTTGAAGATCTCTGATGAAGATTATGAAAAATATTTAAAAAAACACAGGTTTGAACATCACCGTCAAACATCTTATATTGATGAAATTATTATTGAAAACAACACCTATATTTCTAATGAAATGATAAAAGATAGACTCCATGTCAAAGTTGGTGATATTTTAGATGAATGTGTTTTACGAAAAAATATGATGCATATTTATAATATGATGATTTTTGACAGCGTTGAATACGAGCTGATTAAAAAAGGGGAGAAAAATACGGTTGTTATTAAAACTACACCGAGTTGGGATAACCGTGGTGAAGTAAGGTTTTCGTTTGGTTTTGAAGATGATTATAATGGTGCTTCTGCTTATTCTTTTAAGATGGCTTATAGAGCGTATGGTATTAACTCTTATGGCGGTGAATTTAACAGTGACTTTGAAATAGGCAAAAAGGAACAGATCCGAAGTGAAGTGTACCAACCCATAGATTCTATTGGGCATTATTATGTACGTCCAAATTTTTTGTATGTAAATCAAGTTGATAAGCAAAACAATGATTTGGATTTTCAAAGATATGGAATTTCAATGGCATTGGGTAGATATTTTTTCGTTGAACATGAACTTGAGTTTGGAGTGGGTTTGTATAAAGATACTTTAGAATCATTTAGTTTAGGAAAAAAAGTTAAGAGCTTTAGATCTAGACCTACATACGTTTCATTTAGAAGTGATACCTTAGATAATATTAATTTTCCAAAATACGGATATAAATCAAACATAGTGCTTTTAAAAGAGATGTCAGGTTTAAAGAGTGATTATGATTATGAACAGGTATCTATTGAGGTGGAAAAACCTTTTAATATTCAAACCCATAATCTTACGGCGTATCTAAAGTTAGGCATGAGCTTGAATAATTCAACAGAACTCTCTTTGTTAAATAAATACACTTTAGGGGGTTTGTTTAATCTCTCAGGATATGCTCCTAATACTTTTTATGGCAATAATCTAATACTAGGTGTGCTAAAATATCGTTATGAAATAAAAAATGGTGGTTTTTTTGGAACATTTAATGCCCCTTTGTACATGGGTTTTAGTATAGAAACAGGTGACATTTGGGATGAAGATAAGGAACATAAAGTATCACAACTTAAACAAGCATCTTCTATTTACATAGCAGCCGATACGTTTTTAGGCGCTTTGTATTTAGCGTATGGAGCATCAAGTGATGGACAAACGAGTGCATATTTATATTTAGGAGAAAAATTTTAATGAATAAAACTTTGATTATAGGAGCGGGTGGTGTAGGTCGCGTTGTTGTTTACAAATGTGTACAAAATGCGGCAACATTTGGTCAAATAACTTTGGCTTCAAGAACAAAATCAAGATGCGATGAGATTAAAAACGAGTTACCAAAGGCAGATATAAAAACAGCTCAAGTTGATGCTGATAGCGTACAAGAGTTGGTGGCACTTATTCATGAGGTTCAACCAAGTATTGTAATTAATGTTGCTCTGCCTTATCAAGATTTAACAATAATGGATGCTTGTATCCAAACCAAAACGCCATATTTAGATACTGCAAACTATGAACATCCAGATGAAGCTAAGTTTGAGTATAAACTTCAATGGCAAAGAGATGAAAAATTTAAAGAAGCAGGTATTATGGGACTTCTTGGATCAGGTTTTGATCCTGGGGTGACCAATGTTTTTTGTGCTTATGCTCAAAAACACTACTTTGACACCATTGAATACATTGATATTTTAGATTGTAATGCAGGTGATCATGGTTACGCTTTTGCAACCAACTTTAATCCAGAAATCAACCTTCGTGAAGTATCGGCAAACGGACGTTATTGGGAAAATGGTACGTGGATCGAAACAAAACCGATGGAAATTATGCAAGTTTGGGATTATCCTGAAGTGGGTCCAAAAGATTCTTATTTGCTTTATCATGAAGAGATGGAGTCTTTGGTTAAACATATTAAAGGCTTAAAAAGAATACGTTTTTTTATGACTTTTGGAGAAAGTTACTTAACTCATATGAAGTGTTTACAAAACGTGGGAATGCTTGGGATTAAAGAAGTTGAACATAAAGGACAAAAGATTGTTCCTATGGAGTTTTTAAAAACATTACTACCCGATCCATCAACACTTGGAGCACGTACAAAAGGTAAAACAAATATTGGAATTGTAGCTGAGGGTTTAAAAGATGGCGTTAGAAAAAAGATCTACATCTATCAAGTCAGTGATCATGAACAATGTTTTAAAGAGGTGAACTCTCAAGCTGTTTCTTATACAACAGGTGTGCCCGCTATGATCGGTGCAAAGCTTATGCTTGAAGGTAAATGGAAAGGTGAGGGTGTCTTTAATATGGAAGAGTTTGATCCAGATATATTTATGGCGGAGTTAAATACTCAAGGACTTCCTTGGCAAGTAAAAGAGTTAGAGGTATAAAACAGTGGATAAAACCAGTTTAGTCCATACCATTGAATCGCTTCCTCCATTGTCCAATGCAGCGATACTAATTCAAAAACTATATGAAAATGGAGCGACGGATGTTAATATTACTAAACTGGTTAAACTCATAGAATCCGACGCTATTTTAACCGCAAATATATTAAAAATGATAAACTCCCCTTTGTATGGTTTTTCCAAACAAATAGCATCTGTGGCACAAGCTGTTACACTCTTTGGCACGGAAATGGTTTATGGATTGGTTATTCACTATGCGATCAATGAAAGGATGAAAGCAAATACCGAAATGTTTGGTGTTTCTTCTGCTGTTTTTAATGATGTGTGTCAACTTCAAAGTTCTTTAGTTTTACAGTGGTTTTCTAAAATAGATACGCGACAAGCACAATTTTTAGCACCTTTAGCCCTTATTATGGAATCGGGAAAATTGGTAATGGCGCAAAACATCATTGAGGGTGAGTATATTCAAGAATTTAAAGAACAATACCAAAAAGCCAAAGATCCATTGGTCTATGAAGATACTTTATTTGGAATATCTTCATATTATGTATCAGGGTTGTTGTTTGAGCACTGGAACTTAGAACCTCTGTATGTTGAGATCCTTAAAGCGCTTGATTATGAACCCCAATATATTAGCAATAAAGTTGAGAGTTATGTCGATACTTTGGCAGTGATCAAAACGGCAATAAATGTAAAAGAGATCTTAACCAAAGAGTCGGTTTTACACGCAGCTCGATTGGTTGAAAAACAAGGTTTTGATAAAGACTATTTTATAAGTGTGGCATTGAGAGTAAAAAAAACATACATAGAGAATTTAAAAAAACGATGAAAACACCTTATTATTTATGCGACGAAAAACTTTTAGAAAAAAACTTAAAAATACTTGAGTATGTTCAACAAAAAAGTGGTGCAAAAGTGATACTAGCACTTAAGGGTTATGCAATGCACGCAACCTTTGCTTTGGTGTCAAAATACTTAAAAGGATGTACGGCAAGTGGTTTACACGAAGCACGATTGGCATATGAAGAATTTAAAGTCCATAACGACGAAGCGCAAGTACATACTTACTCTCCAGCATACTCTGAAGAGGACATAAACGAAATTGCAAAAATCTCGGATCATATTGTTTTTAACTCTGTTGCACAACTTTTAAAATATGCTGAACGAGTACGTTCTATTAATCCTAAAGTGAGTATTTCATTAAGAATAAATCCCGAAGTATCGGCTTCTCCAAAAGACATTTACAACCCTTGTGGAATTTATAGCCGTTTAGGAACCACTTTGGAAAATTTTGATGAAAGGGTCTTACCTTATATCAGTGGTTTAAATTTTCATGCCCTTTGTGAGCAAGAAGTCGATGCACTTGAAGAGGTGTTATTAGCTTTTGAAGAAAAATTTTCAAAATATTTTAAACACGTAAAGTATATAAATTTTGGTGGTGGACATCATATTACTAAAAAAGGTTATGATGTTGAAAAACTGATCCGTATCATTAAACATTTTAGACAAAAATACAATGTCGAGGTGTATTTAGAACCTGGAGAAGCAGTAGGATGGGAAGTAGGATACTTAGTAACTACGGTACTGGATCTATTTAAAAATGGAATGGATGTGGCAATTTTAGATACTTCTGCTGAAGCACATATGCCCGACACCCTTGCAATGCCTTATCGTGCTCAGGTGAGAAATGCAGGGATGGCTCAAGAAAAAAAATACACTTATCGATTAGGTGGTAATACCTGTTTAGCAGGAGATATAATGGGCGATTACTCATTTGACACCCCTTTGCAAGTGGGACAAGAGTTGATTTTTGAAGACCAGATCCATTATACTTTTGTAAAAAACACCACGTTTAATGGAATAAAGCTTCCATCCCTTGTAATAAAACGACTCGATGGAAGTCTGGATCTAATCAAAGCGTTTAGTTATGAAGATTATAAACAAAGATTGTCTTAGCGGATAGCTTAGTTTTCGTATAGATCGAGATAATCACTTGTTAAAAGTTTGCTTTTTAAAACTATTTTTATCCCTCTTGATGAAAGTGAACTTTTTAGACCCTCACCAATTTTTGAGCTGACATATACATTGATATTGTGTTGGGTGAAAAGTTTTGCAAAAGCAAAGGCAGGTTTTACTTTATGCGTTAATACAGGATTTTGTAAAACATCTATTAGATCGACATGTTTATCTTTTACTTGATAGATCAAAATATATTTTTGCATTGGATCTAGGTCTTGGGCTTGCTCTTTATTTGAACTACAAACAGCCACTTTATAATCGTCTTTGGTATCTTCAATAAGGATTTTATACCCATTTATAAGTCCATTAGCAAGTTTTTGTCGAGCATTTTTTAAAATTCTTGTAAAAGTAGGACGAGAAACTTCCATCGATTTTGCTGCTTCTTCTTGGTACATACCTCGTACATCCATTAAGTATATCGCTTCTATTTCATCATTGTGTAAGGATGAAACTCCTTTGTATTCATAATTTTCTGGAACAAAAGATGTTACAATTGGTTTGAAGCTAAGTCTTCGTTTAGTTTTAGTTCGGGGCATGTCTTCTCCTTAGTTATAAAATTTTAGCTAAATTTTAGTTAATATAATTGACATATGTTCAAATAATTAGATAGTATATGGACATATGTTCATAAAAGGATTCTCTTATGTTGAAGATTAAAGAAGTTTATTACTTTTACATTGATGGCTTTAAAAGCATGAAAGTTGGTAAAACATTATGGAAAATAATATTTATCAAACTGGCAGTTATATTGATTTTTTTAAAATATGTAACGCATGATAAGAACTTTAAAAGTGAATATAAAACATACGATGAAAAAGTTAATTTTGTCTATGAAAACTTAAAAGGAAATTAAAATGGAAGAACATTTAGTTGATTGGAGTAGGGCACAGTTCGCACTTACAGCTATGTATCACTGGATCTTTGTACCACTTACACTTGGTCTTGGGTTTATTGTTGCAATTATGGAAAGCATTTATGTAAAAACAGGCTCTCAAGAGTGGAAGAAGATGACAAAGTTTTGGATGACCTTGTTTGCTATTAACTTTGCTATTGGTGTTGCTACTGGTATTATAATGGAGTTTGAGTTTGGAACGAATTGGGCAAATTATTCGTGGTTTGTTGGAGATATATTTGGTGCACCACTTGCGGTTGAGGGAATTTTGGCTTTCTTTATGGAGAGTACATTTTTTGCAGTTATGTTTTTTGGTTGGGACAAAGTGGGTAAAAAGTTTCACCTTGTATCAACTTGGCTTGTTGCGATAGGCTCAAACTTAAGTGCTTTATGGATACTGGTTGCAAACGGATGGATGCAACACCCTGTTGGAATGAGTTTTAATCCAGACACAGTAAGAAATGAGATGATTAATTTTTGGGAAGTACTTTTTTCTCCAGTAGCGGTTAGTAAGTTTTTACACACTATTGGTAGTGGGTATGTTATGGCATCACTTTTTGTTGTTGGTATATCAGCTTGGTATTTATTAAAAAGAAGAGATATTCTTTTTGCTAAAAAATCTATGATCGTAGGTGCAACATTTGGATTAATCACAAGTTTATTCTTAATATTAAGCGGAGATGAATCAGCACACCAAGTAGCACTTAAACAGCCTATGAAACTTGCTGCTATGGAAGGTCTATACGAGGGAAAAACAGAAGCAGGAATTGTTGGTATTGGTGTATTGAATCCTAACAAAACACTTACCAATGAAGAAGAGGCATTTTTATTTGAATTAGAAGCTCCTTATGCTCTTTCATTATTAGGTTATCACGATAGTTCTGCTTTTGTTCCAGGTATGAAAGATTTGGTTTATGGAAATGAACAAAGAGGGATTATTCCTACATCTGAAAAAATGAAAAAAGGTAAAGAAGCAGTTCAAGCACTTGAAGATTATAAAGAAGCTAAAAAGCGTAATGATACTCAAGGAATGAACAGTGCAAAAATAATACTTGATGAAAACATGAAGTATTTTGGTTATGGGCACATAAAAAATGCTGAAGATGTTGTTCCCCCTGTGGCTACAACTTTTTATGCGTTTCATTTAATGGTAACACTTGGGGGATGGTTCACTTTCTTATTTGCAATATTATTGTATTTGACATTGAAAAAAGATGTAAGTAAATACAGATTATTACTAAAAAGTGCAGTGGCGAGCATACCTTTAGGATACATAGCAGGCGAAGCAGGATGGGTAGTAGCCGAAGTTGGTCGTCAACCTTGGGCTATTCAAGACCTTATGCCTGTTGGAATAGCAGCTACTAAAATATCAACAACAAATGTACAGATCAGTTTTTGGATGTTTGCATTTTTATTTACTTTACTCTTAGTAGCGGAAGTAAAAATTATGACCAAACAAATAAAAATTGGTCCAGATGGAGGGCATTAAAATGGGATTTGGTGATTTAGAACTACTGACACTTCAACAGTATTGGTGGATAATAATATCTTTACTGGGTGGATTATTTGTATTTATGATGTTTGTTCAAGGTGGGCAAACATTAATGGATAAGTTGAGTGATAATGAAGTTGAAAAAACAATGTTAATAAACTCTATTGGTCGAAAGTGGGAACTAGGTTTTACTACTTTTGTTCTTTTTGGTGGTGCATTATTTGCAGCATTTCCACTTTTTTATGCTACGAGTTTTGGTGGTGCTTATTGGGCATGGATGGCAATACTTTTTTGTTTTATTATTCAAGCGGTAAGTTATGAGTACCGTATGAAGCCTGATAACTTTTTAGGACAAAAGGTATATGAACTATTCTTAAAAATCAATGGTTATTTGGGGGTATTTTTATTGGGTGTTGCTATTAGTACATTTTTTAGTGGATCTGAATTTAAATTAAATAGTAACTTCTTTGTTGAATGGCAAAACCCTTTAAGAGGCTTAGAAGCATTGTTTAATATCTACAACTACTTTTTAGGATTTGCTTTAGTATTTTTAGCGAGAATCAGTGGAGCTTTATATTTTATAAGTTCTATTGATTATCAACCCATACGTACAAAAGCGATTGAATCAATTAAAGTTGACATGATCTTTTTCTTATTTTTCTTTTTAGGGTTTTTAGGATGGGTTTTAACAAAAGATGGATTTGCTATTGATGCGGACAATGTTGTGTATATACAAAGTTATAAATACTTAAATAACTTTTTAGAGATGCCTTTTGTGTTAGGTTTATTTATAGTAGGTGTTTTAATGGTAATTGGTGCTGTATATGTAGCCATTATTCATCAAAAAACATGTTGTATAAAAACAGGTGGAGTAGGTATTGTTTTTAGTGTTATGGCTTTACTATTAAATGTTGGTTTTAACAATACGGCGTATTATCCATCGGTGAGTGATCTACAAAGCAGTTTAAGTATTATCAACTCCTCAGGAAGCCATTATACTTTAATGGTAATGAGTTACGCTTCATTAATGGTTCCTTTTGTTTTAGGATACATTGCCTTAGCATGGTACAGTATGGACAGAGTTAAGATTACTAAAGAAGAGATAGAAGCACCAGATGCTCACAACTACTAAGGAGAAAAATTTATGGAATATATATTTGAAATAGGATGGTTATGTTTATGGCCAGCAGTTATTTACTTAGGATTAAAACTTAGTGTGAAAAATATAAAAAAATTTGAGGAAAAAGCATGAAAATCGTAGTACCCGTGGATAATGACAAAAAAACAATTTTTAAAAGAACAGGTAGAGCACCTTTTTTTAATATTTATGAAGATCTAAAGCTTGTGGATTCAATGCTAAATTCACATGCACAAGAACACGATGGAGATCACAATCATTCTCATGAACACTCAGATGAACATGAACATGCGCATGATCATAAAAAAGATGTACAAAACTTAGTTGGTTGTGATGTTATTTTAGCCCAAGCAGTTGGTGAACATATGAAAGAAGCTTTAGAATCTATAAACCTTAATATTATGAAGTTAAGAAAAGACGATGGTGTCACATCTGAAGAAGTGGTTGAAAAGTTTTTGAAAAACGCATTGATAAATCAAGCCAAAAATTAATATTTACTTAGGTCTATAAGCCCTCTAGTAAAACATACCACAGTCTGTCCACTTCTGTATCATCGAGAAAAAGACTTGACTTGTTGGTATATAATTCTTGTAACCCTTCTTTATTTATACTCAAAGTATGGGTACATTCTTTATGTGTAGGAAGATATGCACGTATTAAAGAGATCTCATTGTGGATCACTTCATGGCACATAAAACATGTCATCTGTGTATGAAGGCGACCTTCATACTCAAGTAGTTTGACATAAGATTCAACCGCAACTCTTTTAGGGTTTTGCTTGTCCCAGTTTTTTGATGCTTGATCTAAAAGATTGAAATAAAAAGGATCGATCTCATAAGCGTCTTTTAAATGTTTGTAAAAAAGTGCCAGAAAATTTTGCCATAAACGAAGTTTGTTGTAATCATTGATCCATTTAAAACCAATATGAATGACATCCTTAAGTCTTTTAATGGAAGATTTTGCGGAACCTTCTTTTTCGTAATCTATTTTAAATCCAAGATTAATAACACCGTGTCGTGCCCCGTAAAATCGGTAAAGTGTATCTAAAGAGTCTTTGGATATTATGGTGACAATCAGATCTTCATCTTTGACTTTATTTAGATTAACTATAAAACCTTGCATATATTTTGCTTCTTTTATTCCCAAATTTCTTATTTTATTTAAATATTTTAACAATATAATGCTTCTTTAAACCTTTATTTTGTACAATATATCACTTTGTCTCTAAATAGACTAAGTTTCTTTAAAAAGAGATTAAATTTATGAAGATTTAGTGGTAAATTTAAAAATTTAGGAGTAGAAATGGTTGAACATCATGATTTATTGAGATCATTTAAAGATAACTGTGGTTTTGGTCTTGTGGCTAATATCAAAAATAAACCTTCAAGAAAGGTTTTAAATGACGCGGTTACGGCATTAGAACGTATGATGCACCGTGGTGCAGTAGCAGCAGATGGAAAAACTGGTGATGGTAGTGGACTTTTATTATCAATGCCTGAAGAGTTTTTAAGAAAAGAAGCTGAAAAAAAATCAATTGAACTTCCTAAGCAGTTTGCAGTTGCATCTGTATTTTCAAAAGATCCAAAAGAGTTAGAACTTTTAGACGAGATCTGTTCAAATAACGATTTAAAAGTTGTTCTTAAAAGAAATGTACCTGTAGATACAAATGCTCTTGGTGAGCAAGCTATCGCTTCATTACCAAATATTATTCAAGTGTTTATTATTCCAAATTCTATTATGGCAACAGAAAGATTTGATGCTTTATTGTATCTTTCTCGTAAAGAAACAGAACATAATCTTGAATCTAGCAGAGATTTTTATATTGCATCTATGAGTTCAAAAGTGCTTTCATATAAAGGTCTTGTTATGCCTACGCATATTAAAGAGTTTTATAAAGATCTACAAGATGAAGCATTTAAAATTTCATTTTCACTTTTTCACCAAAGATTCTCAACAAATACTTTGCCAGAATGGCGTTTAGCTCAACCGTTTCGTGCAGTTGCACATAATGGTGAGATTAACTCTGTTGAGGGTAACCGTATAAATGTAGAGATTAAATCAGAATCTATTAAAAGTGAGATCTTTACAGAAGAAGAGATCAAACGAATTTTACCAATTTTGCAACCAAAGTCTTCAGATTCAGCCTCAGCAGATAACTTTTTAGAGTTTTTACTTGTAAATGGTATGGACTTTTTTAAAGCAGTTCGTGCGGTTATCCCTTCAGCATGGCAAAATGCTCCTCATATGGATCCAGAGTTACGTGCATTTTATGAGTACCACTCAACAGTATTTGAAGCATGGGATGGTCCAGCAGCATTTTCTGTAACCGATGGTAGATACATAAGCTGTACATTAGATAGAAATGGTCTTCGTCCGTCTAAATATATTATTACAAAAGACAACAATCTATTAATTGCATCTGAATACGGAGTAGTTGATATTGATGAAGAAAACATTAAAGAACGTGGTCGTCTTCAATCAGGTGAAATGCTAGGATTGGATCTAAAGTATGGAAAAGTGCTTAAAAATGATGATATTAACAATTATTTAAAATCATCTAATCCATACATGAAATGGTTAAATGAGCACATGATCTATCTTCAAGAGCATGTGGAAGAACAATACAACTCTCAATGTGATTTTGATCCAAAAGAGATTGTTAATCGTCAAAGATACTTTAATGTTACTCAAGAGATTGTAGAACAAGTTATTGAACCAATGATGAAAGATTCTAAAGAAGCAGTTGGATCTATGGGTGATGATACGCCTATGGCAGCATTTTCTAACAAACAAAGAAACTTTACAGATTATTTCAAGCAAAAATTTGCACAAGTAACAAACCCACCAATCGATCCAATTCGTGAAAAAGTGGTTATGAGTTTAAATACAGGTTTTGGTGAAGTTCATAATATATTAAATGAGATACCGACTCATGCGCATAGACTAAAAGCAATTTCACCAATTATTACACGTGAAAAACTTGATGTACTAAAATCGTTTGGGGATAAAAAATCTCCTCGTTATCAATCTTTTTACCATAATGAAACATTCTCAACAGCGTATTCAGGTGATCTAAAACAGTCTTTAGAATCATTGGTAGAAGAAATTATAGATGCGGTTAAGAACAAGGGCATTAGAATTGTTATCTTAGATGACTATGAGTTTTCAAAAGAAAAAGCAGTTATCCCAATGGCAATGGCAGTTGGCCGTTTAAACATTGCTCTAATAAAAGCAGGTGTTAGACATCTTGTTTCTATGATAGCTATTACGGGTGAAGTAGTTGATTCTCACTCAGCAGCTGTATTAATCGGTTATGGTGTGTCTGCTATTTATCCAAATTTACTTTTTTCAACGGTTATTCAAAAAATCGAAGAATCAAAAGTGATGGAGATGGATTGTCACGAAGCTTTAAAGTCAGTTCACACAGCATTAAACGGCGGAATACTGAAAATTATGTCAAAAATGGGTATCGCTACGATTGCATCGTACAGAAACTCAGGATTATTTGATGTACTTGGTTTAAGCAAAAATATTGTTAAAGACTGTTTTGAGGCTTCTCACTGTGCGCTAAGTGGATTAGACTACAGTGATATTGACGAACGTATACAAAAGTTTCATAAAGAAGCATTTAGCGAAAACGGGTTTAGTAAAATTTTCCCACTAAATATTGGTGGTTTTTACAAGTTCTATCACAATGCTGAACACCATGATTTTGGACCGGCTGTTATTCATGCTATTCATAAGTGTGTTGATACTGGTAAAACAGAAGATTTTGACGAATTAAAATCACTTGTAAACAAACGTGGATTAAAATTTGTTCGTGATTTCTTAGATATGAAATCAGACAGAAAACCAATCTCAATAGATGAAGTAGAACCTAAAGAAGAGATCTTTAAACGTTTCGCTTCTGCTGCTATGAGTTTAGGTTCAATCTCTCCAGAAGCACATGAAACAATTGCAATTGCAATGAACAGAATTGGTGCTCAGTCAAACTCAGGTGAGGGTGGAGAAGACAAAGAACGTTTTGATACAGAACGTGTTTCAAAAATCAAACAAGTTGCATCGGGTCGTTTTGGTGTAACTCCTGCGTATCTTCGTTCAGCTCAAGAGATCCAGATCAAAGTAGCACAAGGTGCTAAGCCAGGTGAGGGTGGACAGCTTCCAGGACATAAAGTTACACCATTAATTGGTAAACTTCGTCATACGGTTCCAGGTGTTACACTTATTTCACCTCCACCACATCATGATATTTACTCTATTGAAGATCTAGCACAACTTATCTATGATATGAAACAAGTAAATCCTGAGGCTCGTGTAGCTGTTAAGCTTGTATCTACCATAGGTGTTGGTACAATTGCTGCGGGTGTTGCAAAAGCTTATGCCGATAAAATTATTATCTCTGGTGGTGATGGTGGTACAGGTGCGGCTCCATTAACTTCTATTAAGTATGCTGGTAATACATGGGAACTTGGTTTAAGTGAAGCACATAATGCACTAAAGGCAAACAATCTTCGTGGATTGGTGGAAGTACAAACAGATGGTGGTCTAAAAACAGGTCTTGATGTTGTAAAAGCAGCATTACTTGGAGCAGAGTCTTTTGCATTTGGTACGGGTGTTTTAACCATTGTTGGTTGTAAAATGCTTCGTATTTGTCATGTAAATAAATGTTCAGTAGGTATTGCAACTCAAAATGAAAAACTTCGTGAAGAGTTCTTTAAAGGACATGTTGATCAAGTGATTAACTACTTTACTCTATTGGCTGAAGATGTTCGTTCAATCATGGCTGAGCTTGGATTCAAGACAATTGAAGAGATGGTTGGAAGAAGTGATATTCTAAAAGTAAAAGAAGATGAATTTGCTCAAAAATTTGATTTTTCTTCTGTTTTACACCAAGAAGAGGGGATCAATACGCATCAACAAAAATTCAATCCTCCATTTGACGATAACAAATTTGAGATTGATGTATTAGAAGAAGCGATGACAGCTATTAAGCATCCTGAGCACCCTATTAAAATACAAAGAGAGATTACCAACTTAAACAGAAGTTTTGGTGCTCGTGTAAGTGGAGAAGTGGCTCAGTATTATGGTGATGCAGGACTTAAACCTGATACTATTAATATTAATCTTAAAGGTATTGCAGGTCAGGCATTTGGAGCATTTTTAATCAATGGTATCTCTATCAACTTAGATGGTGTGGCAAACGATTATATTTGTAAAGGTATGCACGGTGGTAAAGTGATCATTACCTCTAAAAATGAGGGTGAAGCTTATTCAGCAGGTGGTAACACTTGTCTTTATGGAGCAACAGGTGGTAAATTATATATTTCTGGTGCTGTTGGTGAGCGTTTTGCTGTTCGTAATTCAGGTGCATTCGCTATTGTTGAAGGTACGGGAGATAACGCTTGTGAATATATGACAGGTGGTGTTGTTGTGATCTTAGGTCGCACAGGTATTAACTTTGGTGCGGGTATGACAGGTGGTATTTCATTTGTTTATGATGAAGACCATTCATTTGTAGAAAATGTTAATCATGAGCTTGTTGAAGCTGTTCGTATTGATACGGATGAAGGCGATGAAGCTAGACATTATCTTAAAAAATTACTAAAAGATTATTTAGTAGAAACGGGTAGTGAAAAAGCCAAAGATCTATTGGATAATTTTAGAGTAGAAGTTAGAAATTTCTGGTTAATTAAACCTAAAAATTTAACGAAATTACCATTAAATGTAGAGAAAGGAGACTAGTCATGAGAGAATTTTTAAATGTAGAAAGAATAGAACCTAGTAAAAGATTAGTCGTAGAACGTGTTAAAGACTTCGGTGAAATCTATGAAGTATTTGGAAAAGGCGATGCAGCAAGTCAAAGTGACAGATGTATACAATGTGGGGATCCATTTTGTTTAAACAAGTGTCCTTTACACAATTACATTCCACAATGGTTAAAAGCTGTAAGTGAAAAAGATTTAGAGTTTGCTTTTAAACTTTCAAATGAACCTTCTCCTTTTCCAGAAGTTATGGGGCGTGTTTGTCCTCATGATAGACTTTGTGAAGGTGATTGTACTTTAAATGATGGGCACGGTGCTATTACTATTGGATCGGTTGAAACGCATATCACTGAAGCGGGTTTCAAAGCAGGGTATGAACCAGATTTTCCTGGAATTACTACGGATAAAAAAGTAGCTATTATTGGAAGTGGTCCTGCGGGGCTTTCAGCTGCAACCTATCTTCTACGTTCAGGTATTGCTGTTACGATGTATGAAAGAAGTGACCGTGCAGGTGGACTCTTAACATACGGTATTCCTAACTTCAAACTTGACAAAAAAATTGTAGATAGAAGAGTAGAACTACTTAAAAAAGCTGGACTTGAACTTGTTGTAAACTGTGAAGTTGGTCGTGATATTGATTTTGAAGAAGTTGCGAACAAGCACGATGCTATGTTTATAGGTGTTGGTGCAACAAAAGCAAAAAGAGCTTCCCTTAATGGTGAATCTGCATCAAATGTTTACGATGCAATGGAGTATTTAACAGCAATTCAGCGTAAAAACTTTAAAACATCGTACGAGAAAAAGTTTGATTTTAAAGATCTAGACGTGGTAGTTATTGGTGGTGGTGATACTGCTATGGATTGTCTTCGTACAGCTAAACGTGAGGGTGCAAAAAGTGTAACATGTTTATACCGTCGTGATGAAAAAAATATGCCTGGATCTAAAAAAGAGTACAAAAATGCTATGGAAGAAGGGGTTGACTTTTCTTTTTTAACATCTCCTAAAGAGATTGTATTGGATGATGCTAAAGCGATAGCGGTTGAAGCTGTTAAAATGAGCTTAGGCACTAAAGATGACTCAGGTCGTCAAAAAGTTGAAGAGCAAAAGGGAAGTGAACACAGAGTTAATGCAGATATTATTATTATGGCATTAGGTTTTGATACTGAAGTTCCTGCCTTTTTAGCTGAAAATGGTATTGAGATCAATAAATGGGGTGAGATTATTATTGATGAAGATACACACGAAACTTCAACTTCTGGTATTTATGCTGGTGGTGACTGTTACCGTGGTGCAGATCTCGTTGTAACAGCTGTATACGATGGTCGTGAAGCTGCAAGAAGTATCACAAAATCACTTTTAAAATAAAACTTTTTTTGAATATTTAATTTGGTTCAATGCCAAATTAAATTTCAAAAATGTAGCATTTTTTCTTCTTTTATATAAAAAAAATTACAATCTTCTTAATTTAATCATTATTTCGGTATAATCGCACCAATAATGTATAGATACTTTTAAGGACTTTTTGTGAACCTACTAAATATTTTTTCTAAAATCTCTGATAAACAACCGGTAAAAAACGAAGCTGCTTCTCATTGGGTGAAGTGTAAATCTTGTCACTCTTTAATGTATTATAAAGAGGTTGAAAATCAAAACTATGTATGTCCAAAGTGTGGATTCCATCTTCGTATAGGTGTTAAAGAAAGAGTTAAACTACTTGCGGATGAAGGTACATTTGTTGAGTACGATGACAATTTAAGACCAGTGGATCCTTTAAAGTTTAGCGATAAAAAAGCATACACTAAACGTATAGAAGAGGGGCATGCAAAAACAGGGCGTTATTCTTCTGTTGTAAGTGGCGAACTTCAAATGAATGGGATTGGTGCACAAGTTGTTATTTTTGACTTTAAATTTATGGGTGGTTCTTTAGGTTCAGTTGAAGGTGAGAAAATAGTACGTGCTATTACCCGTGCTATTGAGAAAAAACAAGGGGTAATTATTTTAAGTGCCTCTGGTGGTGCTAGAATGCAAGAATCAACGTTTTCATTGCTTCAAATGAGTAAAACATCAGCTGCATTGGCAAAACTTGCTAAAAACAATCTTCCATATATCTCAGTTTTAACTGATCCTACAATGGGTGGTGTATCGGCTTCGTTTGCAACTTTAGGGGATATAATCATTGCTGAACCTGGTGCACTTATTGGTTTTGCTGGGCAACGTGTAATTGAACAAACAATTGGTTCTGAACTTCCAGATGGGTTTCAAAGAGCAGAATTTTTACTTGAAAAAGGTTCTATAGATATGGTTGTAAATAGAAATAATCTCAAAAAAACTTTGAGTGATCTATTGACAATGTTTGACAATAAATAAACAAAGACAATGCAACTTTACGCGCTTTGTGACCAAGAACTACTCGATTCACGAAACATCACTATTGAGCAGTTTGTAAAAATTGCAAACGCTCACGATGCTAAGGTGATCCAATACCGCAATAAAACGGCAGACGCTGCATTTATAAAACAACAACTTATTAAAATTAGGAAGCTTTATGAAGGTTTTTTAATTGTCAATGATAAATACGAACTGGTAGAATTTTGCGATGGTGTACATGTGGGGCAAGAGGACTTAGTTCGTATTGACTCTGATATTAAAAATGCTGTTAAAATTTTAAGAAGTGTTATCAAAAAAGACAAAATTCTAGGGATCTCTACTCATAACGAAAAAGAGGTGCTTCAGGCCAATGAGATGGATCTTAATTATATTGGACTTGGTGCTTACAGAGATACGTCAACAAAAAAAGACATTAGTGGTGTTTTAGGTGCTAAAATTGAAGCCATTGCTTCAAAATCAACACATCCTGTCGCTGCAATTGGTGGTGTAAAACTCAAAGACACTTTTGAGAATATTTCATACAAAGTCATTGGAAGTGGTCTTTTATAATGAAAATTGATATTGTTTCGATTGCAAAAAAAGAGCGTTCAACCTACGTTCCACTCTATAAAGACCTTAATAAAATGATAAGTCGTTTTTCAAAAGTGGAAGATATTGAGATATTTAACAAAGAAATTACAAAAGCGCATAACATATCCGCAGATGCTTCACAAAAGGCTTATTCCAAAGTTTTAGAACCATATTTAAATGGAAATTACAACATTTTGTTACATCCTGATGGTAAAATAATTGATTCTTATGAATTTAGTAAGCTTCTTGATGGTAAAATTTCGATTAAATTTTTCATAGGTGGTGCTTATGGCTTTGAAGATAGCTTTTTAAAAAAGGCTGACAAGGTTATCAGTTTAGGAAAAATTACAATGAGTCATAAAATTGCTAAAGTAGTTTTGTTAGAACAGATCTACAGGGGATTTGCAATTTTAAGTAAACATCCTTATCACAAATGAATTTATTAACATAGAAAGAGAGATAGAGCATTGCAAGAGAGTGAACTAAACTACTTTAAAGAGATCTTAGAAAGTCGTAAAGAACAGATTGAAAAAAACATTAGTGGCGTACATGATGAACTTAGTCAACTAAGTGGTCAAGAGCTTAACGATGAGGGTGATCATGCCTCTAATAGTAATAATTCTATGATAGAGAGTGCGATTGTTTTACAACAAAATAAAGAGTTACAAGAAATTAACGTAACTTTAGGTAAAATATCGGACAAAACTTACGGTATTTGTGAAATGTGTGAAGACCCAATAGGTTTTCAACGTTTAAAAGTAAAACCTCATGCAATATATTGTATTGATTGTAGAGAAATCGTAGAGAAATCAAGTAAGGCGTAAAAATGTATTTAAAAAGGTACACATTAGCATCAATCCTGTTAATGCTATTAGTAGGTTGGTATGTATACGCATTCGTTACACAAGGTACGTTTGCATTAGAATTATTTGGATTGCAGTTTCCAGCTATGTCCATTGCAGTACTTGTGGTTGCACCATTGGTTATTTTATACATTGCTAGTTTGTTACACATGGGTTTTTACTCTTTGGTAAATACCCTAGAGCATAGAAAATACGACAAAGACTTTGAAAAGTTCTTAGATTCGTTGGTGGATGCTTTTTTAGCAAAAGAAAATAGACACTACAACTATAAAACGGATAGATACAAGTTACTGGGTACTTTACTTGAGAGTTCTAAACTTATGACCGATGGTTCATTGACACCTGATACTCCCAATGAAAAGATAAATAATGTAATTGCTACTATTGAAGAACTTAAAAAGGGTTCAGTGGTTGATCTTAAAAAATATTCTTTGCAAGAAAATAATGAATTGTTAAAATTAAATCATAGAAATATGTACAAAAACAGTGAATTATCAGCAGAAGATATTTTAAATTCAAAAGCTGCATACGATGAAAGCCTTTGTCGTGATGTGTATCGTGATTTTGTAAAAGAATCTCCTTTATATGCTATTGAAAGTTATTCTAAGTACTTAACTAAAGAATCTTTCTTTGTAGTATTAGCAAGAATAAATGCCGATGAAAATACTTTAGAAGTTTCAAATGAATCTCTTATGGAATTGATCTCAAAACTAGATCTAAGCTATGAAGATTATATAGAGATGTCAAAAGTGTTAGCATCTCATATGATCCCAGAACAAAGAATTAAACTATTTGAAATGTTAAGTGAAAAAAATGAAGAAGCTATGGGTGCTTATTTATTTACATTATTTGATTTAGAAATGTTAGACTTGGCAAGAGATATTTTAAATATTTCTCAAGAGGATGAATTTTTAAATTTCAAATCTTATCGTGACTTAAAAGAATGCGGTAAAAATTATAACATTGAACTATTTGTATAACAGATGAGATCAAATAGTAAAAGTATTACTTTTGACAAGCCAGCATATATTTTAGCTCCTCTTGCTGGCTTTACAGACCTTCCATTTAGAAGTGTAGTTAAAAAATTTGGAGCAGATCTAACGGTTAGTGAAATGATTAGCTCAAATGCTTTGGCTCATGGATCTCAAAAAACCCTTCATATGTTAAAAAAATCTCCCATAGAAGACCCATATTCAGTTCAGATCTCAGCTAATGATCCAGAGATGGCACGTCGTGCGGTTGAGATACTGAATGAACAAGAGGGAATCGACATTATTGATCTTAACTGTGGATGCCCTGTTCCAAAAGTATTTGGACACGGTTCTGGTTCGGCACTTTTAGATGACTTGCCTCGCTTAAAAGCGATCTTAAAGTCGATTAAAGAAACTTCAAATAAGTCAATGAACTCGGCTAAGATTCGCTTAGGTGTAAACGACAAAAACCATGTAAATATTGCTAAATCAATACAAGACACAGGGGTTGATTATATTGCTGTTCATGGACGTACGCGTGCGGGCAAATACAAAGCACCTGTTGATTATGATGCTATTAAAGAGATTAAAGAAGCCGTGTCTATTCCTGTTATAGCCAATGGGGATATTGATTCATTTGATAAGGCTAAATGGGTATTAGAACACACGGGTGCTGATGGGGTTATGATAGGACGCGGTGCCGTTGGTGCACCATGGATCTTTCATCAATTAAAAACGGGTCATTCAGAAATTGATATGATGTTAAAACATGAGATTATACTTGAACATTTTGACAAAATGATTGAATTTTATGGCGAACATGGAGTTGCTATGTTTAGAAAACATACTCACACTTACACAAAAGGTTATCGTGGAGCTTCAACTCTTAGAGATGATGTAAACCGCATTAGTGATATAAAAGAATATCGTGATCTAATAGACGATTTTTTTAAAAATGGTGAAATGGCATAATGCTAAATATTTCCCAAGATATTCGTAACCTTAACGACACTGACATAGGGGATAATCTTCTTCATTATGATTATAACACCAAACATCTACTCTCTTTAATTAAAGAAGATATTGATAAAGAAGACCCTCACTATTTGAGTTCATACCGTTCATTTGAAGGTGAAGTATATGAAAATTATTTGTATGAAAAACTTCTAAAGTATGCTGAAAAAAACGAGTACATTACAAAGTTTGTTCTCAAAGGTTTTCATCAAAACAAAGTAAAATCATTTCCTAATACACTCTCAATCAGTGAAAAACAACAAATTGTGTACAGAACAAAAAGCAGAGAAATAAGTGAATTTGATGCGATGTTTATTACAAAAAACAATGAACTTTATTTTGTTGAAATGACCTTGGTAAAGAATGTTTTAAAACTTCGTAAACGTTTGAGAAAGAAAAAAGCTTTGCTTGAAATTATCTTTCCAAACTATGAAATAAAAGCTTTGATTATTTTAAACGAAGGGGCTACGGGAACTAAACAGTTTCCTCCCTATTGTAAAGTATGGTTTACAAATGAATACACCTCTTTAAAAGTTTTAGAATACATACTACAACCAAATAAGAAGTTGTTACCTAAGCAAAAGTCTAGATCTAACAAAATGATTGAAGCACACAGTTTAAAGCTACATCCTTTTAGATATTACAATACAATGAGTTGGATCACAAAAACTTTACGTTCACATAAGAAGTACATACTTGATTTGGGTTTTTTAATGAATGATAAAGTACAACGCTACCATGATTTATATAACAAACTATATATAGGTTATATGAATATCTCAGAAGCTAAAAAGATTTTAAACTTAGAAGATGAGTATGCCAAAGATCAAAGAGTGGTTGTTGCCTTAGAAAAAAAGCATTCAGATGAAATTATTTTAACTTATTATATTCAGCTTACGCGTAAAAAGCTTTATCTTTATTCGTTTAATGATGAGCAAAACCAAGTTAAAGAGAAAAAAGATCCTTATGGAATCACTGTCACAGAAGTTTTCCACATAAACAAGATGATGGATAACTCTTATGAGCTTAGCGAAAATAATGTACGCTTTATCAAAAAGCTACTCTCAAACATCGTAAGAGATGCTTGATGCTTTTTGAGAGTATGTCTTAACAGCGTTTTCATCCTCGCTAGGAGTACTTAAAAAACCATCTAAGGCTTGTTGGTGGTCTTGTAATATTATATTAAATTCTTCTTGTGAAGAGGGCTTGTCTTCACTAAATCTATCTAGCAAGACATTGTTTTTTCCCATCATAACTAAGTAACTTTGTTCAAGAAAATCCAGCATAACCACACTGTTTTGTTCGTCTATATTTTTTTGAAATCGAATACTTACTTGCGCATCCATTTTTTTTGTTATCTCATCAATACCTGTAGAAGTGTTTGATGCTTGTATGGTTGGTGGTGTATTGTTTGGTGTTTTACTTAGTGTAATTCTTTTTTTAACAACCAAAAGAATAATGATACCAACGATTAAAATACCAATAACGACATAATAGCTTTGAGACATATCCCCCGTTTGTTTTGTTGGTAAACGTGATAAGTCAGAAGTTTTTTTTGTACTTGTTAAGGTCTGACTTGCTTGTGTAGAAGGGATATTCTTTTGAAACCTTAGTCTTAAACCGTATGAATCGGATGTCTTAGATACTTTAAGTACAATACCTTCTGAAACAGATGCAACAAGTTGTACATAGTTACTTAATGGCGTTATAGCAAGTGTTTTGATATATTCACTTGAAATTTGTTTTAACTTAGATGATTCTATGGAAGAACCTTCAAGTTTAATGATGATTTTTGAATTATTTTGACTTTTTTTAATAACACCAGTGTAGGGCAGATCAAAAGTGATCATGACATCGGTTCTATCGGTTCTGTCATAAATATTGTAGCTTAAGATTTTAGAAGCATACAGAGAAAACGGAAGTATAAACAGTAAAAATATTTTAATCATAAACGCTCTTTGGATAGGTGGTACAATACAGCACTTGAATCAAGGATTTCATTAATACGAATAGCAAGGTTTTTTTCATAAACCATTACCTCACCTTTACCTAAAATACGCCCATTAACATAAGCTTCTACTGATTCACCTGCGGGTTTTCCAAGATCTATAATAGACCCTTTGTTTAGGTCTAGTATATCTGAAATAGTTAATTTTGTTTCCCCCAAGTCTGAAACAAATTCAACCTCCATGTCCAATAGACCAGAATAGTCCATCCATGATAATTCTTCACTCTCATCATACTCTGGAGGTAGATCATTTTGAGCTTCTTGCTGGGTGTTATTCAATCATATTTCCTTTATAGCTATAGATAATGTATAGTTTTGTATACTAAATGTTGTAGCATGGTCATACTCGTAGTCAAATGAACCCTCTTTTTCAAAGAAAGGTGTATTGATATTGTATGGTTCATTAGAACCCTCTGCTAATACCTTAGCACTACCAACAATTAAGTTAGTGGTTTCTAAAAGCATATCTTGCAAGGTTTCTTCATCGCTTTGTTCCTCTTCAAGAAAAACCATTGAAACCTTTTGTACAAAAGATTTCTCTGCACTTAGGTAAACCCTGTGTTTTTGTCCATCAAAGGCATCTATATCAATATAAGCAATAAGTGTTCTTTCTTTGTTTATATTATCCGTTATAACAAATTCATCTCTCATTTGATGAATACAAAAATTTTGTGTAGCTTCAATTATAGTATTAAACATTATTATCCTTCTAGTTGAAATTATTATACTTGATTTTATCTCAAATATATATTAAAGCGCCAAGAGTGTATAATTCCAAAAAAGTAATAGGTGAACAATGCTAGAACTAATCGTACTTGGTGGGATTGTCGGTTTACTTTCGGGCTTTTTTGGCATTGGTGGAGGAACAATTCTTGTTCCTTTGTTATTGGCTTTAGGGTATGAAACTAAGACAGCTATCGGAATAGCCGTTGTACAGATGGTGTTTAGTTCTGTTTATGGAAGTTATTTAAACAAAAAAAATGGTTCTTTAGATTTAAGTATTATTTTGTTTTTAGCCATTGGTGGTTTTGTTGGGGCAATGCTTAGTGGAAATTTAGCTTCGTATTTCAACGATACAACCTTAGAACTTATTTTTCTTGGCTTTGCTTCTTTTGCACTGCTTAGATTGTTTTTTAAAGTAAAAGAACATAGCGATGAAAAAGAGTTAAATAAAATCCTATTGTTTTTTATAGGTTTTGTTATTGGCTCAATCAGTATGACCATAGGGGTTGGAGGCAGTATTTTAATTGTCCCAATTCTTGTAGGATTTTTACATGTTGACTTAAAGCGTGCTATTTCTGCAGGTTTGTTTTTTGTGATTTTTTCATCTTTAGCTGGATTGATTTCACATTATATAAATGGACATATAGATCTATACACGGGAATGATTATCGGTGTTTCATCTTTGTTTGGTGTGTTTTATGGAATCCACTTTAAACAAAAAGTTGAACATGTGTTACAAAAAAGATTAATTATTTTATTTTATGTGGGTGTCGTATCGTATCTTACATATAGAATATTTGGATAAAAATTTACCTTCTTAAAAGAGAAACAATGAAAAAAGATGTTATAAAAATAACGGGTGCAAGAGAAAACAACTTAAAGAATATTAATTTAACCATACCAAAAAATGAACTCATCGTAATGACGGGTTTAAGTGGTAGTGGTAAATCTACTTTAGCATTTGATACTTTATATGCTGAAGGTCAAAGACGTTATATGGAGTCTTTGTCCTCATACGCAAGACAATTCTTAGATCGTGTGGGAAAACCAGATGTGGATAAAATAGATGGATTAACACCTGCAATCGCGATTGATCAAAAAACAACGTCGAAAAATCCACGTTCAACGGTAGGTACTATTACAGAAATATACGATTATTTCAGACTTCTATTTGCCAGAGTTGGTGTGCAACATTGTCACAAATGCCATAAAGAGATTTCGCAAATGTCAGCATCGGATATTATTGGTGAAGTTGCTAAACTACCAGAAGGTGCAAAGCTTGTACTTTTAGCTCCACTTGTTCGTGAAAAAAAAGGCTCATACGCTGATCTATTGGAATCGTTAGTTCACAAAGGTTATGTACGTGCTCAAATAGACGGTGTTATGGTTCGTCTTGATGAAGAGATAGAACTCTCAAAAACAAAAAAACATACCATTAAAGTGGTTATTGATAGAGTGGTTGTTAAAGCTGAAAACAAAGAACGTATTGCATCAGCTGTTGAAAAAGCACTTAAACAAAGTTATGGTGAGTTAGAAATAGATATTTTAAATGCAAAAGAGCTGGATCTAAAAGATGAGCATATTCACTATTCTGAACACAACGCATGTTTTGATTGTAAAATCAGTTTTGATCCATTAGAGCCTTTGAGTTTTTCTTTTAATTCACCAAAGGGTGCTTGTAGTGAGTGTGATGGTTTAGGCTTGCGTTATGCACTGGATCATGAAAAAATTATAGACGGTGATTTAAGTATTGAAAAGGGTGCCATTAAAATAGTTTATGGTTTTAATAAAGGGTATTACTTTACCTTTTTAAAAGGCTTTTGTGCTGCTAATGAGATAGATATTAGTGTACCTTACTCCTCACTTCCTTCGCATCAGCAAAAAGCTATTTTGCATGGAAGCATTGAAGAAGTGGATTTTTTATGGAAAAAACACACAGTCAAACGTGTTTTTCCAGGAATTATTCGTATTGCATACGATATGTTTAAAGACGAGAAAGACCTACAAGATTATATGAGTGAAAAAGTATGTAATGTGTGTAATTCTCATAGATTAAAACAAGAATCTTTGGCAGTTAAAGTAGGGAAAATGGGAATAGCAAACTTATTGGATATGCCAATTTCTAAAACTTATGAGTGGTTTGACAACAAAGATAACTTTAGCCATTTTGATGCGCAACAAGAGATGATTTCAGCCCCAATTTTAAATGAGATTCGTGAGCGATTATTTTTCTTACATGATGTAGGTCTGGGTTATATAACACTTGGCCGTGATGCACGAACCATCAGTGGTGGTGAGGCGCAAAGAATTAGAATTGCATCTCAAATAGGTTCAGGTCTTACTGGTGTTATGTATGTACTTGATGAGCCAAGTATTGGATTGCATGAGCGTGATACTTTAAAACTTATTCGTACCCTTAGAAGTCTTCAAGAAAAAGGTAATTCAGTAATAGTGGTTGAACACGACAAAGAAACAATAGAAAATGCAGACTTTATTGTTGATATTGGAGAGGGTGCTGGTAAATTTGGGGGAGAAGTTGTTTTTAGTGGAACCTTGGCAAAACTAAAAAAAGCAAGAACAACCACAGCTGATTACCTCTTTGGACGTAAAAAAATTGAATATTTTTACAGACGTGAACAAGAAAAATGGATAGAGATTAAAAATGTTACTCTAAATAATATTAATAATCTAAGTGCAAAAATTCCACTAAACAACTTTGTGTGTATTACGGGTGTAAGTGGAAGTGGTAAAAGCTCATTGATGCTTCAAACCCTTTTACCTACAGCGCGTGAGTTGTTAAACCATGCTAGAAAAGTAAATAAAGTAGCGGGTGTAGAGATCACAGGGCTTGACAATGTGGATAAGGTGATCTACCTAGATCAAAGCCCAATAGGACGTACTCCTAGATCCAACCCTGCAACTTATACAGGTGTTATGGATGAGATAAGAAACATGTTTGCTCAAACAAAAGAGAGTCAAATCCGTGGTTATACCTCTTCTCGTTTTTCTTTTAATGTTAAGGGTGGTCGATGTGAGAAGTGTCAAGGAGAGGGTGAGAACAAGATAGAAATGCACTTTTTACCAGACATAATGGTTAAGTGTGATTCATGTAAAGGTCAACGCTACAATGATCAAACCCTTGAAGTACTCTACAAAGGTAAAACAATCAGCGATGTGTTAAACATGAGTGTGGAAGAAGCGTATGAGTTTTTTAAAGCGATTCCGAAGATCCACCAAAAAATGAAAACATTGGTGGATGTTGGACTTGGGTACATTACATTAGGACAAAATGCTGTCACACTCTCAGGTGGTGAGGCGCAACGTATTAAACTATCAAAAGAGCTATCTCGTAAAGACACGGGAAAAACACTCTACATTTTAGATGAACCTACAACAGGACTTCACTTTGCCGATGTGGACAGATTGACAAAAGTCTTGCATCAGTTTGTAGAACTTGGAAATTCTGTTCTTATTATTGAACATAACCTTGATATGATTAAGAATGCAGATTATATTATCGATATGGGACCTGAGGGTGGAAGTGGTGGTGGACTTATCATCGCTGAGGGGACACCTGAAGAATTAGCAGATACTTATGAGAGTACCAAATCTTATACGGGCGAATATCTTAAAAAAGAGTTGGATCTACACAAGTAGCTAGTCATAGATCCACGATAAAACGATACTTCCTGTATCGTGTCCCTTGTCTTCAGAGTTAAACTTTCTTGTATTGTAGGTTTGGATAAAGTCAAAGACAAACCTTTTGTATTGTAATGAAAAACCAATCCCTCCATAAGCGATCATTTGTTCTTTATTAACCTTATGGCTGTTTTTAAATGTGTTGCCGTCTAAAAAAATATCTCTAGCTACAAGTGAGGTCGCCATATTTAAGTTAAAACTGTAACTCCACGCTTGTTTATGACTAAATAGATGCCCTTTGTGTGATGGAATACCATCTTCACCTCCAACATCAATAGAAGATACACCAAAATCTTTTGGAATATTATAACCAACACGCACAGCAAATCCTGCTGTCATCTCTGTACTAACATTACCTAGTTCAATCTCTGTAAATGGGATAAATGATAGATCCAACTTATTTTGTTTGGTGAAAAAAAATCGTCGTTTATGTGTGTATTTGAAGTTTATTCCCAGTTCGTTATGTAGTTGATTGTCCCAACCATTAACATGTTGGGCATCAATTAACTTATGCAAAGCGTTTTGGAAAAATTCAGCACCTGAATATTTTCCAACAATACCAACGCGTAGATTAAGAGAATGTAAGTTTGAAGCAGAACTTCTGTGTATACCGCTTTCAAAATATGTCCATCCTGCATAGGGTCTGTCTTTTGTTTGAAGTGCTTTAGAAGATTTGTTTTTAGGTGTAAAAATTTGATGAACAAGTGCAAAATTTCTGTATGTATCAGAACCGCCAAAATTAAAAGGGGAAACATCATAAATATTTTTTCTTGGATTTTTTACATGGTATAACCATGACAATCGTATTCCCGCTGTATAATCATAATCTGTATTAAAGTACATATCATTTTCAAAATAAAAATTGGATCGTTTTAAAGTCCAGATCTCAGTGTCTGAACTTTGAGCGTATATATTTACACCTATGAAAAGTATAAATAAGGTGCGTAACATTAAAAATTAATACCCAATTGTATGCGTAGTCTATGAGCATCTTGTATTAAGAAACTGTCGTCATCATTGTATATATAATCAATATTTAAAGGAAATGTCAATGAATTGAGTCCAACTAGGGACAAACTTATTCCCAGTGTTATCTCATTGAGATCAAACTGCGTTTGGGAAAAATCTTCAAGTTCATAATAGCGGTATTTAGTATAGAGAGATTCTCTTTGAATTGAAAGTGGAAAAGTGAAAAAGTATTTTGAAAAGTTTATTACTTTTGTCAGTTGTACACCTCCATAGCTTGCATTTTTAAGATAATAAGAAGCTAAAATATTAGGCATATAAATTTGTGATTTATCATACACATTTGGCTGAAAATTGGATATTTTTACACCTCGTGTATTGAAATAAGCATTGTATTGTGTTGTTTGGAGATCTGTTTGAGAATGTTTTGCCTCAAGCGAAATATAAAACTCATAATCAAGATCATGAGTAAATTGGTATTGTGCACCAAATAAAGTATCATCTCTTTCTTTTATGGCATAAAGTTCAATGGCATTGAGATAGTTAGGATACATACTTTTGGCGTATTGTTCGTAGCGTGAAAACTTTAAACTAAGACTTAAAGGTTCTCTTTCTAGGGTATCGTAGTCTTGAAAATAACTAAGACTTAGATCCCCGTAATAATACGATTGTCTTATAAAAGGGATATTGGCATTTGCCATGATTCCTGAATCTCTTGTGTTTTGCCTTTCATCATCATCGAGTACACCATAGCCAATTAAGGAGTAATTGATTAAGTATTGCTTTGATCCATAGCTAAGTCCTGCAATGGTAATATTAGAATCATTTCTATTGATAAAGGCAGAAGCATTGTTTTGCCCTAAAGGATCGCCAAAATTCATACTTAAACTACCAACAAGCCCGCTTTGTTGAGTGGACTCAATAAAGAGATTACTACCATTGTAGTGCATATCTAAAAAAGAGTAATAAGGGGTGTCTAGATCCAGATGGTGATCCTTTTTTGAATCATGCAAAGTATTGTAATTGAGTGAATTATAATAATCTTTATTTTCAAAAAATAATGTTGTATTGTAAGGAGATTGTTTTATCTCTTGAAATTCACTAACGATGTAGTGGTAAGCATCTGTACCAATGGTTGATAAGAAAACTTTTTTGTCGTTAATGAGTTTTGCTTCAATAATATTGTCTGCTTTACTCACGCGTTTTACATCTGCGTTAAAATATTTAAAAAGGGTTGAACCATTTTTAGAGTTAGCAACAAAGTACACAGCACCTTGTGAATCGACATCGTTTACAATACCGTAGAATCCTTCATACGAATAAAGAGCTTTTTTGTTTTTATACAATGTACGGGTTTTTCCCTTTTGCTTAAAGTAGTATAGATTATCCTCTTTATCTATTAATACAGAAGAGTTTACTTGATCATAGAAAGTATTTTCTATATAAAGTTGGGCTTGAGAGAAAGATTTTTTAGCATCAAAATAAACAATCTTTTTGTTACTTAAGTACCCTTGGACTATCTTGGATTTAGTTGTTAACAACAAAGAAGCATCTTCATCAAATAAACCTTGATAGATATTAAATGCAGAATGATTATGACTTGCAAGGGTATAATAGGTATTGTCTTTCTTAATCACTTTTGAGCCGATCCAACCGCCTTTTTTTTCGGTACTTTTCAAAGTCTTTTTTTCAATACGAATCAGTGAAGGTGCTTGTTTTGCCGTTTCATTTGTTATAAAAAATATTTCATCTTCATTGCTGTTAAGGGGATAATAAAACTGTGAACTAAAAAGGGTATCTCCTTGAGCCAACTCAAGTGGATATGAGGCGTATTCTTGAGCAAAAGAACTAAGTGAAGACTCAAAGTCTTTTCCTGTGACCTCTTGCATACTTGCATTTGTCAATTGTGGCCAAATAAAGAGTTCTGAGTGTTGACGAAAATATTGATTTAGATTATCCAATCCATGCTTTTGAGCCATATAGAGTTGGTAAAATCCACCCGTTAAATAATAAGTTTCCCCATAAGGAAAATCAAGGGTAGTGTTATAAACATTTTGCGGAGTAATCTTGCCTGCTTTTGCTTGAAGAATGGTTTGGGCTTTGAATCGTCCACTGTAAAGTCTGCCACCGTTACCATGCCATGATTCATTTAAAACAGCATTCCCTTCTAGCATAAAAGAGTTTTCCATCACATTAGGGACACTTAGAGGAAGAGGGAAAAACATAAAACCATTCCCAAAAATACTATGAATGAAGCGAGAAAAGATGTTTCCTTTTACATTTACTTGATAGTTATGGGCACTTTCATGGTAAAGTAGGGTATCCAACCAAGAAGTACTACAAAAATAGTCAATATTTTGAGCACCGCCCATAAAGTTTATTTGTCGATTATTTGGCCATTGCGTAGAGTAACCATTTGCTATTTGGTTTCTATGAGATAAAAGACCCACGTACAATGTTTCGTCGAGTTTCCAGTCAAAACTGTGTTGGTAATGTTGGTGAAGTTTAGGTTCTATTACATTGGTTTGTTCTGCAAATTTAATATTTTCTTTCGTATAGATGATTTGAACATTGTCGTTGGTATGTTTAAAATAGGGTTCATCGTGTACAACTTCAGTTGCAAAAGTTGAGGCAATAAATAAGTTTAAAAAATAGACACTTCTCATAATAACCTTGATTTAATTTTTATTGATTATAACATATTTAAAAAATCTTAGTATAATTGCAAAAAATTAAATCAAGGTGTCAAATGTCAACGTATATTTTCGGTCATACCAATCCAGATAGTGATTCTATCGTAGGTGCAATAGCTCTTTCTTATTTAAAAAATCAACTTGGTGAAGATTGTGTTGCTACACGTCAAGGAAAAATTTCTGCTGAAACAGAGTTTATTTTAAATAAGTTTGATACTCAAACACCAGAATTAAAAACTTCGTATGCGGGTGAATCTGTATATTTGGTAGATTTCTCAGACTATGGGCAAGCACCACAAGATATCAAAGAAGCTACTATTTTAGGTATTGTTGATCATCATAAACTTGGAGATATTATAACATCCACGCCATTAGAGTGTTGGATCAGACCAATAGGTTGTTCAAACACAGTGATCTATGAGATGTATAAATCATTTGATGTAGAAATACCAAAAAATATAGCGGGTATGATGTTATGTGCCATTCTTAGTGATACGGTTATTTTTAAATCACCAACCTGTACAAAAGTAGATACTAAAGCGGTAAAAGACTTAGCAGCAATCGCTGGTATTGAAGATTTTAAAGCTCTTGGTATGGAGATGTTTTTAGTTAAATCAGCGGTAGATGGGGCATCTGCACGAGATCTAAACACAAGAGATTATAAGGCATTTGAGATGAATGGCATTAAAGTTGGAGTTAATCAACTAGAAGTGGTAGATCTAAGTGTATTTGATGATAAAAAAGAGATGATCTTTGAAGATATGCGTAAAATGAAAGAGGAAGAGGGTCTTCATACGATGCTTGTTTTATTAACGGATATTATGAAAGAGGGATCTCAACTTCTTTGTGTAAGTGATGATGTAAGCAAAATTGAAAAAGCGTTTGAATGTAAACTTGAAGATTCTCAGGTTTGGTTAGAAGGCGTTTTAAGTCGTAAAAAACAAATTATCCCTTTCTTACAACCACAGTTTTAAGTTATTGCAGATCTAGTCTGCAATAATTAATCTATTAAAATAGATATTTTCAATTTTCGTTGAACTTAAATTGGTGTTCATTTTGTCAATAATAGCTGATTTTACCCTATAACTTCTTACATCTTTTTCTTTTTGATTCATAATCGCTTCAATCACAGAATGTCGCATAAGAGCCCCTTTGGATTTAAGTTCATCTTCTATTGAACTAGATAAACCCCATCCATCAGGTTCATCATATTTAGCCGATATATTGGTTATTAATTTTTGTCCACTTCCAATATTAATTTCAAAATCACCTAAACTTACCAAACTGTTATCTTTAATCTTTACATCGGTATTGTAATAACGTTTTTTTGCAATTTGGGCTTTTAACTTATTGTTCATTCCATTATTTGCTTTATCGATATTGGAAAAATCTGACGTCATGTAACCATAAATAGCCAAAGCTAAAATGAGTAAAAAAACGACTATGATAATTAAAATATTTTTTATTTTCTCTGACATTAAAAACTCCTTAAAGTGATAATTATATCAAAAAAACATTATAACAATTTTTAATTTTGGTAAAGATACCTTTTTATTTTTTTAGTTGGCGTTTTAATAAAAGGTTCACGTTGCTCTTCAAACTTTAACATTTTAGAAAAAGAAGATACCCTAGAATTAACATCTTGTCGCATCTCTTCTAAGAGGGTGTTGATTTTTTCAAGTATCTCATCACTGCTTTTTCTTTCACCATGGTAGATCTCATCTATTTTTTCATAATCAAGGTGTATTTTTGCTATGAGTTTTCCCTCTATTTGAAGCATAAGGGAATCTAAAACAAGTTCATTTTCATTAATAATAGATTCTATCTGCTCAGGATAAATATTTTCCCCGCTAGGACCAAGGATCATGTTTTTGCTCCTACCACTAATGTAGAGATACCCCTCATCATCTTTGTAACCTAGATCTCCTGTATGAAACCAGCCATCATCATCCAAGACTTCTTTAGTTTTTTCTTCATCTTTGTAGTAACCAACCATAATACTAGGACCTCTGGCAAAGATCTCCCCCTCACCAGTGATCTCATGTTTATCACGGATCTCTATCTCGACACCAAACATGGCTGGACCTGTTGATTTCATTTTTGTTTTCATATTTTCAGGTGTACCACAAAGTAAAGGAGCAGTTTCTGTTAGACCATAACCTACAGTATAGGGAAATTTCCCCTCGTATAAAAATTGTTCAACATACTGAGGAACACCCGCCCCACCAAGTCCAAAAAAGCGTAATCTTCCACCAAATGTTTCATGCAGTTTTTTTCCTGCAATTTTATTGAGTTTTTTTCTAAAAAATGGAACTTTGTATAAGGTTCTAGTCACCATTGAACCATTCATTTTACTTAAAACCTTGTTTTTGTAGATCTTTTCAATGATAAGTGGAACACTTGACATAGCGGTTGGTTTAGCTATTGCAAAAGCTTTAAGTAGAACACTCGGAGTAGGGGTTTTTTCTACATATTGAATACTACTGCCGTGTAAAATTGGGATCAACATACCAACGGTTGATTCAAAGACATGCGAAAGGGGTAAAATAGATAAAAAAAGGTCTTCTGGTTTGATGCTTAAAACACTAAAAGAACTCATTGCATTAGTAGTAAGATTTTTATGGGTGAGCATCACCCCTTTTGAATGTCCTGTGGTACCAGAAGTGTAGATAATACATGCTAGGTCATCTTCATAAAGAGGGACTTGAATATGTTTTTTATCATTGTTTTTTTGGTTGATTTTTTGTTGTTTTTGTAGGTATTTTTCATTGCTTAGATCCTTAAGCAGTTCAAAGGTTTCTAAGTTGATAACAAATTCTAAATTTTTATGCTCAAATTCTTCAAGGGTTTGTTGATGCTTTGTTGAAACGATAGCTGCTTTTACTTCGGCATGTCTGCTAATATGATGCACGTCAGATGGATGAAAATCAGGCAGGATAGGAACAATGATAGCTCCAAAATAAACCGTTGCAAAATAGGCAATACTCCAGTGGGGCATATTTTCACTTAAAAGTAAAACTTTATCCCCTTTTTTTATCCCTAGACCTTGAAGTAATGAAGAAATTTCCAACATTTTTTTGTGAAACTCTTCATAAGATAAAGGTTCTTTTCCAACAAAGGAAACAAGGGGGTTTGAAGCGTATAAAGAAGCTGAGCGATTGATCAGTGAACGCAATGTATACTCAGGCATATTCTCATAAGGGTATTTCATATTAAACTCTTATTTTAAATTTTTTTAGTATTATTATACATAAAATTATGATTAGAAGAACTAAAGGTTTAAATTTGAGTAGAAGAAATAAAAACAAACAAGAAAAACGAAACACCAAGACCTTTACTCAAAAAGATTTTCTTCCTACTACCAAAGAAGAGATGGACGCTTTGGGATGGGATCAGTGTGATGTTATTTTAGTAAGTGGGGATGCGTATATTGATAGCCCATTTATTGGTGTCGCAATGGTTGGTCGGATGCTAGAACGACTGGGCTACAAAGTAGGGATGATAGGACAACCCGACATTAAAAGCGATATTGACATTAAAAGATTAGGAGAACCTAGACTCTATTGGGGTGTGAGTGGTGGAAGTGTTGACTCAATGGTATCAAACTATACCGCCACAAAGAAATTTAGAAACTCAGATGATTATACTCCAGGTGGAAAAAATGACAAAAGACCCGATCGTGCTTTAAGTGTGTATTGTAACCTTATTCGAAGGTACTTTAAAGACACGGCTCCGTTGGTTCTAGGTGGTATTGAAGCATCATTAAGACGTGTTTCACATTATGATTATTGGCAAAATAAATTAAAAAAACCTATTCTTTTTGATTCAAAAGCAGACATCCTTATTTATGGAATGGGTGAGATTGCCATTGAAGAGTTAACACGTGCTTTAGAAAATGGAGATGATTATAAAGATATTCGAGGCGTGTGTTACATATCTAAAGAACCCAATTACGAGTATATTCAGCTTCCAAGTCATCAAGAATGTTTAGATGACAAAGAAAAATACATCGATCTATTTGATGATTTTTATGACAACAATGATCCTATCTCTGCAAAAGGACTTTGTCAAGGTGTAGATAGCCGTTATCTTATACAAAATCCACCCTGTGATTATTTAAATGAAGATGAGATGGACACAAACTCTAACCTTCCTTTTACAAGGGAATTGCACCCTTATTATGCCAAAGAGGGAAAAGTGAAATGTTTAGAAACAATTAAGTTTTCGATTATGACCCATCATGGTTGTTGGGGAGAATGTAATTTTTGTGCCATTGGTGTTCACCAAGGACGTACAATCCGCACTCGAAGTGAAGACAATATTTTAGATGAAGCAAAAGCATTTAACGAGTACAAAGACTACAAAGGGATCATCTCTGATGTGGGTGGACCAACTGCCAATATGTACGGCTATGAATGTGGTAAAAAACTTAAACTCGGTACCTGTGATCATCAACGCTGTGTCGATGCTAATCATTTGTGTAAAACAATGAAAGTCGATCACAGTAGAAATATTGAACTTTTAAGAAAAGTGCGAGAGGTAGAAGGTGTTAGAAAAGCGTTTGTTGCCTCGGGTGTACGTTATGACCTTATTAATGCGGATAAAAAGCACGGATATTCTTATCTAAAAGAGATGGTGAAACACCATATTTCTGGACAAATGAAGGTTGCTCCAGAACATACGCAACAACGGGTACTTGAACTTATGGGTAAACCGGGAAAAAAAGAGTTGGTGGATTTTAAAAAGCTCTACGATAAACTTAACAAAGAAGAGGGGAAAAACCAGTTTTTAACTTATTATCTTATTGCTGCACATCCAGGATGTGAAGAAAAAGATATGCACGAACTTAAACGTTTTACCCAAGATGAGTTAAAAATGAACCCTGAACAAGCTCAAGTGTTTACACCTACTCCGGGAACTTATTCGGCGGTTATGTATTACACAGAGATGGATCCAGTGACACGTAAAAAAATATTTGTTGAAAAAGACACAAAAAGAAAAGAGAAGCAAAAACAGATTGTGGTTAAAAAAGATTCTTTTCATAGTGGGTTTGCGTCTTAATGATCCATTTAACAAATATATACAAAAATTTTGCGTCACAAGAGTTGTTTAACGACCTAAGCTTTAAGTTAAATTCTGGAAATAGAGTGGGACTTGTTGGAAGAAACGGTAGTGGAAAATCAACACTTTTTAAGTTGATTCTAGGTGAAGTAAGTGCAGATAAAGGGGATGTTTTAATCCCTAAAAACTACAAAATTGGTACCTTAAAACAACATTTGGAATTTTCTGAAAAAACACTTCGCCAAGAAGCTTCTCTTGCATTGAGCGATGAGATGAAATACGATGTTTACAGAGTTGAGAAGATCTTGTTTGGTTTGGGGTTTGTACAAGAAGATTTAGAAAAAGACCCTTTGTCCTTTTCAGGTGGTTACCAGATCCGCATCAATTTAGCAAAACTTTTGGTTACAGAACCTAATTTATTGCTTTTAGATGAACCTACGAACTACCTTGATATTGTTTCTTTGAGATGGTTAAAAGGGTTTTTACGATCATTTGAGGGTGAAGTTATTTTAATCACCCATAATAGAGATTTTATGGACAGTGTGTGTACCCATACTATGGGGTTAGTGCGTAAAAAAATCGATATTATTCAAGGTAATACACATAAATTTTACGAACAGTTGCATGCTAATGATGAACTGTATAAAAAACAAAAAATATCACAAGACAAAAAAGTTAAAGAACTCGAAGAATTTATCGCCAAAAACAAAGCACGTGCTTCAACTGCCGCTTTGGCTCAGTCTAAAGTAAAACAATTAGAAAAAATAGATCTGATGGAGGATCTATCTTATGATTCAACTTTGAGTTTTGATTTTAACTTCAAAGAAACGCCTGCAAAAATAATGTTAGAAGCTAAGGATTTAAGCTTTGGCTACACACCAGAAAATATCTTATTTAAAAATATTAGTTTTAATATTAAACGCAATGAGTGTATTGGTATTATTGGTAAAAACGGTAAAGGTAAATCAACCTTACTTAACACCTTAGCGGGAGAGTTAAAACAACTCAATGGAGGTATTCATTCGCATCCATCGGTGGCGTTTGCACATTTTGGTCAAACCAATATTGCAAGACTGCATCCTGATGCCACAGTCACAGACGAGATCCACTCAGCCAATACAAAGTTGTCAACGCAGATAATCAGAAGTATAAGTGGGGCAATGATGTTTAGTGGTGATGCAGCGGATAAAAAAGTTTCTTTACTATCAGGGGGTGAAAAAAGCCGTGTGATGTTGGGACAAATACTAGCACGAGAAGTTAATTTACTTTTTTTAGATGAACCTACCAATCACCTTGATATGGAGTCCATAGAAGCACTTACTCAAGCTATCAATAATTTTGAGGGTGCTGTGATTATTGTAACACACTCAGAAGAGTTACTTCGCCGTGTATGTGACAGATTGATTGTCTTTGCTAAAGATGGCGCACAATATTTTGATGCTGGTTATGATGCGTTTTTAGAGAAAATTGGATGGGAAGAAGAGGAAAAAGAGGAAAAGTCTAAAACAGCTCCAAGATCTAACAACAAAGAAAATAAAAAACTCAAAGCCGAACTTATTCGTGAAAGAAACAAAATAACATCACCATTAAAGAAAAAAGTAGGGAAGTTGGAAGATTCTATAATGCAAGTTGAAGAGGAACTAGAAGGGCATCATAAAGAGTTGCTAAAAGCTTCTAATTCAGGTGACACTGCGTCGTTAATGGAACTCTCAAAGCTTGTGTCCGAGGAAGAAAGAAAAGTGGAAGACCTTTTTGAAGAACTTGAAGTGATACAAACAGATCTCGATGAGATCAATGAAAAATATGAAGAAAAAATAGAGGAATTATTATGAGTTTAGAATTATACTTTTTACGTTCATCTGAGCAGTACATTGTATCGGATATGTTATTTTATTCTCAAAGAGTCGATACCACTAACAAACAAACATCCGATTTTGAGCAACTCAAGATCTATGAAGATTTTTATGGACTAACACGTAAAGATTTAGGGCTTTATGCAATGCAAAACAATAAAGTTTGCGGGGCTATTTGGACAAGAAGACTAAACGAAGACCACCATTGCAATGCCTTTATAGACCAAGATACACCTGTTTTAAATATCGCTGTAAAACCAGAGTTTAGAAATCAAGGTATTGCTCGTTCTATGATGCAACAGTTCTTTTTAGAAGCAGGTGCTTTGTACAGTGCTATAAGTGTTAGTGTATTAAATACACAAGAAAAAAAGGCTTTTTTTAAAAAGTTCGGGTTTGAAACAGTGGATACAAATAAGCAAAAATCATACGTAGATGGTAGTGAATGTGTCATAATGAAAAAAAACTTAGAACAAAAAGCAATACAACGACCAAGTGATGGATACGATCCTAGGCGTTGGATGGATTAAAATTTAGCACATAAATAAAAATAATTGCTAAATTTAGCAATTATTGTTCCAACTCTTACATTCCTTTCAGTTTCTTTATCTTACAATAAACAAAAAATTCCAAAGTTTAATAAATGAGAATAGATAAATTTTTAAATTCTGTCAATATTACAAAAAGACGTTCCATAGCACAAGATATGCTTAGTAACAAGGTTGTTATGATTAATGACACCATCGTTAAGCCGAGTAAAAATGTAGAAGTGGGTGATAAAATAACGATTAATTACTTGAATGAAACAAAACATTACCAAGTGATGCAAATACCTTTAACAAAGTCAACACCTAAGTCACTTCAATCAGAATATATAAAGGAAGTATAGATGAATTATGATGAAGCAAAAGATAAGTTTACCTCTTTATTTAATCACGATATGAGTGATAACTCTATGCGTGAATTTTTACAAAACATAACACTTAATGAACACACTAGTGTTGAATCTATTGCCGCAGCAGCAGAAGTGATGCGAACCTTTGCATTGCCTTTACCTATTTCTGAAGAATTACGTAAAAAATCGATTGATATAGTTGGAACGGGTGGAGATAAAATAGGAAGTTTTAATATATCATCCACGGTGTCAATTTTAACAGCCGCAGCGGGTTGTAGCGTAGCCAAGCATGGAAGTCGTTCCATTACCTCAAAAAGTGGTAGTGCTGATATGTTCGAAGAATTGGGTGTACGTTTAGATATTACGGTAAATCAATCGGCTAAATTGCTTGAAGAAGCAGGTTTTTGTTTTATGTTTGCACAAAATCACCACCCTGCAATGAAGTTTATTGTACCGGTTCGAAAATCTATAGCGGATAAAACTATTTTTAATATTTTAGGTCCATTGACAAATCCAGCAGGTGTTGAAAAATCACTTTTAGGTGTTTTTGACAAGGCATTTGTTCCAAAAATGGCTGAGGCGTTAAAAATAAATGGTTCAAAAAATGCCTTAGTCGTTAGTTCTGAAGAGGGGATGGACGAGATAGGGATCTCAGGAGTAACCTACGCAACGCACTTAAAAGATGGTAAAACACGTGAGTTTATTATAGACCCACAAGAATATGGGATCAAAAGAGTACCATTAAAAGCCATTATTGGTGGGGATGCCAAAGACAATGCAAAAATTTTACACGATATTTTTGAGTTTAAAGCAACCGACGCACAACGTGATATTGTTCTTATTAACGCTGCTTCAGCCTTAATGGTTGATGGCAAGGTAAATGATATTCAAGAAGGTTTGGAGATGGCAAAATACACCATCGCCACAGGCAAAGCAAAACAAAAATTAAACACTATAATAGAGATATCAAATAAGTTATGAAAAAGCAGATCTTAACACTCAATAACATAGCTGACTTTAGTGACGAACTGGTTAAAAACTTTAGTAATGGTGTGATCTTATTACGTGGTGATTTAGCTGCTGGAAAAACAACTCTAACAAAACATATAGTGAAATCTTTAGGATTGGATGATGATGTGACATCGCCAACTTTTTCGCTTCAGCAATGTTATTCACAGAGGGTTTTTCATTATGATATTTACAACAAAGGTTTGGAACATTTTATCTCACTTGGAATGTTAGAAGAACTCGAAAAAGAGGGACTACACATAATAGAATGGGGTGATGAAGAGCTAAAAAATCTTTTAATAGGTGCAGGTTTTGATGTTTTAGAAATAGATATAAAAAAAATAGACGCAGACAAAAGAGAATACCTGATAAGAGAGTACAAATAATATGCACACACTAAAAGCACTAAATTTAAAAAAAAGAATTAAAGACTTAGAAATTGTAAAAGGGATGAGCCTTGAGGTTAGCAGTGGTGAAGTTGTCGGCTTACTTGGACCAAATGGAGCAGGTAAAACAACCACTTTTTATATGATATGTGGACTGGTAGAGGCGAGTGATGGGGAGGTTTATTTTGATGATATAGACCTCTCAGGTAAACCGCTTCATGAGCGAGCACTTCAAGGTATAGGTTATCTTCCTCAAGAAGCTTCTATTTTTAAAGATTTAAGTGTAGAAGATAACCTTATGGTCGCTGCTGAAGTAAGTATTAAAGACAAAGCTCAAAGAGAAGAAAGAATTTTAGAACTTTTGGATATGTTCAATATAGAACCCATCCGTTACAGAAAAGGGATCAGTTTGAGTGGAGGGGAGCGTCGCCGTGTAGAGATAGCACGTGCCCTTGTTAATAAACCTAAATTTTTACTTTTGGATGAACCTTTTGCAGGGGTGGATCCAATAGCGGTTATGGATATTCAAAAAGTTATTCATCAGTTAATTTCGTATGATATTGGTGTTCTTATTACGGATCACAATGTTCGTGAAACTTTAGATGTTTGTGACAGAGCATACGTGATAAAATCTGGAGAACTTTTAGCAAGTGGGACAACGCCTCAGATCCGAGAAAATTCTGATGTGCGAACCCATTATCTTGGCGAGGACTATAAGTTTTAAAATATGGCAGCTCTAAGACAAACCCAAAGCGTTGAAACTAAGCACAAATTATCAAACACACTAAGAAATTGGTTACCGATATTACACTCTAGTTTAAGTGATTTAGGTGAGGCTATGGAGCCATTTATAGAATCAAATCCAGTGGTGGAAGTAAAATCTGGTTTTGAAGAGGACTACGAAAAAAAGATACCTCGAAAGATAATTAATCGAGCCGTAAGTAATTCACGAACCGAACAAATAGAAGCCCTAACCATTCAAAATCGATCGCTCCACGATGTACTTGATGAACAGCTAGAAGCTCCTCTTTTTCCTACTCCAATTTCACAGGCAATTGCCATGTATGTGGTGGCAAACTTAGATGAAAATGGTTATTATGAAGGTGACAGTGATGCCTTTTGTAAAAAAGAGGGGATCTCAATGGAAGAATTTGAAAAAATTCGTCTTAGATTTGCTCATGTCGAACCAGTTGGGATTGGTGCTTGTTCTTTAGCTGAGAGTTTTATTTTTCAACTTGATAGTTCCGATATAAGTGATGAAGCATATCCTTTAGCTTCTGAGGTTATTAAAAACTTAGCAAGTATTCACAGTTACTCTAGTGAAGAGAATTTTTCTGAAGTGATGCGTGTTTTGGGTACGTTTAAAAATCCACCTTCAATAGAATACCAAGAAGATTCACAACACATTGTTCCAGATCTGATGATCTTTTTTGATGAAAATGAAAATATTGAAGTAAAGCTAAATGATTCTTATTATCCAACAATAAATATTGATGCCACTTACGCAGTTGAGCATGAATTTGTGACTCAAAAGATTAAAGAAGCAAAATCACTTATAGATGCGCTTGATATGAGAAAAGCTACCCTTTATAAGGTGGGACTTATGATTGTTGAATACCAGTATGAGTTTTTTACGGGTGGACAGATTATGCCTTTAACCCTTAAAACATTGGCCGATGAGTTTGGACATAATCCCTCAACCATATCTCGTGCAATTGCTAATAAATATATTGCCTGTGACAGAGGGGTTTTGGCTATGAAAGATTTCTTTACAACGGCCATTGATGAAGATGTGTCAAATGCTGCAATTAAGGATTTCTTAGTAGGATTGGTTAAAGAAGAAAGTCATGCTAAACCTTTAAGTGATATGAAATTACTTGATATGATTCAGGATAAATTTAAAGTCAAAATGGTTAGACGTACCATTGCAAAATATAGAAAACAATTAAATATAGCAGGGTCTAGTGAGCGCAAAAAACTCTATCAACTCCATTAAAAAACGTCTTGATGAAGAAGTAAATAAGCGTAACAAGGTTGATGAAGTTACAGTAGATAAACTCGATCCCATTTTTGTTGCAAAAAAATACAATGATCCAACTGTATCGTTAATATGCGCACTTTTTTCTTATGGAAATGTTAAACAAATTGTTAAATTTTTAGAGTCTTTGGATTTTTCACTACTTAAAAAAAGTGACACTGAAATAGAAAAAAGTTTACAAAATCATTACTATAGATTCCAAAAATCTGAAGATATTATTGCGCTTTTTATTGCTTTAAAACGATTAACAGCTCAAACGACTTTAGAAGAAGTTTTCAAAATAGGCTACCTTCAAAATCACAGCGTTATTGAAGGGATTAACCATCTTATAGGGAGTTTAACAAAAACATATCCACATCAAACAAGGGGTTATGGTTTTTTAATTTCTAAAGTCAGTACAAAAACTAAGGGAAGCGGTGCTTTAAAAAGATGGATGATGTACCTTAGGTGGATGGTTAGATCTGATAATATTGATATGGGTCTTTGGAGTGGCATAGATAAAAAAGATTTGATTTTACCCCTTGATACCCATACTTTTAATGTTGGAAAAAAGTTGGGCTTATTAAAAAGAAATACCTATGATCTTCAAGCTGCTATTGAGTTAACAGACAGCTTAAAAAAATTTGACAGTGAAGATCCGTTAAGATATGACTTCGCCCTCTATAGAATAGGGCAAGAATCGCTCATTTAACTCTAAATTAAAGTTTAAAAATGTAATATAAGTTATTAATAATTTTATAATATATTTGGAGTGTATTTATTTGAATAAAACCATATTGTGTGTTGATGATGTGAAAACAAACCTATTTACACTTGAAGCTATTTTTGAATCTCATGATGCGGGATACAACATTTTAACTGCGACCTCAGGAAAAGAGGCCCTTAATATTCTTTTAGGACATAAGGTAGATCTAATACTTTTAGATGTAATGATGCCTGAACTTGATGGTTTTGATACAGCAAAGTTAATTTTAAGAAATTCTAATACTCAAGATATACCAATTGTCTTTTTAACAGCAAAGCAAGATGACGAAACAATTCGAACGGCCTATGAAGTTGGTGGTGTGGATTATATGAACAAGCCATTTAATGCAACTGAACTTTTAAAAAGAATTGAGTTTCATTTAAAACTTAAAGAAGCTGAATATTTAGTCACAATGGAAAAAAAGCAGATCCAAAGTTTAATCAATCTTCAAGATAACTTTGTATTACTTACTGATGGGGTTAAGGCCTTAAAGGTTAACAGTGCAATTGAAGAATTTTTTCATACAAAATCTTTAGAAGAGTTTCAAAAACTCTACGGCTGTGTTTGTCATACCTTTATTGAAGAAGAGGGTTATTACCACTTAGGGCTTATTAAAGAGGGTGAGTCTTGGGTAGCAGATGTTATTGAAAGACTTAAAAATGAAGATGTAATTGTTAAGATTAAAAGCATGAGTCACAAAGAGCATATTTTTACAATCAAAGCTGTTAATTTTCAAGATGATTTGTATATTTTATCTTTTACCGACATCACTTATATGTCTGCACAATCTCGTGAGTACGAATACGATGCAAATCATGATTCACTGACTAAGATCTATAATAGAAACATGTTTGTAAGAGAAGTAAAAGAAAAAATCAAACAAAGTTTTTTTACAAACACCCATATGAGTGTCTGTATGTTAGATATAGACCATTTTAAAATGATCAACGATACCTATGGTCATTTGGCAGGTGATGATGTATTAAAACAATTAACAGGGCTTGTAAAAAACAATATCAGAAGCAATGATATATTTGCAAGATGGGGCGGAGAAGAGTTTGTTTTAGTGTTTGAACTTACTTTAGATGAATCAATGGTCAAAGTTGAACATATTCGTCAACTGATTGAAAAAGAGGCTTTTGGTAATATTGAACAGATAACCTGTAGTTTTGGTTTAAGTGAGTTTAGATTTGGCGATACCTTAAACTCGTTAATAGAAAGAGCAGACAAAGCACTTTATGAAGCAAAAGAGAGTGGTAGGAATAAGGTCTGTACAACTGCTTAAACGTTTGAAAAGACAATAACGTTTGGATATAATCCGAAAAATAAACTAAGTGTATTAAAAGGCATCATTATGGAATGTGAATTTCCAACTGTAAATTCAAATAACAAAGAAATTTTAGAAATTTTAGACAGCGTCAAAACAATTGCTATTTTAGGTTTATCTCCCGATGAAACAAAAGCAAGTAATATGGTGGGTAAATTTTTACAAGAAAAGGGCTATAAAATAGTTCCTGTTTATCCAAAAGAAGAAACCATTCTTGGAGAAAAAGTGTATCGTTCACTGGCTGAGATACCTTTTGAAATTGATATGGTAGATATTTTTCGAAAACCAAACGCATTTGATGCCATTGTTGAAGCATCTATTGAGCGTGGTGATGTAAAAGTTTTCTGGGGTCAGTTAGGTTTAGTTAATAATGACGCTGCTAAAAAAGCTCAAGAGGCTGGGATGAAGGTGGTACAAAACCATTGTCCTAAAATAGAACTTCAAAACAGGTAGGTTAAGTTGTTAAATCTACAAGAGATAAATGAAGCAAAACAAAGAATAAAAGAGATTGTACTAGACACTCCTTTTTCCTATGCTCCACAAATGAGTGAAGTATCGGGTATAGAGGTTTATTTAAAAAAGGAAAACCTTCAAATTACGGGTGCATTTAAAATTCGTGGTGCTTATAACAAAATTGCATCACTAAATAAAGAACAAATGAACTCAGGTGTGATTGCTGCAAGTGCAGGAAACCATGCTCAGGGTGTTGCTCTTTCTGCTTCTAAGTTTGATATTCGTGCTGTTATAGTTATGCCAGAATCAACTCCATTAACAAAAGTAAATGGAGTAAAACATCTTGGTGGAGAAGTAATACTTCATGGGTCTAATTACGATGAAGCATACGCTTATGCCATTGAGTATGCAAATAAAAACTCTATGACTTTTATACACCCTTTTGAAGATGAAAAAGTGATAGCAGGACAAGGTACAGTAGCCCTTGATATTCTTGATGAAATGGATGATTTAGACGCTATTGTTATACCTGTTGGGGGTGGTGGACTGATCTCTGGTATGGCATCAGCTATTAAACAAAAAAATCCAAATATTAAGGTGATTGGTGTCGGTGCAAGTGGTGCACCTGCTTTAAAAAATTCATTTCATAGTGGTGTTGCTCAAGACAGTTTAAGTGTGAGAACCATTGCCGATGGTATTGCTGTTCGTGACACATCAAAAATTACTTTAGCACATATGCTTGATTGTGTCGATGAATTTATAAGTGTTGATGATGAAGAGATAGCCAGTGCAATTTTGTTTTTGTTAGAAAAGCAAAAACTTGTTGTAGAAGGCGCAGGTAGTGTCGGTGTTGCAGCGGTTTTACACAATAAATTGTCTTATTTGAAAAACAAAAAAGTAGCCATTGTTTTAAGTGGAGGAAACTTAGATGTTACTTTGCTTAATGTTATTATAGAAAAAGGTTTGTTAAAATCTTATCGTAAGATGAACTTAACAGTGACGCTTATAGATAAGCCAGGATCGTTGAAACATTTTACAGAGATATTAGAAGATCTTAGTGCAAATATTGTACATATCTCTTACGATAGAACCTCTATCTCTTTAGATTATGGAGATGCTCACGTGACTGTTCATATGGAAACAAAAGGTGAAGAACATCAAAACCAGATCACAAAACGATTAACCCAAGAAGGATATTTAAGAAATTAATTAGATGCTGATAGTTAAAAAAAAGAAATTTCCAGAAGTTATTATATCTTATACAAAACAAAAAAATGCTACCGTTCTTGTTGTAGATAAAGAAACAACGGTGCGTTTTTTGGACCAAGAAAGCTTAGATATTCTTGGTGGATTCAAAGCAAAAATCAATCATCAATGGTATAAAAACAAGGTGGTGGATTTTAGCTATGATGGCTTACATTTTGCTGTTATAACAGAAGATGCTAAACAATCAAAACTCTATGATACAGCAACCAAAAAAGCAAAAATAAAAATTAATCGACACCAAGGTGAAGTGACCTGTGTTGCCATAGATCCAAAAGGTCGTTACTTTTTTTCAGGTGGTGAAGATGGTCGAACCTTTGTAAGTGATATTAAAAGTGCAAAATTGTTGTTTACTTTACCAACGCATGTTGATACGATTAATGATATTGTTTTTTCCAAAAAAAATCACCTCGTAGCAACGGCAAGTTACGATAAAAAGATTCAAATTTTTAACTACGCAACCATGGAACCTCTTGCTAGATTTGCAGGGCACTCAGCAGCTGTTATGAAGCTGGATTTTTTACACAACAACAGGCTTTGTAGTGTAGATAAAGATGCTAATGTTATTATTTGGGATCTTGAAAAAAAGAAACTTCTTAAAAGACTTACAGGGATCCATGATGATGTGGTTCAAATAACATCAAATGATACATTTTTATTTTTAGGAACCGCTTTGGGTTTTGTGATTGTTTATCATTTACAAACGCATGAGCAAGTATCTCGAAAATACATTAAAGTAAACAGTAGAATTACATGTTTGGATTATGACGTAGAGCAAGAATTATTGGTTATTGCGGATGAATCTGGGGAGCTTTTATATTTTGATGTGTACCAAGGTATTAAAGATATTCAAACGTATATTCATCTAAAAAATTATGCCAAGGTGTATCAGCTGGTACAAGAAAATCCTTTGTTGGTATTTACAGATACCTATAAAAAATTGGATGAAATTTGGAATGATGATTATAAAAAAGCTTCGCAATTGTTGCAAAAATCAAAAAAAGAAGAAGCAGTATCTGTGATTAAAGCTTTTACATCAATACCTTCTAAAAATACACAGATTCAAAAACTGTTTAAAGATTATGAAGCGTTTGAAAAGTTCTTATTATTGGTTCAAAAGGGTAATCTAGGTTTAGCGTATTCTTTAGCAAATCAATACCCTGTGTACAAAGAGTCTGAAGTTTATAAAGCCTTAGAAAGAAAATGGAAAAAGTTATTTTTAAAAGCGCAAAAGATGTCGCTGGATCCACGAAAAAAAGATTTGGTTAAGGAACTTTTAGCACCGTATAGAGGGATTGTTGATAAAACAAAACACATACAAGAGATGTTGGTTAAAAATGATATTTATACTCGATTTAAAGACTCTATTATACGAAAAGAGTTTAAGCATGTGTTTGAACTTATAAAAGTAAATCCATTTTTAAAAGAGTTCCCTGAATTTTCAGCACTTAACTTTTTTGCCGACAGTTTGTACATTAAAATCACTAAGTTAATTCGTGAGGGCGATATACATCAATCAACGAAATTACTTAATGTTTTAATCGATTTTCCAGAGTTTACAAAAGAAGCTCAATCGATGTTATGGGACATAGAGATGAGGGATAAATTTTACGATGCCATTAAATCATCTAATTATTTAGAAATATACAAAATTATTGATACATCAACAGCACTTAGTGAAACTCCTGAGGGTACTAAGTACAGTAATCTTTGGCACGATGACCTAGATCTAGCTAAAGTTTACGCAGCAAAAGGTGATATTAGAGGCATTGATGGTGTGTTAAGCAAATACAAAAATATACCGAGTAAGTTTATCTCTATTGCGAGTACTTATGCGCTTGCTTATATTGCACAAATAGAACATGCTATTTCAAAAAAGAAAGATTCTAATATAATTAAAAATGCTATTAAAAATTATTTATTGTATTTTGGAAGCGATGATCATATTATTTCTAGTATAGAAATTTTTAATAAAAAGTATAAGCTTAGTGTAGATATACAAACAATGAAAAAAAGTTCTAAAAAGCAATGGCGTCCCTCAATGAGGGTACTTGATATCTTAGAATAAAATAAACTTTTAAATTATTGATAACTTTAACCTAAATCAAAAAGCTTTTTAAGTATAATCCTCAAAATTTTACATTAGGAGACTTTTCATGCAAATTAATGGCGCTCAAATGGTCATAGAAGCTTTAATCGAAGAGGGTGTTGATACTGTTTTTGGATACCCTGGCGGAGCTATCATGAATGTCTATGATGAAATTTATAAACAAGATAAGTTTCATCACATATTAACTCGTCACGAACAAGCTGCCATTCATGCAGCAGAAGGTTATTCAAAAGCCAGCGGTAAAGTTGGTGTAGCCATGATCACTTCTGGTCCTGGATTTACAAATGCCGTTACTGGTTTGGCTGATGCTTATATGGACTCAATACCTTTGGTTGTTATCTCTGGTCAAGTTCCAATGAGTTTAATAGGGACAGACGCATTTCAAGAAATAGATGCGGTTGGGATCAGCCGTTCATGTACAAAACATAACTACCTTGTAACAAAGGCAGCGGATCTTCCAAGGGTACTAAAAGAGGCTTTTTATATTGCTTCTACTGGTAGACCCGGTCCTGTTCATGTAGATATTCCTAAAGATGTAACAGCAGAACTGGCTGAGTTTGACTACTCAATTGAACTTAATTTAGAAACGTATAAGCCTCATACAAAAGGTAATCCTCGTCAAATTAAAAAAGCCATAGAAGCTATGTCTAAAGCAAAACGCCCACTTTTTTATCTAGGTGGTGGAATTATAAATTCTAATGCTGCTGAAGATGTAAGAGAATTAGCTAACAAAACAGGAATCCCAGCTGTTGAAACTTTTATGGCGCGTGGTACATTAAGTCATGATGATGAGCTTTTAATTGGTATGCTTGGTATGCACGGTTCATATGCTGCAAATATGGCAATGAGTGAAACAGATCTTGTTATTGCACTAGGTGCAAGGTTTGATGATAGGGTAACGGGTAAACTAAGTGAGTTTGCTAAAAATGCTGGTGTTATCCATGTTGATATAGATCCAGCTTCTATTTCAAAGCTTGTAAATGCAGATTATCCAATCGTTGGTGATGTTAAAAGCGTTGTTAAAGATATGTTAGAACAATCGGGTAAAATTGATTCTAACAAGTATGAGCAGTGGCGTGAGACAATTGCTAAGTTTGATGACCTTCATCCTTTAATGTACCATGAAGATACCGACAGAATTAAACCTCAGTGGGTTATTGAACGTGTAGGTGAATTACTTGGTGATGATGCTAATATCTCAACAGATGTTGGACAACACCAAATGTGGACAGCACAGTTTTATCCATTTAGCAGACCTCGTCAGTTTATGAGTTCGGGTGGTTTAGGAACAATGGGCTTTGGTTTTCCAGCAGCAATGGGTGTTAAAGCAGCTTCTCCAGAAAAAACAAGTATTAACTTTACTGGGGATGGATCTATTTTAATGAACTGCCAAGAATTAATGACAGCGGTTGAGAAAAAACTTCCTGTAATTAATGTTATTTTAAATAACAACTATCTTGGTATGGTTCGTCAATGGCAAACATTGTTTTACGATAAGCGTCACTCAGAAACAGACCTTAGTGTACAACCTGACTTTGTAAAACTGGCTGAAGCTTTTGGTGGAGCAGGTTACAGAGTTAGTACCAAAGAAGAGTTTGACGCAGCTTTAAAAGATGCGGTTAAAAAGGATGTGGTTACCTTTATCGATGTAACAGTAGAAAGACTAGAAAATGTTCTTCCTATGGTTCCAGCAGGTGGTAGTTTATTTAATATGATGTTATTAGACAAGAAAGGAGATAAATAATGACTGAAAATAACGAAAGAAGAGTAGTATCGGTTATCGTTGTTAACGAATCAAGTGTTTTATCTCGTATCACGGATCTATTCTCTGCAAGAGGGTATAACATTACATCATTAACAGTAGCACCTATTCCTGAGAGTAAATACTCACGATTAACCATTGTAACATCGGGTTCTGTACGTGTTATTGAACAAATTACTAAACAACTTCATAAATTAATACCTGTGTATAAAGTTTATGAACATGCTGATCTAGTTGAAAAAGAGATGGCAATGGTAAAGTTTCCTATTACAGAAAACATTACAGATATTAATACTCTTTGTGAAGCATACAATGGCAAGATTGTAAATGTGGGCGATAACGTTATTATTGCTATGGTTACAGATGAACCAAAACGTGTTGATAATTTCTTAAAAGTGATCCAAAGATACAATCCAAAAGAGATAGTACGAAGCGGTGCTGTTGCTTTGGAAAGATAGCCAAAAAAGAAAAGGTTTACCCTTAGAAATATTGCAGTTTAGTAAATAAAGGAAAAAAATGACCCTAAAAGAATTAGTAAAAAACATTGGTATTGACTTACAAAAGGATGAATTTGAAGTAAAAGGGATGAATACTCTTTTAGATGCAGGTCCCAATGAAATTTCTTTTGTTTCTAATGCTAAATACCTTAAAGATGTTGCTAATTCTAAGGCAGGTGCTATTTTAATAGACCAAGCACATAAAGATAAAGTTCCAAACACATGTATTGCACTTGTTGTTGAATCCGCATATTGGGATATGGCAACGCTTTCTAAGTTTTTTTGGACCCCTATTGAAGATGATTCCTTATCACCTGCATCAATTGGTGCAGGTTCACAAGTTTCTACAAAAGCAGAAATTGCCAATGGAGCAATTATTGGAAAAAATACCACTATTATGGCAGGTGCTTATATAGGTAAAAATGCACAAATTGGGGACAATACAATTATTTATCCAAATGTGGTTGTTTACAAAGACTGTATAATCGGAGATGATTGTATTATTCATTCTGGGACTGTGATTGGTAGTGATGGTTTTGGTTTTGCATCGAACAAATTGGGGCAACATAACAAGATCTATCACAATGGAAACGTTGTAATTGGAGATGATGTAGAGATTGGATCCAATACTTCAATTGATAGAGCTGTGTTTGGATCAACCACTGTTAAAACAGGCGCAAGACTTGATAACCTTATCCATATGGCACATAACTGTGAAATTGGGGAATACGCAGTAGTAGCAGGTCAAAGTGGTTTTGCAGGTTCATCTAAAATTGGAAGAAGTAATGTCTTTGGTGCGCAATCGGGTGTTTCTGGTCATTTAGAAATTGCTCCATTTAACACTTTTGCAGCTAGAACAGGGGTGACAAAAAGTGTTAAGACAAGTGGTAAAACATACGCAGGTTTTCCATTTATGGACCACAAACTATGGCTTAAAATTCAAGGTAAACTCTCAAGACTCGTAAAAAAATCATGATTTTTGATTTAATTATTATCCTGTTTGTAGCCTTAGCGATGTTCTTAGGGTTTAGATATGGAACCCATATTGAACTCTATCGAGTAGGGCGCGTTTTTTTAGGCATGACACTTTCTGGACTCTATGGCATGTCAACAGGTTGGAAACTTACCACAATGGGAATTGTAAGTGCTAACAACAAAGCTATTTTACACCTTATTGGTTTTTTTGTTGTATTTACCCTTTTTTGGATTGTATCATTAGTTGTTATTAAAATTTTTATTAAATTTAAACTTCATAAACATAAAATCAATAGATACTTAGGCTTGATGGCAAATGGAACAATTGCTATTCTTTTTGTTACATTTAGCGCATTTTTCAGTACCCAATTGGCATTTTTAAAAGATGGCTATAAAAGTTATTTGGTTAATAAAAGTTTTTCATATATCTATATGGATAGAGCGTGTAGAAAGATGATAACAGCAAAGGTTGTTAATAATATTACGGGTGATTCTACAAGTCAAATTATGATAGATAATATACGAAAGTAAGTAGGGGTGTAAAAAAGAACTAGTAGTTCTCTTTTACAAATTCAGCAATTCTTGCAATACCTGTACGAATAGTATCAATATCAGTTGCAAAACTTAGTCTAAAATAACCTTCACTACCAAATGCCACACCCGGAACCACAGCTACGAGTTTTTTATCGAGTAGATCTTTTGCAAAAGTTAATGAGTCATTTGTTACACCTTTAATATTTACAAAAAGGTAAAAGGCACCATCTGGTTTAATAACGCTTAGTCCATCGATCTCATTCATAAGTTTAACCGCTTCATCACGACGTTGTATAAAAGCTTCTTTCATCATTGCAACATCTGCATCAGCGCTTCCGTCTAGTCCAGCTATAGCTGCGTATTGAGTAATAGAGTTAATGTTAGAAGTACTTTGAGATTGAAGCTTCTTTGTCCCTTTAATGAGATCCGCATCATAAGCAGCCATGTATCCAAATCTCCAACCCGTCATAGCAACAGACTTAGACAAACCGTTGATTGTAACTGTACGTTTAAACATATCTTCACTTACTGCTGCACACGAAGTAAATTCACCCTCATAAGTTAGTTTTTCATACATTTCATCACTTGCAACAATAATCTCTGTACCTTCAAGTACTTTTGCAATTGCTTCTAACTCTTGTTTTGAATAAATTGAACCCGTTGGGTTTGATGGAGTTGTTAAGATTAACATCTTTGTTTTTGGTGTAATTGCTTCTTTAAGTTGTTCTGGAGTGATCTTAAAAGCGTTTGTATCATCTGTGTGGATCTCTACAACTTTACCACCACAATACTTTACAAGCTCAGGATATGTTACCCAATATGGAGCGGGAATAATAACCTCTGCACCGTCTTCAATGGTTGCTGAAAATAAGTTAAATAAAGAGTGTTTAGCCCCATTGTTTGCAATAATTTGATTTGGAGTGTAGCTTAAACCGTTGTCTCTTTTTAATTTACCTGCAATCGCTTCTTTAAGTTCTGGAACACCATCTACTGCTGTGTATTTTGTATGTTCATTGTTAATAGCTTGAATTGCTGCATCTTTAATAACTTGTGGTGTTCCAAAGTCTGGTTCACCAGCTGAAAAACTTAGTATGTCTTTTCCTTCAGCCTTTAGTTCTTGCGATAATGTTGTGATAGCTATGGTAATAGATTCAGATAGCGTATTTATGCGATTAGTCATAAGAGCCCTTTTAGTATTAATATTATGTGTGAAATTATACTAAAAGTTTTTATGTTTAATATTAATTTTTCATTGCTTTAATAAAAGATTCGTAGATGTATTCTAGTTCTAAGTCTTGTTCTAAAACTTCTTTGTTATCTTCACGCAGAATATGTTCTAAAATTGCAACCCTTTTTAAAAGGTACTCAAACATCTCTTTATTAATATCTGGTAGCATATTGTGCATTAGTGGATCTTTACAGCGACCTTTTTCAATCACATGAGCAGGGATTCCAATGGCTGTTGAGCATTCGGGTACAGGTTTTACAACAACAGAGTTAGCACCTATTTTTGCGCTTGCTCCAATCTCAATGTTTCCCAGTACTTTCGCGCCAGCACCAATAACAGCACCTTCTCGAATAGTAGGATGACGTTTTCCAGGAACAAGAGAAACACCACCAAGAGTAACTCCTTGGTAGATCAAAACATCGTCTTCTATAACCGTTGTTTCACCAATCACAACACCCATGCCATGATCAATGAAAACACGACGTCCGATGTCCGCAGCGGGGTGGATCTCAACATTGGTCATCCACTGAGAAAATCCTGAAATCATTCTTGCTAATCTTTTAAAGTTTGCCTTGTAAACGGCATGAGCTACTCTATGCCAAACAATTGCCCAAATACCACGGTAGTTAAACAAAAAATCCATCCATGAGTTTAGAGCAGGGTCGTTGTTGTATGCGTTTGAAAAATCTTCTTTTATGCTTTTATATATACCCACAAAATTACCTTAATAGGTTGTTCTTAAATAACCATTTTGTTTTAAATAAATTTCTAATTTTGCAAGTGTATCAGTTTTTTCTTTTTCTGTGATAAAACCACTCTCTAAAATATCACTTTTAAGTTTGTTTAATATTTCTTCACCTTTATAACCTAACTTTTCTAAAATATCTAAAATATTGTCAGATTCTACTATATTGTTTATTATATAATCATCATCAGTGATATTGATGGTGTATTCATTGGGTCGGCTAAAGAGATTGTGGTTCATCCCTAAGGTTTCTTGATAAGCTCCAACATTGAAAAAGCCTAGAAAATACTCCTCTTCATCTAAGTTTACATCGTGCAAATACAAAGGTTTATCTGAGTTAAAACCTATCTCTCCATCACTGTCACAGGTAATATCCCATAATGAAGCCGCTCGAATAGGTTTTTTATCAAGTTTATGTAAAGGCATGACGGGAAAATTTTGTTCAATACCCCAGTAATCTGGCATACTTTGAAAAATAGAAAGGTTAACCAAGTATCTTTCTTGAAGTCTTGCTTGAAGAAGTTCCAACTCACGAGATCCTTCAAAACCCTCAATATATAAAGCTTTTTTAATAATATTATGTACAAGAATTTCAGCATTGGATCTATCTTGTAGATCGATGTAACCTAGATCAAAAAGAGTAAATAAAGATTCTTGATGATCAAGGGCATCATGCAGATACTCAATGGAATTTTTTTCATTAAGGAGTTTGTTGAGTTCAACCAATTCCTCAATCAAAGGGGGATTAAGCTCTTTTAAGTTTAACAGACGTTCTTGGTAGTCTTGAGAAAAAAGTTCCAATACAGGTGCTGCTAAAACAGCATGAGAAGCCACAATATAGCGACCTGATTCGGTATAGATATTAGGATGTTTAACCCTTTTTGAATCCATTATTTCTGCAAGTAAAAACACAACGGAACTTGAAAATTCTTTTACAGAATAGTTGTAGTTAGCACAGTGTTCATGTTGAGAATACTCAACCGCCAAACCACCACCAATATTGATGTTTTCAAGTTTTGATGCACCCATTTTTTTGAGTTCGGCATAGATATTTCCAGCTTCGCGAAGTGCTTTTTTTAAGGGTGCAATATCGCTCATTTGTGAACCTATATGAAAGTGAATCATGGTCAGTTTGTCTAAGAGATTTGCATTACGAAGTAGGGCAATGGCTTCTAGGATCTCTGTGGAGGTTAATCCAAATTTGGCATCCATTCCACCACTTTTAGCCCATGAACCACTTCCTGTACTATGCAAACGAATACGTATTCCTATATTGGGGACGCACAAAGACGATTCACTTGCTACTTCTAAAATGGTTTTAAGTTCGTTAAGACCCTCTATTGTAAGTGTGATATTATGCTCACTACTAGCGGCAATAAAACCAAAAGAGATCATCTCTTTGTCTTTAAAACCATTGACGGTAATGGCATTGCCTTTTTCTACTTTTGCCATTGCTAAGATAAGTTCGGCTTTACTTCCTGCTTCTAAACCATAGTGATACTCTTTTCCTTCTTGAACAATTGCTTCAAGTGCATGGGGAAATTGATTTACTTTTAAAGGAAATACCGCATTAAATGAACCTTTGTAATTGTTGTCATTAATAGCGTCATTGAAGTTAACATACAAATTTTTGATCTGTTTTTTAATAATATGTGGAAATCTCAGTAACATTGGCCCACGTACACCACCTGAGCGTATGTTTTGAACAATGTTATGTAAAGAAGGTTTGGATCGGTGGTTAATAATAACTTTACCATCGTCTATGATAAAGTTATCGTTTGAAAATATATCTATTCCGTAGTTACGCATTAACACCCATTATACATGAAGTTTGTGGTGAAAATATCTATCAATATCAAAATATATTTCACCGTTTTGATTTTTGAAACTTAGTTGGGATTTATTTAACTCTTTAATGTTTTTAATCCCCATAACTGCCATAACAACTTTCATGTTTTTAACTAGATTTTTATGGTAATTACCAATCTCTTTTCCCTCTTTTACAACAAGGTAAGAAGCACGTTTTGTTGGGTCTTGTGTTGCAAGTCCAACGGGGCAAACATGTGATCCAAAACCGCTACACATACGAGCACGAATACAGCCACCACTCATCATAAATCCACGGGCTATACCTACAGCATCTGCTCCCATACACATGGTAATAATGGCATCATCAGGGGTGAGAATTTTTCCACTTGCTATGATCTTTACCTTATTTCTTATGTCATATTTTTTGAGAAGAGTATCGAGAATATACAAGGCATTTCTAGTGGTTAAACCAACCGATTCCATAAGTTCTAACGGTGCGGTAGCACTTCCACCCTCACCACTGTCAACGGAAATAAAATCAGGTATATTTTTTCCAGCACTGTGTCTTGCTGCAATCTCACGAACAAGATCTTCAACAGACTTAGAATCAGAAATAACAATTTTAAAGCCAACGGGCTTTTTAGAAAGACCTTGAAGTTTTTCCACAAAATCTAAAAGATGAGAAGTGCTATCGGCATAAGGAAAACGGTTAGGTGAAAAAATATCTTTACCTTCTTCAACACCACGGTAGTAAGCAATGTCGGCACTTACTTTACTACCTGAGAGTTTACCTCCTGTTTGTTTGGCTCCTTGGGCTATTTTGATCTCTGTCATGCGACAAAATTTCATGAGTTTTTGATACCTAATTGGATCAAAGTCACCATTTTGATCACGCACCCCATATAAACCTGAACTCATTTGAAAGATCATATTTGGAATATCTGAGGGAACCTCTTTTGGAAAGTCTTCAAGTTTTGCTTTCCAGTTAATACGAAACAGAACATGACTTTTTGTATCATATATGTAAGTGTTTCTTGTATTTATTTTACCAAGTAAAACTTTTCTGTACCATTTTAGTGCGCGTGCACGGTTAAATAATAGATCACCTATTTTAAAAATAAACTCAGCAAAAGGTGTACTTTGCACGATCTCTAAGTATTTGGCATTGTCTAGATCTGGTTTGTGGGTAAAAAGATGGTTTGAAGTGAGTGAACCTTCTCCCGTATTAACCGTTAATTCAGAGTTGGCTCCTGCTAAAGAAAAAGCACGAACCGCTTCGGGTGAGAGCGCTCCATCACTCATAGCAGAACGTATAATTGGTGTTTTAGACACAAAAGGGATCTCTCTGTCTTGTCCAAAAACAACACTTGTGTCGTTGTCCACTTCATCCTCATTTAAAACACTGCTTGCGTGTTTAATGATAAAACGTGAACCTGAAAATGGTTGAGCCACAGAAAAAGAGTTGTAGTTAGGAACATCTTTAGCTGCCTTGTAAACCCAATCAACTTTATCTTTTGATTCGTAAAAGGTTTCTTCAGCAAAGTATTGACGCAAAGGTTCACGAAGTGCTTCAAAAACATAACGCATTCTACCAATAACAGGGTAGTTAATAAGTAAAGCGTGTTTTCTTTGAATATACTTGTCGTAGATAAATAGGGCAATAATAATAAGAACTGCACCCAGTATAAAAAACTCTATAAAATCGATAAATATAGCCCATAAGGCGTGCAGTGTGTCCATTAAAAATCCTTTAAGCTAATAACTTTTTCTGATTTATTTTGTAGATCTTTTAAGGTAACTTGCTGGTTTTGTATCTCATTTGATCCAATGATACAAAAGTATTTAGCATTGACTTTATCCGCTACTTTCATGTGGTTTTTAAAGTTTTTTGCCTTGTATTCAATGGTTACTTTATCGGTTTTTCTTTTTTTATGAGCAAGTGAAACAATTAGATCAACTCCCTCTTCATCCATAGCACCAATGTAATAACCCTCTTTTTGTGTTTGTGGCATTTGTATTAGTTCTAGTAACCTCTCAATCCCCATAGCAAAACCAACCGCAGGAGTAGCCTTACCATCTAAAAATTCTACCAGTCTGTCGTAACGTCCACCACCAGCAATAGCACTTTGACTTCCTATATTGTCACTCACAAATTCAAAGGCAGTTTTAGAGTAGTAGTCAAGTCCGCGTACAAGATTTGTGTCTATTTCATAAGAGATCTCGTTGGTATCTAAGATCTTTTTGAGTTGAATAAAGTCTTTGTCACACTCTTGACAAAGGTTGTCAATAAGTTTTGGAGCACCCTCATAAAGTGTTTGACACTTGTCATTTTTACAATCAAGTACACGAATAGGGTTGGTATCTAAACGACGTACACAATCTTCACATATACCTTCTTCACACTCTTTGACAAACTTAACAAGATTCTCACGGTAAGTAGGCATACACGTTTTACATCCTAGTGAATTAAGTTGCAGTCTGTAACCAATACCTAGTTTTTTGAGTATGTCACTCACCATCATAATCATGTTGGCATCTTCATAAACACTCTCTTGACCAAAACTCTCAACACCAAATTGATGAAATTGTCTTAGACGTCCTTTTTGTGGTCTTTCATAACGAAACATCGCACCGTGGTAAAAATACCTGTGGTTTCCTCCAGCACGGTCAAGCTTTTTTTGTATAAAAGCACGAACCACACCCGCTGTTCCCTCAGGGCGAAGACAAACATCGTTTTGCCCTTTATCAATAAACTGATACATCTCTTTTCCAACAATATCACTTGATTCGCCAACACTTCTTTTAAATAAAGCAGTTTCTTCTAAAAGGGGGGTTTCAATAAAGTGAAATCCATAGTTTTGAGCTATATTAGTAGCGGTGTTAATAAAGTAGGTGTAGCGTTCATAATCTTCACTTAGAATATCGTTCATTCCTCTGAGTGATTTAATCATTTGTGTCCTTCATATTATTTAATATTTCTTTGGTTATTTCATCAATTTTTTTGGTTGCATCTATCTCTACAAGTTCAATGTTTAGGAGCTTTGCAGCCTTAGTTAGTGCCTCTTGTATTTGAAGTAAGTATTCACTGCCACGGAGTTCAATGCCATCAAGTTTTTTTTGAGAGAGTCTGTACTCTAATTCCTCTTTTGTAAGGCGAAGTAAAAAAACTTTTTGTGGGTATTTACCACCTGTGGCAAACTTGTTCATATGTACGATTTCAGTTTCACTAATCTCACCTTTAATCAAGGCATACGCTACACCACTAACCGCGCTTCTATCAGAGATGATCATTTTATCAATATTTGGCTCAATGATCTCTTTCATATGTTCAGCGCGATCGGCTAAGAAAAGTAAAAATTCAGCTTTTGCACTTTGGGCTTTTGCACTAAGAACAATGTTTCTAATCTCTTTTCCCACTTGTGTCCCACCAGGTTCTTTGGTAATAACAGCATCGTTATAGATTGTTTTAAGTGCTTCAATTTGAGTACTTTTTCCTGCTGTGTCTATCCCTTCTATTGCAATGTACATGAATTCATACTTCCTATTATCTTTTGCACTTCTTTTGGAAGTAGATGTGATGTTTGAGCATTAAATTTTAATAGACCTCTTACAATAGAAGAACTAATAAAAGCATGATCTAGTTTTGGCATCAAATAAACTGTTTCAACATTTTCATCAAGTGAGTTGTTTAAGTAACCCATTTGTAGTTCGTATTCAAAGTCACTAACTGCACGAAGTCCACGAATTAAAATATTGGCATTATGTGTTTTTGCAAGTTCAACCGTTAAGTTGTCAAAGCCAACCACCCTTACATTTTTAAGATGTTTTACTGCCTCTTTAGTCATCTGTATGCGTTCATCTAAGCTAAACATAGGTTTTTTATCATCCGATATTGCAACAGCGACGATCACCTCATCAAATAAACCCAAAGCCCGTTCTATAATATCAAAATGTCCATTGGTAATGGGATCAAAAGTCCCGGGGTACAATGCTATTTTATTATTCATAATCTTATTAATCCTCTTGCCATCTTTTATATAAGTTGTTTTCTATTCCCAGTAAGTCAAACCATTTTCCAATCACAAAGTTTTCCATTTGATCCAAGGTTTGTTGTTCTGAGTAGTACGCCATAACAGGTGGAGCAATAACAACACCCAATGTCGCTAATTTTTGCATATTTTCTAAAGCTATTGCAGAAAAAGGCATCTCACGCGGAGCTAAAATAAGTTTTTTTTGCTCTTTAATCATAACACTAGCGGATCGCGTCACCAAATTATCACTGATTCCACAAGCTATTTTTGCCAATGTATTCATGCTACAAGGCGCAATAATCATTGCATCAACACCAAAAGAACCTGAGGCAATAGAAGCAGATATATCTTCATTGTCATGAAGGGTAGCTCCTAATTCTTTTTCTTGTACTACCTCAGAATTTTTTGTATAAATGAAATGTTTTTCAATCGATTCGGGCAATAATTTAAGTGTCTTAATCCCAAGATTTACACCACTTGCACCACTCGTTGCTACTATAATTTTTTGTTTTTTCATTTCATTTGAACCTTTTGTTTACCAATGACTTTTACTTTTAATCGTTTTCCATCGCTTTTTTGAACGCTAATTATATCATTTAACTTACCAGATTGTGATGCTTTTGCTGCAAATGATATACTGATTCCTGCGCTATTGAGCCAAACACTAACTAAGGTGTCTTTTTTTACCAGACTTAGTGTGTTTACATCTCTTTGGGTTAAGAGAGTATTTTGTTTTATTTTATGTTTTGCCTCATAAGTGGACAGGTAAACTTTTTGTAAGGGAAGGGCACGAAACTTAGTGAGGGTAATTTTTTTGAGTTTGGTATTTTTACGTGAGAGTTCTTCTTCTCTGTTAATTGATTTATTAGCAACCAAGGCTATTATTTCAGCCTCAATCGTGTAGTTAAAAAAGTATTTTTTATGAAAATTATCTTCAATACTAAGAATACCTTTTTTTGAGAGATGATTTCTAGGTCGAATACTAAAGGTATATTCTTGTGGTAGTTTTTGCATATAAGATCTAGGCTCAACGGTGATACTTTTAAAGCTTATATTTGTATATTTTTCTTGGTAGTGCTGTTTTAAAAAAAGCTCTATTTTAGAAGTATCTATGGGACTTTTAACTTCAAAATGCACATACCTTGAACGAATGTTGAAATCTTTAAATTGATGATCTTTTAAGAGTTTTTCAAGTTGCTTTTTTTTGATTCGAAGAGTGTATTTATGAGAGGGAATTTCATAAAGAACATGGTTGTCTTGGTCTTTGAAAAATAATGAAGAGTTGATGGTATGAGTATTGATCAGGTATCTCTGCTCTATTTGTACAAGGGCATTAAGCGAAAGAGAAAAAAGTGAAAAAAAGATAATTATTAACTTCATGTAGGGACTTTTTGTAGTATTGTAATTGTGATTTTATCATTTTTTGATTAATCTATAATATGCCCAAAGTGATTAAACGACATATAAAAGATACAAATGCTCAAATAAGTGTAATACAATACATCAATATTACAAAAAGGATTTTTATGAGTTTGTCCACATTAAAGGGGTTATATCTTATTACAGATGATCTTTTGACTCCCAGATCTACACTACTAGAACAAGTGACACAAGCACTTGAGGGTGGAGCTAAGATAGTGCAACTGCGTGATAAAAAAAGTACCCTAGAAGAAATTGAGCAGATGGCAGTTAAACTCCAAAAACTTACTCAAAAATACGGTGCATTGTTTGTTTTAAATGACAAGGTTGATTTAGCCATAAAACATAGTTTTAGCGGTCTTCATATTGGAAAAAGTGATCATCACAGGGTTTCAGAGATTCGAAAAAACTATTCAGGGGTATTGGGTGTGTCGTGTTATGGAGATATTGCATTGGCAAAACAGATGCAAGACAAGGGGGTTGATTATGTTGCTTTTGGATCTTTTTTTCATTCAGCTACAAAACCGGACTCTTGTATTATTGATCTTAATATACTCTCTAAGGCAAAAGAAGTATTGGATATTCCTGTTTGCGCCATTGGTGGTTTAAACGCTCAAAATATATCAAAAGTGATGAAGCATAAACCTGATATGATATCTTTAATAAATGATATTTATACCAGTGATGATATAAGAAAAAAATCTCAGTTTTTTGCAGATTTATATTAAAAAGGGGTAAAGATGAAAGTAGTTTTAAGTATAGCGGGTTCTGATTCAAGTGGTGGAGCGGGTATTCAAGCTGATTTGAAAACCTTTGAGGCTTTTGGGGTATTTTCAACGTCGGTAATCACTGTGTTAACGGCTCAAAATACAACAGGGGTAAAAAATATACATGAGGTGCAACCCTCTTTTATTAAAGAACAAATAGAAGCTGTTTTTGAGGACTTTGATGTTGCTGCACTTAAAATAGGGATGCTTTATAACAAAGAAATCATAAACCTTATTAAAGAACAGATCTCAAAACTTCGTATTCCCATTGTTTTGGATCCGGTGTTTATCTCAAAATCGGGTTCTTCTCTTTTAAAAGAAGATGGGGTTGAAGCGATGAAAGAGTTGTTTGAATATGTAAGTGTGGTTACTCCAAACCAATACGAAGCAAAGCAACTCTTTGGTTATGCCTTTGGTGATTCTGATTCATTGCACAGCATTATAAATGCGCCAACAGCTGTTTTGGTTAAAAACCATCTTTTAGAAACGGCCGATAAAAAAATAAGTGTTGATCAACTTTTTTTACATCGTCAAAAGCGGGTATTTCAAACGCCTTATTTAGACACAAACAACCTTCATGGAACAGGTTGTTCTTATTCAAGTGCTATTTGCGCCAATCTGGCTTTGGGAAAAACACTAGAAGAATCGATTCAAATAGCCAAAACATTTATTTATGAGGCACTTTTGCACGCACCAAATATTGGAAAAGGGGTAGGTCCAATTAACCATAAACGCGCAGGTGAAAAGGTACAAACATGAAAATAGCAGTTTCAGGATGTCTTTTAGGTGAAAAAATACGTTTTGACAAAGGGCACAAACGTGATTCTTTTGTAATGGATGAGTTAAGTAGATATGCTCAGTATGTATCGTTTTGTCCTGAAAATTTGGCTTTTGGTTCACCACGTCCATCCATAAGGATGGTGAGGGACAACTCAGAATTAAAAATTATCTCTAATAAAACACAAGAGGATCTGACCTCTGATCTACACACTGGTTCAAAAGAGGAACTAAAAAAAATAAAGTCACATAAAATAGGGGGTATTATTTTTAAGTCTAAGTCCCCAACATGTGGAATTATGAGTTCAAAAACATATTTAACAAATGGTTTTGTTGAAGGAAAAGAAGATGGGGTATTTGCCTCTTTATGTAAAAAAGAGTTTGGTTACCTTCCTATGGAAGAAGAGGGAAGACTTTGTGATCCATGGTTAAGAGAGAACTTTGTTATGCAACTTTTTGCGTATGATCATTTTGAGAACTTTAAAGACAAGGCACAGATGAGAGATTTGGTTGATTTTCATAAATCTTACAAATTTTTACTTCAATCTAAAAACGAAGTGCTTTACAGAACACTGGGAAAAATTGTGGGAAATCATGAACAAAAGGAATTTAAAGAGATTTTAGATACATACGAAAAAAACTTTAAATTAAGTATTTCACAAAAAAGCAGTGTTGGAAAAACAAGAAATGTACTTGAGCACATGGCGGGTTTTTTGAAAAACTTTTTATCTGACTCAGAAAAAAGAATGCTTCATGAGCAAATACAAGATTATGCAGACAAAATTATTCCAGTTATTGTTCCACTTAGTACGCTTAAAATATACGCTACAAAGTACAATGAAAGTTATCTTTTAGAACAAAAATTTTTAGATCCCTATCCAAAAGAACTGGCTCTACGTTCAGATATAAAAAGTACAAAATGAAACGGATTCTTTGGTTTAGACGCGATCTAAGAGTAAAAGACAATCCTCTTTTAGCTTTGGGTGGGGAGGTTTTACCCATTTTTATTTTTGATAAAAATATCTTATCTAAACTCAAAAAAAATGATAAACGTCTTAGTTATATTTTTTTCTATCTTTCAAATCTCAAAAAAGATCTACAAGAAATAGGTTTGGATCTAAAGGTATTTTTTGCAAAACCTGTGGATGTTTTTGAAAAACTTTTAAAGGATGGCTTTGATGAAATTGTCGCAAGTGGTGATTACGATGCGTATGCCAAACAAAGAGATCTAGAAATATCGCATAAAATACATTTTCGTTATATTCAAGACACCTATATTTTTAAACACAAGGAGGTGTTAAAAAACGATGGTTCGCCTTATTTGGTATTTACCCCTTTTTACAAAAAAGCAAGGCAGTTACTCTTTGGTATTGATCTTTGTTTTAAACCATTGGCAAAACATTGTTTATTTTCGTACGATTATGACACATTAACACAGATCCATGAAGATAAAACAAGCACAGAGGTTTTGTTGGATCTAAAGAGTATTGGTTTTGAGCTTCAAGATCTAAAAATTATTTCTGTTGAGCAAAAACTTGCACGCTTTAAAAACAAAATAAACAGCTATAAAACACACAGAGATTTTTTAAATGAAGAGGTATGTTCAAATTTAAGCGTGGAACTTCGTTTTGGAACAATTGGAATAAGGGAACTGTTAAGGTTTATGTTTGAACAAAAAGATTCAGATGTTGAACCATTTATTCGACAACTTATATTTCGAGATTTTTATGCGTATTTGCTTTTTTATTTTCCAAACATAGAAGATGAAAATTTTAAATACACGTTTAATGGGGTGCAAGACAAAACACGTTTTAAAATCTTTTGTGAAGCTAAAACGGGAGTTCCCATTATTGATGCGGGGGTTAGAGAACTTATCCAAACAGGTTCAATGCACAACCGTGTTCGTATGGTTGTGGCTTCTTTTTTTACAAAAGATCTACTCTTACCATGGCAATGGGGTGAGGCATTTTTTGCTGAGTATTTGCTTGATTATGACAAGGCAAGTAATGTCCTTTCTTGGCAATGGAGTGCAGGTACAGGTGTTGATCCACAGCCATATTTTAGAGTATTTAATCCCTACCTTCAAAGTAAAAAATTTGATAAAAACGGAGAATATATAAAACGTTATTTACCCCAGTTAAAAGATATAGATGCAAAACACCTTCATGATGAAAACTACCTATTACAACACACCATTGAAAACTATCCAAAACCAATGCTTTTACACAAAGAAGCAGCTAAAAAAGCCATAGAGTTATTTAAAGCCTAGTCTATTACCAACAGACATTTTTATACTACGAACACAATTACAGATTAGTTATACTTGAGTTCACATTATAAGGAATATGCTATGAATCTATGGATATATGCAAAAAGTTCTCACCGAGATACTTTAGACAATGTTAGAAGGTGCAGTGCAATAACCAATGCTTTAAGTGAGTTTGAACCTACACTTTGTACGAGTGATTACAGAGCTGCAAGTATTGCAAGGGATACCATGGGTGTAAAAAATGCCATGGGTATAGATGCTATGGGTAATCTTCCTCATACTATAGAAAGACTCGATATCCTAATATACGATAATGAAGATGTTACAAAAGAGATGGACCAGCAGATGCAAGAATTTTGCTCAAAACTTTTTTCATTGGGTAGGGATCTACCTCTGGATATTATAGATCAATCTTACCTTTCACCAACGACAAACAAGATAGAAAAAGCAGTCTTCTTTGGAGATGACGACTATGATAGGTGGTTTGTTGATTTTTGCAAGGGTTCAAAAAAATATGATGTACCTCTTTTAAATGGGAATTATTTCTTTTTGGATACTAAAAAAGAGTTTGAAAATTCATTTAAAGAGGTGTTAGATGAAGAACAATATATACAGAGTGTAAAAGGTACAAAGTTCTTACTTAGTGGATCGATTCACACCTCTTTAGAAAGTTTAGCATCGGGAAATAAGCCCGTATTTTTTATGTGTAAAGAGGAACCTAAAAGTACATTTGATATTTTAGATAAGTACAATATACCTTTTGTTAAAGCAAATAATTTAGATGAACTTATGCAAAAGTATGACAAGGTAGTAAAGAATTATCCACAAATAAAGAAGATACAGATCTATGACTTTAGTGTAATAAAAAAGAAAATAAGTTCAGTTTTTAGAAAATATAAAGATATGAAACCTGCAATGGATTACGGTTATGTATAAAAGGAGATTTAACATGAAAATAAAAATAGCACTAGAATGGTTTTTAAACCCTGATCATCTACCAATGATAGCTGGACTTGTAACAGGAAAATACAAAGAAGCCGGGATAGAAGTTGAAATAATTCAACCCAAAGAACATTATGATGGGTTTGAAGATTTAAAAGCTGGGAACATAGATATTCATTGTAATGAACCGCTTCATTTATATGAACATCATTTTGAGGGGATTCGATCTCTTGGATGTTTTTTTGAAACCCGTGGCGGTGTAATGATTCGTGCAGATAGGGTAGAAAAATTAAGATCAAATGAAAAAATAAAGATAACAACACCTGCTTCAAATCCTGTAACTAACAAGATTGGATTTGAGATTATTAAGCGTTATGCAGATAAAAATGGTTTTGTAATAGACAAAGAGAATGTAGAGTTTGTTGAAAAAGATTTTTGGCATCTTAAAAACATGAAAGAAGATGAAAGTTTTGATGGGGCTTGGCTTTGTTTTTATAACTTTGAGGGAATTGAAGCAAAATTAGAGGGGTTTGAGAACCTTTTTATTGATCAGTTTGAATCACCTTATCCAAACTTTTCGGCTTTAGAGTTTATGAGTACACAATCTACCATAGAGAAAAAAGGCGATGCGATTTGTAAGTTTATAGAGGTAACCAATGAGATGAATAAGTATCTTAAAAACAACCCCATAGAAGCTCAAAGTATCTACTATGATTATACTAAAGAGCAAAAAAACATTTTAATGGACAGTATTATTTTAGATACTTTAATAAGGTTAGAAAGTGAGATCAAAGTGGATGCTTTACGGTGGAGAGAGCTTTATTGTTTTTTAGAAGAATTAGAACTTGTAAAATTAAATGAACAAGAATATGCTAAAATTTGGAATACATCTCATCACTAGATAAGCAAAATAAGATAAAAATCATTGATTCTAAAAGGATAAAAAATGTTAAAAGACATAATATATACAGGTATTGGTGCAGCAGTTGTTTTAAAAGAAAAAGTTGAATCTGAGGTAAAAAAGCTTGAAGAAGAGGGGAAACTAAAAACGGGAGATGCTAAAAGTTTTTTAGAATCTATTGAACAAAAAGGAAAAAATGAGGAGATAAAATTTAAAGAACAGTTGAAATCTACTTTAAAAGAGGTGTTGGATGAGTTAGAAATTGTTACAAAATCTGATCTTAAAGAGTTTAAAGAGGATCTAAAATAACTAGTTTTTTTCAAAAAGTAAAATACTATTCCCCTCTAAGAATATATGGTGTTTTTATTTTTTTATTGAGCATTTTTTTATTGATAAAAAAAAGAGAAAGTTTTTTAGGGTTAAAACCTTTAGCACCAAAAAAATTAAAAAAAGTGGTTATATCCCTTGGAGCAAGTTTTATCAAATTGGCTCAAGTTTTAGCCACACGATCAGATTTTTTTGATAAGCAATACCTACAAGAACTTAAACAATTGCACGATTCTTTACCACCCATGAGTAAAGATGATTACAAAAAGGTTTTTAATAAGACCTTTACTAAAGAGAGTTTTAAAAGCTTTGAAACTAAACCTATAGCTTCAGCTTCTATTGGTCAAGTGCACATTGCTTATACTCATGATGGTGAAAAAGTAGCTGTAAAACTTCGCCGAATTAGCATTTTTAATCAAGTAAAAGCAGATATAAAAATTATTGGTTTTTTTCTAACAATCTTTAAACCACTCTTCTCACACTACACAAAAAATTCTATAGAAGCTGTGATTAGTGAATTTTCAAAGATGATACTAGAAGAGGTTAGTTTAACTCAGGAATTAAATAATCTTCTTAAATTTTCTAAGATTTATAAAAATTCAGGCATAAAATTTCCTGTACCTTATACATCATTTTGTAGCGATGATGCACTTGTCATGAGTTATGAAGAGGGATTTCGTTTTGATGATAAAAAATCTATTACAGAACATAATATTGATTTTAAAAACATCATAGCTACTCTTGTTGATTTTTACACTACACAGATGCTTATTAATGGTTATTTTCATGCAGATCCACACCCTGGAAATCTTTTAGTATCAAAAAGCGGAGAGCTTATTTTACTTGACTTTGGGATGGTTAAAACAGTACCAAATGGGACTAGGATCGCTATTATAGAGTTGATTAAAGCAGCAAATGAACAAGATTATGAACGTTATATTACAGCAAATAAAAAACTTGGCACCATCGCGTATGAAGCTCCAACTGCACAATTAGCAGAATTTACATCTAAAATGTTTGAAATATTTTCTAATGACAATTTAGACAGTGAGTCGATGCAACAGCTGGCTTTTGATGTTTTAGAATCTACTAAAGACCTACCTTTTAAACTTCCCAGTGATGCCATATATATATTAAGAGTGAGTGCAATCATAGAAGGACTTGGTACAACATATATAGAAAATTTTAATGGTGTTAAAGACATACTACCAATTTTACAACAAAACATACCAAAAGCACTTGGTGCAAAAGATAATATTTTTGAGAGTTTGATAGAAGAACTACAAGATATTCCATTTATACTCAAAGATTTGAAAAATGCTATTAAAAAAGTTTCATCAAATGAGCTACAAGTTGAATTATCAAAAGATCAGCTTGAGTGGATCAAAAAAGATCTAAAAAGTGAAGTGAAATCTTATGCACTCTCAGCCACTTTAATACTAAGTGGATTATTTGTCTTGCTTTATGATAAAGATCTCAAAGAACTTGCCCTTGGGGTTTTTGTATTTGGTGTAGCTAGAATAGTTTATAAATAACAAACAGACAAATTTATACTACAAAATTACTTTATATTCTTATATTATATCTATAAAAATAGAGGTGTACTATGAATCAATGGATAGATGTTCTTAAAAAAAATAGTATAAATGATCTGAAAAAGCTAAGTAGTTTACACTTAACTTATGTTAGCAATTGCTTTGATCTCACTCAAGTGTTGTGTGTCCATTTTTTCTAATGAAATAGTTTGTATAAATCCCAACACACCACTGTAAGAATTTAAGTCTAAAGTTTTTTCATATAACGCGTATTTAACAAGGGAGTCATTGATTTTATCTTTGGACAATGACAAGGTGCTGCTCGTATATATACGGTTGATTTTAGATTCCACATTTTTGTTATTTTTAAATACTTTAGCGACTTTTTTAAGAGCGCTTTCTTGCTCAAGTCCTTTATTTATAAGTATATTTTTAATTTCTTGGGTTATTTGTAATTGTTGTACATCTTTTTTGATAACAGAAGGATTTTTTAGGGGCAAAGCTAAAAGAGGGTTTGCAGTAGAGCCTACTAATAATATAATTAATAAAGATTGTTTTTTAAATAAAGTAATTCGAATCATAGTTTACTCCTTGTAAATTATTTAGGTTATTCGTATCATATCTATACATAGTAAATGTTGATTAACAAAAAATGTACCTTTTTTTGTTTGTTAGTTTTACAAGCTTATAACCAACTAACAAATACTGCCTACAAATAAGATGTTCTTTGGGATAAACTAAACTAAAAATTGAGGTTTATTATGAAAAGAGCTGTTTTACTAATGAATATGGGTGGACCAAATAACCTAGATGAAGTTGAAGTTTTTCTAACAAACATGTTTAATGATAAACGTATTATTTCAGCACCAAAGCCTATTCGTTGGCTAATTGCCAAACTAATAACATTCAAACGTAAAAAAGAAGCAAAAGCAAACTATGAACATTTGGGAGGAAAATCTCCCTTAGTAGAATATACGCAACAAATAATAGAAAAATTGCAAGTTCACATCAGAGATGCAAGTGTACATATGGTAATGCGTTATACACCACCTTTTGCAGAGGATGTTTTAAAACATCTTGGTGATGTGGACGAATTTTATGCTATTCCTATGTATCCACACTATTCATCAACTACCACACTCTCTAGTTACGATGATCTATACAAAACATTTGATAAGCTTGGAATAAAAGCAAAAGTAAAAACAGTTGAGGATTATTACAATGATACATTCTATAACAATGCTATTGTTCAAAGAATAAAAGAGGCATTAAACAACGATGATCCAAAAGATTTTGAATTGGTATTTTCAGCCCATGGATTACCTAAAAAAATTATTGACAATGGGGATGTTTATCAAAAACATATAAAATACAATTTGTATTATGCCAGACGCGCTTTACATATGGCAGGAATTGAGTTTCATAAAACACATTTAGCGTACCAATCACGACTAGGACCTATGGAGTGGATCCAACCTTATCTTGATGATAAATTAAAATCATTAAAAAAGAAAAAGGTTATTATCTTTCCCATTGCATTTACGGTCGATAATTCTGAAACAGAGTTTGAACTTGATATAGAGTATAAAGAGATAGCACTGGATATAGGTCTAAAAGATTATCGCGTTGCTAAAGCACCTAACGATAATCCAGAATTTATAAAATGTTTAACAAATATGTATGAAAAAATGAAGGCAGAATAATGTTTGAATATGCGGTTGTTGGATCTGGGATAGGGGGGAGTTCTATGGCTGCATTACTCAACTCAAAAGGTTACAAAGTTGCTTTGTTTGAAAAAGAATCTTATTTGGGTGGTTGCAGTTCAACTTTTGAGCATAAAAAGTTTTTTTATAATACGGGAGCGACTACATTTGCTGGTTATGAAGATGGTTTTGTTCTTAAAGAGATCTTTGATGAGATAGGGTTTTCACCCAACTTGATCCAAACCGATCCTTCCATAACAATTTTGCACAATGGAAAAGTTACACCGAGGTACAGAGATTTTAACAAGTTTATGGATCCACTGAAAAAAAATTATCCCCATCCTAAAAACCTAGAATTTTGGCGTCTGATCCATCATATAAATGCAGAGTTTTATAAAATGCGGGGACATTATTATTCTAATAGCAATTTTTTCTCAAAGCTTAGATCGCTTTGTAGTTTTTTGCCTCTTATGTTTAAATTTCAAAAGTATTTACGAGTAAGTGCTCATACATTTATTAAAGATTTTTTAGAGGGTATTGATGATAACTATTTAGATTTTTTACAATCGCAGATCCTTATAGTGGCGCAAGCCTCATCAAAAGAGGTGAATTTTTTTACAGCAGCACTTGCCCTTGGTTATACTTTTAACAAAAACTACTACGGAGTAGGTGGTTTAAGCAAGGTTTTTGATGGTTTAACAAAAAACATAGAACATCTGTATAAGCAAAGTGCGATAAAAAAAATAAAAAGGTTTTGTGATCATTTTGAGTTATATACAGGTGAAGAAGTGTATCGAGCAAAAAAAATCATTCTTAATTCTACGATCTATGACAGCGCAAAACTCTTTGAAGAACCACAAATAAAACATTATTATAAAAAGTACGAAAAGTTAAATAATTTTCAAAGTTCATTTATGATCTACTTGACAATAAAAAGCGATAAAAAATTTGATCATCATTATCAAATTATTAAAGACAAAGTATTTCTTCATACCCTTTCAAAAGCACTTTTTGTTTCTTTCTCGGATCAAAGTGACAATGTGTTGGCAAAAGAGGGATTTTATAGCATTACAGCATCTATTCACACAGATTTACGATTTTGGGATGATAAGAGAGGTTATAAACAACAAAAAAAAGAACTTCAAGATATACTTATGCAAACTATTATGCGGGATCTAGATATTCAAAAAGATGAAATAGTTGATTGTTTTAGTGCAACACCTAAGACATTTAATCGTTATATAAATCGTTCACAACTTGGAGGCAACCCAATTACTATGAAAAACTTTCTTCCCTTTTTACCCTCTAATAACTCCTCTATTAAAGGGATCTATCATGTGGGTGACAGTGTTTATGCAGCCCAAGGTTGGCCAGGCGTTATGTTGGGTGTAAAAAATTTAAAAAAGCTTTTAAATGTATAATATCTCTTTACATATTAAACTTAAAGATTGGGCTTATATACTCCTTATAGGGATGTTGTTTGGGATGGTAATGTCTTCTTTAGGATATATCCTATTGCAATATAATTGGCTAGATGGTGCTTTTTTTGGGCTTATTTTAGGTTTTAGCATTACGGTTTTTTCTTTATTTTTTATTACCTACATGAACAAATACATCCTTCCTAAAATCGATCCTATCTATTGGATTCCATTGTCAATGGTATTTTCTTTTTTATCAGGTTTTTTAGGGACTTTTATTGGTGATGAACTGGCTCAAAAATTGGGTATTGCACTAATAAGCGTGCTCCATGAAGAGATCATCACAGTAGCAATTTTTACAGGTGTTTTAACCTATATTGTAGGGGCTTTGCTTTATCGATTTGTAAAGATGAGAAATCAAAAAGACAAACTTGATAATGCTTACGTACAAAGTCGTCTTCGCTCGTTAGAATCGCAACTTAATCCCCATTTTTTGTTTAATTCGCTTAACTCGATCGCAGAATTAATTCATCAAGACAAAGACAAAGCGGAAATGGCAATTTTAAAAGTTTCTTCTTTTTTAAGAAATACCATGGATGAAAAAGCCTTGGTACTACTGGCAGATGAGATTAGAAATGTACAAGATTATGTGGAACTTGAGAACATTCGATTTTCTGGAAAAATTAATTTTGTTATCAAAAATAGCCTCGTTAATTGGAAAATACCAAAGTTTTCAATACAGCTGATTGTAGAAAATGCTATAAAACACGGTTTTTTAAGTGAACGTGAAACACTTAATATTACTCTGTATTGCATTGAAGAGAAAAAAGAGATAGTGATTCAAAACGATGGAAAAGAAATGAGTAAAAAAAGTTTTGGTCTTGGTTTAAACAATTTAAATCAACGTTTGGAACTTTTATGCCATGGTTCTTTGATGGTTGAGAGTCTAAAGAACCCAAGTTTTAAGATCTACTTAGGAGAATGTTGTGAAAATATTAATTGTTGATGATGAAGAGTTAGCTAGAAAAAGGTTACAACGTATGTTAAACACCTTACAAGCAGGTTCACTGGATCTAGTTACAAATGCAACTCAAGCAATAGAAGCATTTAAAAAGAAAAAATATGATTTGGTATTTTTAGATATTAATATGCCTCAAGTAAATGGATTAGAATTGGCGTATGAATTAAAATATATTGATCCGAGTATTTATATTATCTTTCAAACAGCTTATGAGCAACACGCTTTAAAAGCATTTGATATTGGGGCTGTTGGGTACCTTGTAAAACCTTATAGCCTAGATCAGGTTAAAAGCACACTTCAAAGAATAAAAACAGATAAAACGAGTGATACTACCCAAGAAGACCCCCGCATATTAAGTAAAACAGGGGAGAGTTACTTTCTTTTAAAACCTGAAGAGATCTTTTATGTCAAAGCGGATCTTAGTGAAGTTATGATAAAGAGTGCTAAAGGATTTTCCTATTATGCTCAAAAGATCTCAGATCTACAACAAAAGTTACAAATGCACAATTTTGTAAGGATTCATCGTTCGTATTTAATCAATATCAATGAGATCAAAGAGATTCATACCATTGAGCAAAGTAAATTACGTTTTTCTTTTAAAAATTGTTCTGATTATGTGGAGTCTAGTAAAGATGGGGCAAAGGCTTTTCGTGAAAAATTTGGAAGTTTGTAAGTTTTTTTGTAAATAATGGTACCAGAGAGGGGATTTGAACCCCTACACCCGAAGGCGGGGGATTTTGAATCCCCTATGTCTACCATTCCATCACTCTGGCTTGAAGTTGAAATAATAGTGGTTTATAGCTTAATTACTAATTAGTTAACAACTTTTAGACGATATGGAACTATAATTGCTATAATTTCATTAAGAAAATTTATAGACTATAACAGCAACACGGAGGTGCGTTATGCGTATTGCATCAAGTATGTATTACAAAAGTTTGTATGCTAATAACAATTCACATCTACAAAACAAACTTTTTGATGTAAATAAACAAATAGCAAGTGGTTTAAGTATCCAGTATGCTAAAGACGATGTACGAGTTTTTACAGAAACAATGAGACTTGATAATGAGATAGAAGGTCTTTCTCAAATTAAAAAAAGTACAGAAAGTGGTTACAAGGTAGCAAATCAAACGGATGTGATTTTAAACGAGTTTACCGATACCATGAACAGAATGCGTGTACTTATGGTAAATGCTTCAAATGGAACACACAGTGACAGCTCTTTAGATGCAATTGCCGATGAGTTAAGGGTTGTCGAAGAACACTTTAAAAATTTAGCAAACAGTTCAATAAATGGTCAATACCTTTTTTCAGGTTCTGCTGTTGATGTTCGACCTATCGCAGACGATGGAACTTACATGGGTAATGCAGGTTCTATGTCATCTTTTACAGGGTCTAAGACCGATCAACAGTACAACCTCTCAGGAGAAGAACTTTTCTTAGGTGAGAAATACCTTGTAAGAAGAAGAATAAGTACCAATGTTATAAATACTAACTTGGTAAAAGATTTTCCAGCTGGAAGCAATGAACCCACTGATGGTGATCACTTAAACTCAAGTAGTACCATTCGACAACTTATGGGTGATACGGATGAGGAAAATACAAACGCTAAACACCATTTTTATGTTCGTGGAACAACAAGTGATGGAAGCAGTTTTCAAAAAGAGATCGTAATGTCTGATAAAGACACCATGCAAGAGTTAATGGATCAAATAGGTAATGCTTATGGAAATACCAATTCTCTTAAGTTGGTAGATGTCAGCATGAACCTTAATGGTGAAATTGTTATTCAAGATAAGATTCAAGGATCAAGTAAAATAGAATTTCATATGGTTGGTGCAGTGGATTTTGACGAAACAGGTGCGGATCTAGCAGATATTAATGATGCTGTGTATGGAGCCAATGCTGGAAAAATCGACAACCTTGATGGTGGGGAAAAAGATTTCAATAATTTCATTTCAGGTAATAACTCAAGTACCTTACATGTAAAAGAGTTTGTTAAATCGGATTATGATTCTGCAAGTTCAAATATTTCAAACATTGATGCACTTTTATACGATAGAACTTATTTTACAAAAGATTCGAGTGTTATAAAGGGGCAAATTCCTCAAATACAACGTGATGGAAATGCCTTTGCTACAGAATCAACAAAACTTTCTGAAGTTGCAGATCTCTCTCAAGGAACACCTGGAACACTTGATGGAACCAAACTTAAAATGGTGGGTAAAGATGTAAATGGTGGATCTATAGATGTAGAGATAAATCTTGACACAGCAGGATCCACATACTCTGTTAATGGTGGTCCAGCAATTAACATCTATGATATGGATCAAAATGGAAGAAAAGCAGTACCTGCAGATGAGATGACCTATCAACAACTTTTAGATGTTATTAATATTTCAACATCGGCTGTTCCAATTGTAAATACAGCTGATGGTTATGACGCAGCGATTAAAAGTGCTAATCTTGTTAGTAATACACACATAGGTGATGATGGTAAAATTACTTATCAACAGCTTTACACAGCAGATACTCAAACAGAGATTTCACTTTTTGATAACAACAGCGGTAATTTTTCAAGTGACGCTTCTGTGATGACTTTTAACTCAAACAATGCACTCGAGATCAGAGATCCTAAAACGGATTTTTTTAAGACAATCGATACCATGATTACAGCAGTGGAAGACCACAAACTTTATTCGGATGCTTCAAAGGGACAAACCAGAAGTGTTGGGGTTGAAGATGCAATGGCAATGATAGATGATCTACAAGAACATATTTCGAGATCGCATTCAAAAATTGGTGCTCAGGTAAACGCCTTAGACAAATCATTAAAACGTTCAGAAATTCTTGAAATTAGTTCTATGACTTTACGTTCTTCTATAATAGATACCGACTTAGCAGAAGCTTCTTTGCAACTTACACAGTTGTCATTGAACTATGAAGCAATGCTTTCAACCGTAGGAAGAATTTCGAAGTTAAATCTGGTTAATTATCTCTAAAAGTGGAACGTTTTTGGCTATACTTCCTTTAATTATTTAATATATTTAAAGGTCGTTTATCTTGAAAGAAACTGTTTTTATACTTATTTTTGGAGTATTAACATATTTAGGTTTTGCTACAATTTTTGGGGATGCTGCTTTAATGGGCAGTTATGGAGCTTATTTTGCCGCTCTCAATCATAAATACTTCGGTTATATCTCTTACATATATATCTTTGTTTTTCTTCTTCCTGTGTATCAATTTTACAAAAATACCCATATGAATTTAAGAAAATTTGAAATGGTGATCTCTTCATTTTTATTCTTCTTTTCTTTGTTGTTATGTCAGGCATTGTTGGTTAGTACTGATCTAAGAGGTACATTTGCTGGTGATTTTGTTGATTTTCTAAGTCCTTATATTGGACTCTTTGGTTTATGGATTTTTTGGATTGTAATCTCTTTGGTATCAACGATGATTATTCTTGATAAAAGTATGGAAGAGTTACTTAATAAAACAAAAAATTTACTTAATTCTAAAAGAAAAGAAACAGACAATGAGCTAGATCTAGATGAAGAAATTCAAGAAGAATTAGAAGAAGAAATTCTTGAAGATGAACCTTTTGAGCAAGAGGTCGAAACTTTAATTGAAGAAGAAAAAACACATATTGATGTAGAAGTTCCAAGTTATATTAGAAAAGAAGAGGAAACCGAAAAAAGTGACTCTAAAATTAAGTTAATTAAAAAAGATGAGCTAAAAGTAGATGAAAAAGATCCTATAAAAACAGAAGAAAAATTTGATAAACCCAATAACATTGTTGAACTTGCTTCAAAAGTCAAAGAACAGAAAAGTTCTTTGATTGTAAGTGAATTGGAAGAAAATACAAAGCTTATGGACACAATAGAAAAAGGAAAAGTTAAAAAACCTAAGAATTTTAAACTGCCTAAACTGGACTTTTTACAAAAACCAAAAGCAAAAACTCAAAGTGTAGATGAGAGTGAACTTGATGAAAAGATCCAGTACCTTATAGAAAAATTAGCACACTTTAAAATTGATGGTGATGTTGTTCGTACCTATGCGGGTCCTGTCGTTTCAACGTTTGAGTTTAAGCCTGCTGCAAATGTAAAAGTAAGTAAAATTTTAAATCTTCAAGATGATCTTGCTATGGCACTCTCAGCAGAAACCATACGTATTCAAGCACCTATTCCTGGAAAAGATGTTGTGGGAATTGAGATACCAAACGATACTGTTGAAACCATTTATTTACGTGAACTCTTAGATGACAAACTGTTTCAAGAATCAGCTTCACCTTTAACCATTGCTTTGGGTAAGGATATTGTGGGTAAACCTTTTGTTACAGATCTGAAAAAATTACCCCATCTTTTAATAGCAGGTACAACAGGAAGTGGTAAAAGTGTTGGAATAAATGCAATGATACTTTCACTTCTTTACAAAAATTCTCCTGATCAGTTAAGACTTCTTATGATAGATCCAAAGATGCTTGAGTTTTCAACCTACAATGACATACCACATTTACTGACTCCTGTAATTACAAAACCAAAACAGGCGATTGTAGCACTTAACAACATGGTTGGTGAGATGGAACGTCGTTATGAATTAATGGCAGAAACACGAACAAAAAATATTGAAAATTACAATGCTAAAGTTGAAAAAATTGGTGGAGAGCATTTTCCTTTTATTGTTGTTATTATAGATGAACTTGCGGATCTAATGATGACAAGTGGAAAAGATGTTGAAATATCAATAGCACGTTTGGCTCAAAAATCACGTGCTTGTGGTATTCACCTTATTGTAGCTACTCAAAGACCAAGTGTTGATGTTGTAACAGGACTTATTAAAGCAAACCTTCCTTCCCGTATCTCTTACAGAGTAGGGCAAAAAGTTGACTCTAAGATCATTCTGGATCAAATGGGTGCGGAATCTCTTCTAGGTCGTGGAGATATGCTTTTTACACCTCCTGGTGCACCAGCACTTGTTCGTCTTCATGCGCCATGGGCAACAGAGGATGAAATAGAAAATATTGTAGAGTTTATTAAATCTCAACGCGAACCTAACTATGACAAGAGTTTTTTGGTACAAGAAGATGAAGAAAATTCAGGTTTATCAACAGACAGTTACGAGGAGCTTGATGAGCTTTATGAAGATGCTAAACGTGTGGTATTAAACGACCGTAAAACATCTATCTCTTATTTACAGAGAAAACTTCAAGTAGGTTATAATCGATCAGCTAGAATTATAGAACAGCTTGAAGGTGAGGGTGTTTTATCTGCTCCAAATACAAAAGGTATGAGAGAGATTCTTTAGGTGAAAGCACATTTTATATTTCATAAATATGCTCACGCTTACAAAGTAGAAATTCCCAATTTAGAAGAACTCTCTGTTGAACAGATTAAAGAGATTCAAAATTTTGTATCTTTTAGAAACGGAATTTTTGACTTCAATAATTACAGCTTTAAAATTCAAAAAACACTTGAATATGAAGCTTTTGTAAGTTTAATAGAAAAACTAGGGTTTGATTGTAAGTGCGAAGAGCGTAAAAGAGTGTACAAAGAGATCCCTCGAATTGGTTTTGGTCAATACAAAGGGATGTATATCTCAGATCTACCAGATTCTTATCTTATGTGGCTAAAAAATAATTACCATGGTGAACAAAAAGAGTTGTTTTTAAAAGAGATAAGTAAAAGAAATTCTACTTAACTTGCTCTTTTTAAAGCTACTTTTGCCATAAGAGGTCCAATAAGTTCAAAAAACACGGTAGATGAGATAACAATAGATAGTATCACTTGCCCATATTGTGGAAAATAGTTCGAAGCAACAAGTGCCATTCCAATAGGAACACCCGCTTGTGGTAACATAGCTAAACCTAAGTATTTTTGAACTTTTTTATCACTTTTGGCCATCCTTGCACCTAAGTAGGTTCCAACAATTTTTCCAATAATTCTAAAAACAATATAGACAATCCCAATATAACCTACTTCAAGAAGACTATCGAGCTTTAGTGAAGCTCCTGCTAAAACAAAAAATATACTCATAAAAGGCCATTCGATCCCTTCAATAGCATGAAAAGGATAATCGTGTTTTGCAAGGTTTGTTACAACAAATCCCATAGTAATAGCTGAAATTAAAAAAGGAACTTCAAAAAATAAAGAGATACCACCAAGTAAAAAAACCAATCCCAATGCTTCCATAAGTATGGGTTGAGAATCTTTTATTTTTCCTGTTAAATACGAGGCAGGAAGGCCTATACTTATTCCTAAGAGTAAAGCACCACCTATCTCTTTAAAGGTAGAAATGATCAGATCCACCTCATTGGATCCACCCAATAAAATAGATACCAAAGCCAAACCAAAACTAAAAAGTACCAAACCCCAAGCATCATCGAGTGCAACAATGGAAAGTAACAGATCTGAGAACTTAGTCTTAATATTGTATTGTAAAATAATATCTATTATCGCAGCAGGTGCAGTGGCAGACGCGATACATCCTAAAATAATAGCCAAAGATAGATCCACACCAAAAGCATATAAACCAAGCACAACAATAAGGGTTGTAAAAGTAGCCGCTATTAGTGAAATTACAAAGGATTTTTTTCCACTTTGTTTTAAAAAACTTATATTGAGTTTCCCGCCAATCAAAAAACCTACCATCAATAAAACCATATCAGCAATAAGTTCAAACTGATTGTTAATAAAGGGCGGAATAAGCCCAAGAACACTTTCTCCAATAATAACCCCAAAAATGAGTAAAAGTGTTACGCGTGGAAATTTTGTTTTTTTACCCAGTGCATCAACCGCCAGACCTACTAAAAGTATGCCTCCAATAGTTATTAAAAAACCCGCTTCTTGTGTCATAGTATAGATAACCTTTATAAATAAAAAAATTTAGCTTTTATATGTATAATAGCATATTAATATAGAAACTATAAAGGATTTATAATGGCAAAAGAACAAATAATAGAGATCTTAAAAGAACAATATGACAGAGATACTAGAAAGCAATTGGTTAAATCACTGATAAAAAATGAAAAAAATAATGATAAAGAAGCGATAGAGTCTTCTTATCGTATTGTTAATCAAATTTTTTCTTATGTCATCAGTGAACTTGGATGGACATTCTCAGATAATACAACTAACTGGGATGATACACCTTTACAAATAATGTTAGAAGTATTTCCAAAAATTGATTCTACAAAGTGGTTTGATGAGCAATTATTAACCGTTAGAAAAACAGTTAGCTTACAGGGAGAGTTTTAATGTTACATTTATACACATTTGGGCTTAAAATATCTTTTTTTATGTATCGTTTAGTAACATATTAAAAAAACCAAGTTTTTATTAGGCTATAATTTTTCAAATTTAAAACACAGGATATACTATGGCATTTTTAAATGACTACAAAGTACATACAGAAGAAAGAGCGGCTTTAGGTGTTCCACCTTTAGCTTTAACTGCTGAACAAACAGCAGATCTTGTTGAATTATTAAAAGCTTCACCAATTGCAGAGCAAGACTATGCAATGGATATTTTTGAAAACAAAATTCCTGCTGGTGTTGATGACGCTGCTTACGTAAAAGCTGCGTTTTTAAATGATGTAGTACAAGGAAATGTTTCTTGTGATGCTATTGATGCTAAAAAAGCATGTGAGATTTTAGGAAAAATGCTAGGTGGATTCAATGTAACTCCACTTGTAGAAGCACTTAAAATTGATGGTGAAGTTGCAAATGCTGCAGCTGAACAATTAAAGAACACTATTCTTGTTTATGACGCATTTAATGATGTTAAATCATTAATGGATGCAGGTAATGCTAAAGCTAAAGAGATCATTGAGTCTTGGGCAAATGGTGAGTGGTTTACAAACAAGCCAGAGATGGATAAAGAGATCACTGTAACTGTTTACAAAATTCCAGGTGAAACAAATACAGATGATTTATCACCAGCTTCTGAAGCATTTACACGTGCTGATATTCCTGTTCACGCGAACTCATTTTTAGTAAATAGAATGGACAACCCTCTTGATACTATGAAAGAGTTAAAAGCTAAGGGCAATCCTTTGGCATACGTTGGTGATGTTGTTGGTACTGGTTCTTCAAGAAAATCAGGTATTAACTCTGTTCAATGGCACATGGGTAAAGACATTCCAGGTATTCCTAACAAAAGAACAGGTGGTATCGTAATTGGTGATATTATTGCTCCAATTTTCTTTAATACGGCAGAAGATTCAGGATGTATCCCAATTCAAGCACCAACTGCTGAATTAGACACGGGTGATGTGATCACTGTTAAGCCTTTTGAGGGGACAATTGAAAAAGATGGTAAAGTAGTATCTACTTATGAGATAGCTCCAAATACTCTTCCAGATGAGATGAGAGCAGGGGGACGTATTCCACTTATTATTGGTAAAGGTTTAACTGCAAAGGCTAGAGAAGCATTAGGTATGGATGCTGGAGAGTTATTTATGACGCCTGCACAACCTGCTGATAATGGTAAAGGTTATACTTTAGCTCAGAAAATGGTTGGTAAAGCTTGTGGAATCGAGGGTGTTAAGCCAGGTGTTTACTGTGAGCCAATCGCAACAACTGTTGGTTCTCAAGATACAACAGGTCCAATGACTCGTGATGAAGTAAAAGAACTTGCTGCACTTAGCTTTGGTGCTGATATGACTATGCAATCATTCTGTCACACAGCTGCTTATCCAAAACCAGCTGATATTAAATTACAGCACACACTTCCAGAATTTTGGACTTCAAGAAAAGGTTTTATTCTTCGTCCAGGTGATGGTGTAATTCACTCATGGTTAAATAGACTTTGTCTTCCAGACACAGTAGGTACAGGTGGAGATTCACATACACGTTTTCCAATTGGTATCTCATTCCCAGCTGGTTCAGGTCTTGTAGCATTCGCTGGTGTAACTGGTATGATGCCACTTACTATGCCAGAATCTGTACTTGTAAGATTTAAAGGGACTATGCAACCAGGTATCACTTTACGTGACATGGTAAATGCTATTCCTCACCAAGCTATTAAAGATGGTTTATTAACAGTTGAAAAAGCGGGTAAGAAAAATATCTTTGGTGGTCGTGTACTTGAAATTGAAGGTCTTGAGCAACTTAAGTGTGAGCAAGCTTTTGAACTTTCAGATGCTTCTGCTGAACGTTCTGCTGCTGCGTGTACAGTTAAACTTGATAAAGAGCCAATCATTGAGTACTTAAACTCAAATATCGCTTTAATTGATGAGTTAATCGCTCAAGGTTACGAAGATGCAGCTACATTAGCGCGTAGACGTGACAAAATGAAGGACTGGGTTGCTAATCCAGAATTAATGCAAGCTGATTCAGATGCTGAATACGCTGCAGTAATTGAGATCGATATGGATCAAATCAAAGAGCCAATCTTAGCATGTCCTAATGATCCAGATGATGTTAAAACATTAACAGAGATCCGTGCAGCTGGTTTAAGAACAGAGATTGATGAAGTATTTGTTGGTTCTTGTATGACGAATATCGGACTGTTCCGTGCTCATGGTGAAATTTTAAAAGGTGAAGGTCCAGTTAAAAACAAACTATGGATCTGTCCTCCAACTAAGATGGATGAGAAACAACTAACAGAAGAGGGTTACTACTCTGTATTTGGTATGGCGGGTGCTCGTACTGAGATTCCAGGTTGTTCATTATGTATGGGTAATCAAGCTGCTGTTGCGCAAAATGCGTTTGTATTCTCAACATCAACGCGTAACTTCGATAACCGTCTTGGTAAAGGTTCACAAGTTTACCTTGGTTCAGCTGAGCTTGCTGCTGTTGTTGCACTTAAAGGTGAATTACCAACGCCTGAAGAATATTTAGAAATCGTTGCTGGAAAAATTACTCCAGAGATGACTGATACAGTTTATAAATACTTAAATTTTAACACAGTTACTCAAGAACAATTAACTGCAATGGTAAAATAATCCAAATTTAACAACGCAAGCTTTTGCGTTGTTTCCTCTCTTAAATATATAATCAAATCAAATCTAAATTAGAAACTAATCAAATATTAAAAGAATAATTCAAGTCCAAAATAGGTAAACTACTACCAAATAATTAAAGGAAATTATATTGAGTAAATTGGTACTTTTAAGATATTCGGCACTAACAGAAGGACTTTCGTGGCTTGCATTATTATTTGTTGCAATGCCATTGAAATATGTATGGGGAGATCCAACGTATGTTAAGATTGTAGGTATGACGCATGGTATGTTGTTTATAGCATTGCTTATGTTGTTATTACAAACTTTTTTTGAAGAACGTATTTCTCAAAAAGAGGGTATAAAAATCTTTGTTGCATCGTTTATACCATTTGGAACTTTCTTTACAGATAAAAGCCTTCGTGAAGTAATAGAAGAAGAAAACACAACTAAAGCAAATTCTTAATCATTAATTAGATCAAAATCTGTAGAATATTTAGGGGTAAAACGACTCTTATCTATTTTATGGTTTTGTTTTTGATCTGAAAACTCTATCTTTACATTATTTTCAAACTGATCTAAATAAATGATTGATTTTATCAATCTATCATTAACTTCTATGGTATATTTTGTATTATTGTACATGGTTACATAGGCATTTTCTTGAAGTTTTTTCGCCGTTTTAATCATTTGAAAAAAATCAAATTCATTGGTAATTCTTCTAACAATCACTTGTTCAATTTCAGGTTCTACTATGGTCGCTTGATATTGGTTTATATAAACATATTTTTCAATAGGATTGGTATATTGCCATGTGGCATATTGTGGTTTAGAAGCAATAACATGACCCTTATATTTAAGTTCTTTGTTCTTTTCATCGGTAATTGTTTGTTTAAAGTCTGCTTCGAATGAAGTTATATCAAGAAGTGATGCGTTGATTTGTAGAGTACATAGTGTTAGTAATGTTAAGAGTTTCATATAGTTTCTTTTCTTGGATTGTGTATTATTTTGAAAAATTATACACAAGTAACCATTTACATATTAATTAATATGATACTATTTTCACGATAATAAATCATTTATGCCATTTATTATATTTACTATGATAAAATAATTACAATTTCTTAGCACTATATAATTTACTATATAGTAGCTTTTCATAAGGTTGAAGATGCTACAAGCATTTATGGGTAAGATTTTTGGAACTTCTAATGATCGCGAATTAAAAAAATACAATAAAAGAGTGAAAGTTATTAACTCTTTAGAAGACAAGTATAAAGAGTTAAGTGACGATGAATTAAAAAATATTTTTAATGAACTTAAGCAAGAAGTACAAGAGGGTGAAAAAAGTTTAGATGATGTTTTAGTTGATTCTTTTGCTATTACAAGAGAAGCAAGTAAAAGAGTTTTAAATATGCGTCATTTTGATGTTCAGCTTATTGGGGGAATGGTTCTTCATGAAGGTAGAATAGCGGAGATGAAAACAGGTGAGGGTAAAACACTTGTGGCAACTTTGGCTATTGTTTTAAATGCCATGAGCGGTAAGGGTGTTCACCTTGTAACAGTAAATGACTATCTTGCAAAACGTGATGGTAGTGAGATGGGTGCACTTTATGAATTTTTAGGTTTTAGTGTAGGTATTCTTTTAGAAGACATGCACGATCCAATTATAAAAAGTAAAGCGTATGATGCGGATATTACTTATGGAACAAACAATGAGTTTGGATTTGATTATCTACGTGACAACATGAGTTATGCAAAAGATCAGATGGTTCAAAAAAGAGGGCATAACTTTGTTATTGTTGATGAAGTTGATTCAATTTTAATCGATGAAGCAAGAACGCCACTTATTATCTCTGGACCTACAAACAGAACCATGCAAGATTATGATGATGCAAATAACATTGCCATGAATCTGGTTAAAGATGAACACTTTAGTGTTGATGAAAAAGATAAAGTTATCTTAATTACCGAAGAGGGTATTACAAAAGCGGAGGAGTTGTTTAAAGTAGAAAATTTATATTCTGCTGAAAATGCTTCATTACCGCATTCTTTAGATCAAGCGCTTAAAGCAAACTACCTTTTTGAAAAAGATGTGGATTATGTTGTCAATGATGGTGAAGTGGTTATTGTTGATGAGTTCACAGGTCGTTTAAGTGAAGGTCGTCGTTTTAGTGAAGGGCTACACCAAGCATTAGAAGCTAAAGAAGGTGTTGAGATTAAAGAAGAAACACAGACTTTAGCAGACATTACTTTTCAAAACTACTTTAGAATGTACGATAAGTTAGCAGGTATGACAGGTACAGCTGAAACAGAAGCGACTGAATTTGCTCAGATCTATAGCCTTGATGTTGTTTCTATACCGACAAATATTCCTATTTCACGTAAGGATTTAAACGATTTAATCTATAAAACGGAAGAGGAAAAATTTGCTGCTGTTATTAAGAAAATTACAGTACTTGGAAAAAGTGGACAGCCTGTTCTTATTGGTACGGCTTCTATTGAAAAATCTGAAATTTTACACAGCGTCTTAAAAAAAGAAAAAATTGCTCACACTGTATTAAATGCTAAAAACCATGAACAAGAGGGTGAGATCATTAAAAACGCTGGTGTGAAGGGCGCTGTAACTATTGCAACGAACATGGCGGGTCGTGGTGTAGATATTAAAGTAAATGATGAAGTTAAAGAACTTGGCGGACTTTATATTATCGGTACAGAAAGACATGAAAATAGACGTATAGATAATCAACTACGTGGACGTTCAGGTCGTCAAGGTGATGCAGGTACTACACAGTTTTATTTATCTTTAGAAGACAATCTATTACGTATATTTGGTTCTGATAAGATCAAGTCTATTATGGAAAGACTCGGCGTTGAAGATGGTGAGTATATTGAATCAAAAATGGTAACACGTGCGGTTGAAAAAGCGCAGAAAAAAGTTGAGAACATGCACTATGAAGGTCGTAAACAAATTGTTGAATACGATGATGTTGCAAATGAACAAAGAAAAATTGTTTACAAATTCAGAAATCAATTACTCGATCCAGAATTTGATATTTTTGAAAAAGTTAATGAAGTTAGAGTTGAGTACGTTGAAAACTTACTCTACAACATAGATATTTTTGATGGTGCTTCAAAAGAAGATTTTAATTTAGAAAAACTCATTAAACATATTAAAGAAGAGATCAACTTAGATCTAAGTGTAGAAGAACTACAAACATTTGAATATGAAGATCTTTTAGAATATTTAAGCAATACAATTAAAAAATCATACGATGATAAAATGGATGTATTGGATCAAGAAGTTCAAAGTGAAGTAGCCCGTGAATTGTACTTAAAAGAGTTAGATTCAGCATGGCGTGAACACTTGTATGCGATGGACAACATGAAAACAGGTATTCGTCTTCGTGCATACAATCAAAAAGATCCTTTGGTTGAATATAAAAAAGAGAGTTTTAACCTTTTTGGTGAGCTTATTAACGATATTAAGTTTAACACCATTAAAACACTGCAAGTGATTCAGTTTAAAATGGAATCTGCTGAAGATGAAGCAAAAAGAATGGCAGAACAACTTGAGCTTCAACGTAAAGTAAATGAAGCAAGTATGCAATTAAGTACACAAGATGCTCAAGAAGAATCTGCTTCTAAAAAGAAACCTGCTAGAAATGAGCAATGTCCTTGTGGCAGTGGTAAAAAATACAAACAATGTTGTGGAAAAAGTGGTCCTAAGAAGGGAGTATTCGCTGGAAACGGTGCATCTGACTCTTGAATAATAAACTAATTCCTTATTTAGTAAAAAGATTTTTAAGGTTTGACAAAGATCAGCCTTTTATCTTTTTGTCCGCTATGTTGGCATTTTTAGGGATCTCACTTGGTGTGATGGTCCTGATAATTGCAATGGCATTGATGAATGGGTTTGATGGAGAGTTTAGAAAAAAACTTACTACCATGAACTATCCTTTAACGGTGATACCAAAATTTTATGGTGGAGTTAATGAAAACCTACTTATAGATCTACAGTTAAAATTCCCAGAACTAAAATACAGTCCTTATGTTCAATCTGCTGTTATGGCTAGAAGTGGCGTTAAGCTCGAGGGTGGTTATATTTTTGGTGTTAACTTTGAACAAGAAGCACAAGTCAATAGTATATTAGCGAAGTCTATAAAAGATGCCGACCTTGGAAAGTTTGATGTACTTGTAGGAAAATCCTTAAAAGATGAATTTGATCTGTTTGTGGATGAAAAATTAATGTATATTTTTACCAGTACTGAACCAGGTGGTTTGTCAGTTACACCTAGGATCAAACGCTTTAAAATTAAGGGTATTTTTGATTCTGGTTTGACAGCATATGATAAAGCCTACAGTTATACTACTTTAGAATCCTTACAAAAGCTTTTAAGAATACCAGCCAATCAATACGATGGAATCCATATTTTTTCAAACGATCCGCATTCAGATATTGAAAAAATCAAAGAATTTCTTCCTATGGGTGCTACCATAAAAGGTTGGTGGGAAGACAATGCAAACTTTTTTGCTGCCTTAGAGTTGGAGAAGATCTCTTTGTTTATTGTATTGATGCTTATTATTTTAATTGCAGCTATTAATATTATCTCTTCGTTACTAATGACTGTGATGAACAGACGCAGTGACATCGCTTTACTTATGTCGCTAGGAACAACAAAATCAGAGATTAAAAAAATCTTTCTTTATTTAGGTATTGTAATTGGTATCAGTGGTATTTTTGCGGGAATATTATTGGGCTTTAGCGGTATGTGGATCTTATCTACTTTTGATATTGTGTCTTTACCTAAAGATGTTTATCCAACAACAACATTACCACTTGATCTGGATTTTAAAGATTTTATGTTTATTGTATCAGGGGCATTTGTAATTGTTATTGCTTCTTCATACTATCCTGCAAAAAAAGCAAGTGAAGTTGACGTTTTAACAGTGTTAAGAAACGAGTAGTAACCCCTAAATTGCACTAATCATCAATAAATATACTAAAGGGTAAGAGAAGCGTTCTTTTAATGATATTAAGAGGCGCTACGATTATCTCTTTTGCTAACATTGAATCGATGTTTGGATCACTTAATTTACCATCTATTTTTACCGTCGTAGAGATGCTGTCTTTATCAAAAAGTATGTAACCCACCACAGGGATTTTAGAAGCCTCACTTGCAAGATCAGTTTTTAGGTTAAGCTCCATAGCAATGGTGTCATTGTCAATACTTGTACTCCCATGTCCTAATATATCAAGCTCATTAGATTCAAGAGATATATCGCTTATATTGTAGATATTATTTTCATATGTAAATTTCATATAGGCTGTTTTTGCATGAAGGCCTTTACTGTCGTAAGAGGGTAGAGAAAAGGTTATTAAAGAAGGGATAGTGTTTACAAATGCTAAGACATTGTTTAAAAGTCTAAACTCTCGTATAGTGGTATCTTTTACAAACATTACACCATCAAATTTTTCCACATCCCCTTTGATAGAAAAGTCTAAAGAACCTCCACGAAACTTAGACATTGCAAAAAGGTTTTCCATAAAAATGTTGTTAAACTTAGATCCATACAGATGAAATTTTTTATTTTTGTATTTAAAACCAGCTTCACCTTGCCCATGATTGATTTGTGCAGATATTATCTTATTGAGATACTGTAGATCCATGGTGTCTGCTAAAATACGTCTTTTATCACTTAAGTATATATAAGAATCACTAAGTGATACGGATACATAAAATTCTGAAGCTTGTTCATTGGAACTGTGGAGTTTGTTACTTAGATCTAAAATATTGTGTATATCAAGACCAACCGATTCACCAATAACCCCTACAACACCGTTAGAGATACTAATATCTATTTTATCATTGACAGAGATCATCGTGTCTTTGTTATTGTTTATTTGACCTTTGATCTGATATTTTGAAATAGGTTTATTATCAATTAAAATAAGTTTGTACTTGTAATCCAAATTTGCTAAGAATTTAATATTTTTTTCATCCTTACGCTTATAAACAGAGAAAGTTCCTTTATCTATTTGGTACTTTCTTAAAAACGGAGAATAGGGTTTTAATTTATCAAGTGAGTTAAATGCCAATACCCATTGCTCATCGGTTAAAAATCCAGAAATATTTAAACTTGAAGCATTGATAATGTACTGTTTGTTGGTTGATTTAATATAAAAATCAATATTGGTGGTCTTGTTAAAGATATTCCCCAGTGCTTCATTGTTAAAGCTAAGTTGGTTTAAATGAAAATTTCCATCGTCTTTTGTTAAAGAATATTCTACATTGATATTTGTTTTAAGTAAGTCTTGCACTTCAAGGTTTTTTATATCTGCTAGTAATTTGCCTTTAAAATAATCAAGCTGTAACTCTTTTAACTTAATTGTAAAGTTATTAGCATGGAAATTAAGTGGTACTTTAGATGCAATGGTAAGTTTATTATCATTAAAAAATGCTTTTAGATGCGCGTTTGATTGGGCTAAAGAGAGTGTGTTGTACTTAAAGTGAAGCAGATCTAGATCCAGATCCATATTAAGATTGTTAAGATCTACTAACCCTGAAACATAAGCCGTTAAAAGAGTATCTATTTTTAATTGGGTTGCGGGTATTTGAGCTTTTAGTGTTTGAAGATTAAAAGGAACACTTAGTGGATCTAAAATAAGTTCTTTATTGTCTAAACGCCATTTAGAACCAGCAAAGTCTATCTTATCCTGATTAGGAGATATAAGGTATTTTACATGGAAGTTTTTATCTTGTGTGTTTAATTTAAAGTTATCATTTAGGGTAAGTTTATTAACATCAAAATCAATATAACCATCCCCTTTTTTAAGATTAAGTTGTGCTTTGACTTTTGCTTGTGCTATCTTTTTATATGTCGCATTCATTTTAGGGATACGTACATTAAAATTATGAAGATAAACCAAGGTGTCTTTTAGATCCAGATCTAAGCCTAAGTAGTTAAACTTCGCTTTGTTGGTGTAAAAGTGACCTTTAGCATCAACATCTAGGGATATGAGGTTAACATCTAAAATTAAATTGGTATCCATATAGCCACTTTTTTGTAAAAATGGCAGTTTAATTTTATAATGGGCTAGGAGATTTTTTAAATCTTTATTAACCATTCCATCAAATAGCAGATACAAGGTTAGGATCTCTTTAGGTTGTGTAAAGTCTATTTTTAGCCAACTTGCATCAAGACCAAAGTCGTAGGTTTTAGAACCATTTGGGACAATATACAGTACACCTTCTTTAAAAACCAAATCGGTGTAGTTTGTTTTAACACTGTCAAGTTTTTGATCGTAGGTGTATTCAAGTTTATCTGCAACAGCGTAGGCATAAAAATTGTTTAAGGCTTCATCTAATTTATTGTATTGTATAAAGCCATATGCTTGTTGAAGTTGTAAACCTTTCATTTTTATAGCATCGTCGATCCAGTAAACAACTCTTGGATCCATCTCCAAAATAGAAACTAGATAGCTTGTACTTGGGATACTTTTATTTGAACTTATTGCATAATCAAGTCTTTTTGTATTAGAAAAAGCATTAATATTAAGGCTCACATCATTACCTACATCTATGGTAGAGTTTAGATATAGTGTACTTTTAAGGGTGTCTAGCACAAGCTTTGCATCAGCTGATAACTTTTTGTCTAAGCTTTTAAATTGATCCACAAAAAGGTTAAGGTACCGCGTTCCAGTTGTGATCGTAGCATGAAGTTCAAAACTCTTTGAGTGTAGATCTATAAAGCCATTTCCCCCTTCTGTATAAGCAATGCTTCCATTAATATCATTAATTTTAAGGCTATCAATATGAAAAGAATCTATAAATAGGGGTAAATAAATAGTTTTATTAAAGTAAGTGATGAGTTCATCAATAGAATAATTCTTTGATGAGGGCTTATTATTTTTGTAAATATGAAGTTCTTTAATGTGAATGTTTAATTTTTCATCCCATTTTATGTATAATTTGTTTATTCTTAGAGAATCAAAATCAATGTTTTTAAACTGAATACCCGAGCTTAAAAATAAATATGTTACAGAAAGTGTCAAAAAAATGAATATAAAAAAGCTAACAATACTAAAGTATATTTTAGAAATACTACTAATTATAAGTGTGTCAGTCATTTATTACCTAAGTCAGCCTATTTTATCAAAGAAAATTATCTATATACCAAGCGGTTCTATTAATAAAATTATAACACATTTGTCAAAGAAAAATTATGATTTATCAAAACTTGATTCACTTGTATTAAGAGTGATTGGTTCACCACAAAGTGGTTGGATTAATATAGGCAAGAATAAACTAAGCAGAGGGGATTTTTTATTTAGATTAACAAATGCAAAAGCAGCTTTACTTAGTGTTACATTGATTCCCGGTGAAACCACTTATATATTTTTAAATCAATTAGCCGATAAATTTAACCTAGACAGAAGAAAGTTGCAAGTGGTGTATGAAAAATACACACCTATTAAAGAGGGTGCATTTTTTCCAAATACATATAGTATGCCAATGGGTATTAATGAACAAACACTTGTAAAATTGCTTTTAATCAAATCAAATAAGCAGATGCAAGCCCTGTCTAAAAAGTTCTTTGGCACCTACAATGAAAACAAATGGTTTCATTTTGTAGCACTTGCTTCGGTGATTCAAAAAGAATCTGCCAATAATCATGAGATGCCAATTGTTTCATCCGTTATTTATAACAGGATCAAAAAAGGGATGAAGCTTCAAATGGACGGTACATTAAACTATGGAAAATACTCCCATATTAAGATCACACCTAAACGTATTAAAGAAGATACAAGTATCTATAATACCTACAAATATAGGGGTGTACCTTCTTTGCCAGTGTGTAATGTTAGTGCAGAAGCTATTAAGGCTGCCATCTTTCCTGCTAAGACTGATTATCTTTATTTTATGAAATCCAAGAACGGTACGCACGATTTCTCATGTAACTATTCTACACATTTATACAATATAAAGCGTGTTACAAAAAGAAACAGAATATCCAAATAAGTCAATCTTTACATTTTTTGATGATTATTATTAGACTAAACCTAGTATGATTTGTGTTACATATCCATGAAGTTATTTAAACTTTAGGAATAAATTTACCTTTTAAGGAACAAATATGTCAAAAATCATTTGGTCAAAAATTGATGAAGCTCCGGCTTTAGCAACTTATTCATTATTACCTATCGTTAATGCTTTTACTAAAGCAGCAGGCGTAGAAGTAGTTACTAGTGACATTTCACTAGCAGGTAGAGTTTTAGCTGCAATGGGTCTTGCAGAAGATGAACTTTCAAAACTAGGTGAAGTTGTTCTTCAAGAAGATGGAAACATTATTAAACTTCCAAACATTTCTGCTTCTGTTGGTCAATTAAAAGACTGTATTGCTGAACTTCAAGGTCAAGGTTATGATATTCCTAACTATCCTGAAAATCCAGCAAACTCTGATGAAGAAGCTATCCAAGCTAAATACAGTGTATGTTTAGGTTCAGCAGTTAATCCTGTTTTACGTGAAGGTAATTCAGACAGACGTGCAGCAGTTGCTGTTAAAAAGTTTGCTCAAAAAAATCCTCACAGATTAAAAGCATTTTCTGAGAACTCTAAAGCACGTGTTGCACATATGCAAGGAAAGGGAGATTTCTTTTCAAATGAGAAGTCTGTAACCTTAGATAAAGATCAAAAAGTTACAATTGCACTTAACGGAAAAGAATTAACTTCTATTGACGCATTGGCGCATGAAGTTTTAGATGGTACATTTATGTCCGTTGCTGCTTTAAGAGCATTTTACAAGAAAACAATCGAAGAAGCTAAAGCTGAGGGCGTTATTTGGTCTTTACACCTTAAAGCTACAATGATGAAAATTTCTGATCCAATTATGTTTGGTCACGGTTTTGAAATCTTTTTTGAAGAAGTGTTTGCTAAACATGCAGATACATTTGCATCTTTAAACGTTAACCCTAACATGGGTATGAGTGATTTAGAGAAAAAAATTGCTGGTCATGCTGATGAAGCTCAAATTAAAGCTGATTTTTTAGCAGTTGTTGAAGGTGATTCTCCAAAAATTGCTATGGTTGATTCTGATAAAGGAACAACAAACTTTAATGCTTCTAATGATGTAATTATTGATGCTTCTATGCCAGTAGTTGTACGTGAAGGTGGTAAACAATGGGACAGAACAGGTGCTGCACTTGAAACGGTAGCTGTTATTCCTGATTCTACTTACGGAATGTTTCATGCTGAAATGGTAGCTGATTGTGTTAAAAATGGTCAGTACGATGTAACAACTATGGGTACGATGCAAAATATCGGTCTTATGGCTCAAAAAGCTGAAGAATATGGTTCTCACCCAACTACATTTGAATTAGCTGAAGCTGGTACAGTAACTGTAACTGGTACAGATGGCGTTCTTATGAGTTTTGAGTGTGAAGCTGGTGATATTTGGAGAATGGCTCGTACAAAAGATATTCCAATTCGTGACTGGGTACGTTTAACAGTTGAGAGAACACGTTTAGAAAATGTTCCTGCTATTTTCTGGTTAGATGAAAATCGTGCACACGATGCTGAACTAATCAAAAAAGTTAATACATATTTAGCTGATTATGACACAAATGGTTTAGATATTCAGTTTATGAATGTTACTAATGCTACACGTTTTACAAATGCACGTGTTCGTGAAGGTAAAACTACTATTGCTGTTACTGGTAATGTTCTTAGAGATCACCTAACAGATATGTACCCAATTTTAGAGCTTGGAACGTCTGCTAAGATGCTTTCTATTGTTCCTTTAATTGCTGGTGGTGGATTATATGAAACGGGTGCTGGTGGATCTGCTCCTAAACACGTTGATCAATTCTTAGCTGAGGGTCACCTTCGTTGGGATTCTTTAGGTGAGTTCTTAGCACTTGCTGAGTCTTTACGTTTCTTAGGTAACAAACATTCAGATGCGAAACTTTCAGCTTTAACAGCTGCACTTGATGTTGCAAATGATGGTTACCTAGATAACTCTAAAGAGCCTTCACGTAAATGTGGTGAGCCAGATAATAAAGCTTCACACTTTTTTGTAGCTCAATACTGGGCTAAAGCACTTTCAGAAGGTGAAAACGCTGAATTAGCTGCTAAATTTGCTCCAGTAGCAAAAGCTTTAAGTGATAATGAAGAAAAAATTATGACAGAGTTACTTGCTGTTGAAGGTAAGGCTCAAGATGTAGGTGGTTACTTCCATCCAAATGATGAGCTTGCTTCAAAAGCAATGCGTCCATCTGCTACATTAAACGCTATTATAGACGCTATATAGCATTTTAAGATGAGGGTTTTCCCTCATTTTACTTTTTTTATGAAACTACATTTGAGAGTTTTATAATAGAAGTAAAATCTAAATTTAAGGAGTAAGTATGAGTAAAGGAAAAAGAGTAGGGATAGTAGGTGCTGGTAATGTCGGTGCTACAGTTGCATACTCATTAGCAATGCTTGGATCATGTCATGAAATTATATTACGTGATAATAAAATAGAAGTAGCTAAGGGAAAAGCTCTTGATATGTCTCAAGCGGCAGCTGCTGTAAGAAGTCACACTGTTGTAACAGTTGCTGAAGACATGTCTCAACTTACTGATTGTGATGTTGTGGTTGTAACAGCAGGAAGCCCACGTTTACCTGGAATGAGCCGTGATGATCTATTAATGATCAATGCAAAAATCACAAAAGATGTAATAGGAGGAATCGCAAAATATTCTCCAAACGCTGTTATTATCATGGTTTCTAATCCACTTGATGCTATGACTTATGTTGCTTTAAAAGAGAGTGGTTTTGATAGAAGCCGTGTTATTGGTATGGCTGGTATTTTAGACAGTTCTCGTATGGCAGCTTTTATTCAAGAAAAACTAGGTTACGGTGGGGGACAAATACGTGCTTCTGTAATGGGTGGTCATGGTGATGACATGGTACCACTTCCAAGATACTCAACAGTTGCAGGTGTACCTCTTTCAGACGTTTTAACCAATGATGAAATTGATGAAATTGTAGATAGAACTCGTCATGGTGGTGCTGAAATTGTTGGTTACTTAAAAACAGGTTCAGCGTATTATGCACCAGCAAAATCAACAGCACTTATGGTTGAAGCTATTTTAAAAGACACAAAACAGATCCATCCATGTGCTGTTTACCTAGAAGGTGAATATGGTTACAGTGATGTTGTATCAGGTGTACCTGTTATGTTAGGTGCCAATGGTGCTGAAAAGATTATTGAAGTCACTTTAGAGGATAAAGAAAAAGAGATGTTTAAAAATTCATGTGCTTCGGTACAAGAGTTAATAGACTCTTTAAATAATCATAATTTTTTTGAGGAAAATTAACAATGCGTGAAATTGCATACGAAGAGATTGTAAAAAATGTGAGAGATATTATTGTCTATTCTGCTTCAAACTTACCTGAAGACGCATTAAATGCAATGAAAGAAGCTTATGAAAGTGAAAAAAGTCCAGTAAGTCGTGAAGTGTTAAAACAACTTCTTGACAATGCAGATATTGCCAGTTCAGAAAAACGTCCTTTATGTCAAGACACTGGTTTAGCCGTATTTTTTGTAAAAGTTGGTGCCGATGTTAAAGTAGTAGGGGGTCTTTTAAAAGATGCTATAAATGAAGGAACTGAAAAAGGCTATGTTGAAGGTTATTTGAGAGCTTCAACCTGTGAGCCTTTTTCTCGTGCTAATTTAAAAGATACAGTGGGCTACAACCTTCCTGCAATTATTCACTTTGATATTGTTGAGGGTGATAAAATTGATATCGAATACGCTGCAAAAGGTGGAGGAAGTGAAAATGTTTCTCGTGCTCGTGTATTTCCACCAGCTGCTGGTAAAGATGGTGTTGTAGAATTTGTAAAAGAGTGTATCTCTGATGCTGGACCAAACCCGTGCCCTCCAATTACTGTTGGAGTTGGAATTGGTGGTACCTTTGAGAGAGCTGTTATCTCTTCAAAACATGCTTTATTTAGAGATCTAGGAACAACAAACGAAGATCCAGAGATGGCTGAACTTGAAGATAGAATGATGGTTGAGATAAATAATCTTGGTATTGGAGCAATGGGTATGGGTGGAACTAAGACAGCTTTAGCTGTTCATATTGAAGCAAATCCATGTCATATTGCATCATTACCTGTTTCTGTAAATGTTCAATGTCACAGTTCACGACATACGCACATTACAATATAAAGGCTAAGCGATGAGTAAAACGTATAATTTAACAACACCACTTAGTGAAGAAACAACAAGATCTCTTAAATCAGGGGACATCGTTTATTTAAGCGGAGTAATCTATACCGCAAGAGATGCCGCTCATAAGAAGCTAGTGGATCTAATTGAAGCAGGTGAAGAACTTCCTTTTGATTTAGAAGGAAGTATTATCTATTTTGTTGGTCCAACTCCTCCTAAACCAGGTGATCCTATTGGGAGTGCAGGGCCTACAACAAGTTACAGAATGGATTCTTACTCACCAACGATGCTTAAGAATGGATCTAAAGGTATGATAGGAAAAGGTAAAAGAAACCAAGATGTAAAAGATGCTTGTAAAGAATACGGTGGTATCTATTTTGGAGCAACGGGTGGAGCAGGGGCTTTACTTGGAAAACAAATTACTCAAGCGGAGGTTATTGCCTACCCAGAACTTGGTCCTGAAGCAGTTAGAAAATTAACTGTTAAAGATTTTCCAGTGACGGTAGTAAATGATACTTATGGAAATGACCTGTATCAAATGGGTCGTGAACAATACGAAGTTAAATAACTTCCAACTTAAAACAAGGAGAATAAATGAATATACATGAATATCAAGCGAAACAGATTTTCAAAAAATATGGCGTGCCTACACCTAAAGGTATTATGGCAGAGAACGTTAAAGATGCAGTTATTGCTGCTGAACAACTAGGTGGTCCTATTTGGGTTGTTAAAGCTCAGATCCATGCTGGTGGACGTGGTCTTGGTGG
>Ga0193955_1000027_pt1 | contig 101963 bp, 87 predicted proteins | sample BB_6_MG_FD_140343 | JGI IMG/M metagenome (GOLD analysis project Ga0193955, IMG submission 140343) | Microbial mat bacterial communities from the Broadkill River, Lewes, Delaware, United States - BB_6_MG | ecosystem: Environmental > Aquatic > Freshwater > River > Microbial mats | place: USA... | reverse complement strand
GTCAAACAATGAAATAAAGGAAGCTAACATTGACGTGGTAATTGCGGCAATTGGCTCAAGCATTTCAGTAACACGGCGTGAATGTTCTGCCCAGACCACAAAAATAAAGACGATAAAACCTAAAATGGTTGACCAAAAAACATCATGCCAACTGGTATGCATTAACATGGCAAAGGCACCGCTCGACGCACCAAAAGCTAAAAAGGTTAAAAAAGCGCCGTAAGGCGGGGGCTTTGCATTGACTTCTTTTAACCGTGCAATAGCTTCCTCTAAGGTTCTTTCACCATTGATTAATTCGTCTACCAATTCATCAATGCGTGCTAAAGAGCCTAAATCTATCTCTCCTGGAGTCACTCGCATTAAGTGGTTATATTGTTGATCGTCTTCATCGTCTGATAAAATAAAAGTTAATGCGGTAGGAGTGATAATAAAAGAAGCACGAAGATCTAAAAAATGCGCGATAGAAAGTAAATTATCTTCTAAACGATAGGCAGTAGAGCCTAGCTTGTGCAGGGCTTTGCCAAGCTCAATAATAAATCGACGTTTCTGATAAAAGTCATCGGCATGTTTCATATAGGGTACAATAAATAAGGGGAGAATCAAACTTGTATGCTATGTTAATGTATTTTTAGCATTTGTAAATTTTTTCAGGGAAAAATATGACTTTATTAATAATTCTTGCGTGCGTATTTGGTGTGGTTGCGTTAATGGTTATTTTAGGAGAACGATTTGGGAAACCAATGAGTGAGGAGCAGCAAGCAAAGTTTAGTAAGGCGAGTTGGATTTTAGTCTTTGTTTTGTTACTTGCTGCTATTGTGAAAGAATTAATTTAGTACCATTTATTTAGGTGTAGATTCCTCTACGCCACAATCTGGCCAGTCAGCAAAAGGAAAAGGGTATACTTCTGAATTAACGGTTAAGAACTGATTAATTTGGTATTGATAGGTATTCAAATTTTGACCGAATTTTACCAAAGGCAAATTTGGTTTTTCTGACAGCAATAATGAAAAAAATTGAAAAACAGCGATCAATGTTATCCCTAAACGAACAAAACCGGCGACAAATCCATAACCTAACATAGCAATACCACGTTTTATGACATTTTTATTGTGCCAAGTTTTTTCAGTATCTGTATCAGACATAGGCTCATTAAGCTCCTCACTGTTGTCAGTATACTGCTGTTGTGTTGATTCACTTTTAGTTGATTGACTATGAGTGTTTGTTTCATCCTGAACAGTGTTTTCTTGTTGCTCGTTATTTTTAGTACTAGGTTTAACACTGCTTTCAATATTATTTTCTACAGGAGTTTTATTTTCAGAATCAGCATTTTGGGTAGGATCTTGTTGTGATGTAAATTTGTTGTCATCGTTATTCATACTACTTTCCTTTTAAAATATTGGTTTGAGCTTTCGTTACAAAGAAATAATAGCAAAGAAGATGCCATTGAAAATATTATTGTTTTTCAGTGTGTTATTTGATTTCCTATAAGATTAATGAAGGTGGTAAACTAATACTTGGTTATTTTGAATAAAATTTAGTCTTTTTGATAAACGGATTTGTTTGACAAAATCATTAATAAATTTAGGGTAAGTAATTTGATCTATGTAATTTGGTTGATAGAAGGAGTGATCATAAAGCGTTGTTCATGACTGCATTTACCTTCTACATTATAACTTCTGTCATACACTGAAATATTGCCATGATTATCTTGAACAATAATATTGGTTGTGCGAGTACCATATTCGGGCGAAACAATAAAAATTGAACTGAGTTTTTGTTCCCAGTCTAATGGCAACCCAGTATCAGGTAAGGTTTCTACTGGTGCTTGTTGGTTGTTTTGCATGATGGTAAACAAATTATCAATAGGAAGAATACTTTGTGCATTGGCACTAAGTTTAATAGTGTCGGTAAGTTGCTGTTGCCCTAAAGCCATTTTGGGCCAAATATCATCAAGTGCGCCATTGCACAAGCTATGAAAGCCAGAGGTTAACACCTGCGTTTTTTGGGAAACACTATCAAAACAGGTTAACTTATTGAGTTGGCCAAAGACTATATTAAAACCGTTATATAGATGGGAAAATTTATTTAGTTGAGCTGATATTTCTTGGTCTGTTTTAACTAAAGCTTGGGGGACTAAGTCACCACGAGATTTCTTGTTTTTATCGAGAAGATGTGGCTGACGAAAATTAGTTAATGCGCTAAATCGTCCTTGTTGATTTAAACCTAGCCAAGTGCCACCTGCTTGCAGGTCTTTGCCTGCTAGCATAGGACTTTGAGTCTCATGAACAGGCCACCAATGCATCATTTGTGTAGGGCGTTGATGAAATTCATCACGATTAGCACAAATGACCACTGGGTACTTGGGGTGTTGGTTAATAGCAAAAAATAAAATACACATGCTTATTTAGCTTAGCGCTTTAATTCAATTATGATATTTAGTGTGCCAGTTGCTTCAGTTGCTCTTCGCTTAATAAAATATCTTCGTTGTAATTAATACCAACACCTTGCTCAATAATTAATGAAGCTGTTTCTTTAGCTTGCTCTAATGAGTGCATTACTGCGGTGCCACATTGATGTAAATTCAGTTCAGGAATTTCATCTTGACTGGTAACCTCTAAAACATCTTGCATTGATTTAAGCCATGCGTCAGCGACTTGTTGTTCTGTAGGTGTACCAATCACACTCATATAAAAGCCCGTACGACAGCCCATAGGTGATAAATCAATAATCTCAATATTATCACTGTTAAGGTGCTGACGAATAAACCCTGCGAAAAGGTGTTCAAGGGTATGAATAGATTTTTCGCTAATGATTTCCATGTTGGGTTTACAAAAACGTAAATCAAATACGGTAATATTATCACCGCTTGGTGTACTCATTTTTTTAGCTACACGTACCGCTGGGGCATTCATGATTGTGTGATCTACGGTAAAACTGTCTAATAATGGCATAGTAATTCTCTTGAAACGTTACTTAAAAGTTAGCAGAAGGGGATTTTATCATATTCATGTCGCTTGTGACTAATAAACTGGCGCGTCATAATTAACGCCTTCATCACTGTAGGCTGTTACGATAACATCAGCCACTAAGCCATTCGGGTTACTGACTTCATTTTCAAAAAATTGTTGTATTTGTTGACGACGACCATGCGCAGTCCAATCTGCAGCGGTTGCCCAAATTTCATTAAAAACAATTGTATGCTTATTGTTTGTTGCGCTTTCGTGCGCTATTTGTCTGGTAACCGTGTATTGAATACAGCCTTGTTCGCGATAAGAATCTGGTTCTAGTGCTTTTAAGGTGTCGAAAAGCGCTTGTTCCTTGCCCGCTTTAGGCTGAAATTGTGCTAAAACATAAACGCGTTGTGTCATGCTTTCTCCGAGTATAAAAATTATGAAAAAAAAGAATGATTAAGTATATAATGTATTTACTTAGTTTAAAGAGATTTTTTCATGAAAGCATGCGGTGTAGAGATAAAAAGTAATGAAGCCATAATTTGTATTATGTCAAAAGAGAATCATTTGTATGATATTCCTCATACACGGGTTCAAAAGGTTAGTTTAGATAATGCGGGGGATGCAGAGCAAGTGCAGAAGTTTCAGTTTACCTTTGCCAAATTAATGGAAGATTACCAGGTAACTCATGTCGTTATTAGAGGTAGAGCGCTAAAAGGTAAGTTTGCTGGCGGCCCTATAGGTTTTAAAGTTGAAGCAGCTATTCAGTTGATCAAAGAATTACAGGTTGAAATTCTTGCAGGAAGTTTTATTAAAAAAGAATTAGCCAAAAGCCAAATTGATATCGATTTTCGAGATACAGGGCTAAAGCAGTATCAAGAACAAGCCTTTGAAACCGTTTTTGCTTATTTAGAAGGCATAAAATAGTGTTCTTATCATAATATTATGGTAACTTTTGTTATTAAACTGAATGAAAATAACAGTATAAAATCAATAATTATTGGGTGTTATCTTTAGGAATTGTTATGAAGGAACCGATGTGTCAACTCTATAAAGCATTATTACTGCTTACTGTCATTATGCTGCAAGCATGTGGTGGATCAGATAATGAAGTCGTTTTGTCTATTTCTGCTGATCTTAATGAGGCTCACTTTACTAATGAGATTTTACAGGAATCAACGAGTACCATTGCGATAGAAGTGAACTTTGTCGGTGAGGGATTATTGGTTGGTTATGCACCTGATGCGACTCCAGTTGGTTGGTTAGAATATCGCACCGAAAATGTTACAGACACTTCAGCAACGATATATATAGATGTTGTTAATGCACAGCTTTATGCTGCTGATACCTACACTACAACGTTACGTTTAGCGACAAGTAATGAAGATTTGACCCAATTTTCCTCGCATGATATTGAGGTTTCATTATTAGTATGGGAGCTGGCCGTTGACACCCAGAAAGTAAAATATAATGGAACTTTTGGGGTTGAAAACCTGCCTTCTCAACGTATCACTATTGCCAGCGAAGTTAGTGAGTGGACAGCTACTACTGACGTTGATTGGTTGTCATTAGACATAACCTCTGGCAGTGGCGAGACAGAAATTGAAGTAACTCCTGATATTACTTCATTTACAAGCCCAGGTTTACAACAAGGTAATATTGTTTTAACTGAAATAGCATCGGGTGATACTAAATTGGTTCCTGTTGAGTTGGCGCTTGATAATATCTACATGTTAGCCGAACAACCCAGCATTTCATTAGCTTCAACCAGTGCTATTTCAGCATTAGAAAGAGTTATAACAATTAGCAATAATAGCGCACAAACAATTGAATGGCTGGCATCTACAGAGGCAAATTGGCTAACTTTAACTCCAATTAATAACACCCAATTAATGATTACTGCTGATCCAGCAGCTGCCCCAATGAATGCAAGCTCTTTAGCCCAAGTAACTATTGCTGCTAGTGAAAAAACAGGTGTTGTGAGTGAAACGATTAATGTTAATTTTTACAATAGTGATTTGGTTGTTGAAAATACAGTATTAGAAAGTTTAGAAATTAATAGCAATGAAATACTTCCCTCGCCATTATTTCCTAAATTTTATGTTGCGGTGGACAATCAATTAAAAACTTATCATCAGTACACTGGGACACTTGAATCCACGTTAACTGTTTCACCTGAAAACACAGTGTTAGAACAGTTAATTATGCATCCTGCAGGTGATTATTTATTAGCAAAAGCCGTTGAAACCGTGATTAATCCAGAAGATGAAACGACTTCTGAATTGGTTCATCGTTATAAAGTAAATCTTGCTGATAATATTATTACTGAAATAGTTGATAGCAATGTTTTATCTGAGCCTACCGATATAGTTAGACTTTTAGGTCGCTACTTCGTTATTACACAAGTATTAGAATTTGCAGACGAAAACCTACAAGTATTATTTTGGGATGGGGCTAATGCTTTTTTGGCTAGTGAAATTGATGTTGCTGCACAAAAAAATACACTGTTTGCGTTAGATTACGATGCGGCAAGCATTAAACGATACATGCCAGGAGTTAATGACTTTGGCGATGATAAAATTTCAGTTTCGTTAACACATGAATATCGCCCTGGATTATTGCCAGAAGGCAAACGTATTATTGATTTTATGGTCTCTGATGATGAACAAAATATTTATGCAATTAGTGAGTCTAGTGAGTGGATTAGTTTTGATGGTGATGATTTTGTGGACAATGGTTTACTCGAAGCGAGTACTAGTGTAGTGACGTTATTTTTGGAAAAAAACAGTGCAGGTAATCCAAATTATTTAAGATTTGATGGCTCTAACGCGCTTGGGTTTTATTTAGCGACTTATGGTGAAAATCAAAATGTTACTTCAACAACTTATACACAAGGTAGGCTGCCAACACGTATTAAATTGTCGGCTGATGCTCAGCGCCTAATCATGAATGTTGATGCTTCTACTGACGAAACGCTTGAATCGCAAGTTGAGGTTGTAACAATATTGCCATAGTGTTCTGTCTTTCCTCGGGCTTGTAATAAGCTATTTATAAAAGATAAAAAAGGAGCATTTTCGCTCCTTTTTGGCTTTTACTTCTACACTAATACAGAAACTTTCAAAAAATTTCTTTTAAAAATACTAGGAACATGATTTAATCAAACACCTGTTTGAAAGTCTGACCACTGACCAGTTGTGTTGATTTTCGTAAAACAACTCAATTAATTATTGGAGAACCCTATGCCAGAATATAAAGCGCCGATTAGAGACATGAAGTTTGTCATGCAAGAATTACTTGATTGTGATAGCCACTATCAAAAATTAGGTTATGAAGATGCTAGCCTTGATATGGTTGACGCTATTATCAGTGAAGCAGCGAAATTTACTGAACAAGTAATAGCCCCAATAAATCAAAGTGGTGATGCGCAAGGCTGTACATGGAACGACGGTGTTGTAACAACACCAGACGGTTTTAAAGAAGCTTACCAACAATACGTGGAAGGCGGCTGGCCGACACTATCTCAATCAGAAAAATTTGGCGGTCAAGGTTTACCGCACTCATTAAATATTGCTATTGGTGAATTAACGTCAGCAGCAAACCATAGTTTTGCTATGTACCCTGGCTTAAGTCACGGGGCATTAGCAACCATTGAAGCTCATGGTAGTGAACAGCAAAAAAACACTTTCATGCCTAAATTAGTTGAAGGTTCTTGGACAGGCACCATGTGCTTAACGGAGCCGCACTGTGGTACCGATTTGGGTATGTTGCGTACAAAAGCTGAACCTAATGATGATGGCAGCTATTCACTAACAGGAACCAAAATTTTTATTTCAGCGGGTGAGCATGACTTATCTGACAATATTGTACACATTGTTATTGCTAGAATTCCTGGCTCTCCAGAAGGTAGCCGTGGTATATCACTCTTTATTGTACCCAAATTTAACGTAACAGAAGCTGGCGAAGTGAGTGATAGAAACGCTGTTTCTTGTGGATCAATTGAACATAAAATGGGTATCAATGCCAATGCCACTTGTGTTATCAATTTTGATGGTGCAAAAGGTTATTTAATTGGTGAAGTAAATCGCGGTTTAAACTGTATGTTTACGTTTATGAATGCAGCGCGTTTAGGTGTTGCTTCTGAAGGTGTTGCAGCAGCAGAGGCGTCATTCCAAGGGGCTTTAGCTTATGCAAAAGACCGTTTGCAAATGCGCTCTTTATCGGGTGTTAAAAACCCAGATGGCCCTGCAGATGCTATTATTGTTCATCCTGATGTTCGTCGTATGTTGTTAACACAAAAGTCGATTGCTGAAGGTGGTCGTGCGTTAATTGGTTATTTAGCGCAATTAGTTGATATTGGTCACGCAAGTACTGATGAAACAGAAAAAGCCAATGCAGAAACAAAAATGGCACTGTTAACGCCAATTGCAAAAGCGTTTTTAACTGAACTTGGGCTAGAGTGTACTAGCCATGGTGTTCAAGTGTTTGGTGGCCACGGCTTTATTAAAGAATGGGGCATGGAGCAGTTGATGCGCGATACTAAAATTAGCTGCTTGTATGAAGGCACAACAGGTATTCAAGCGCTTGACTTATTAGCGCGTAAAATTTTAGGTTCTAAAGGTGCGATATTAAAACCTTTTGGCGCTGAAGTAACCGCATTTTGTGTTGAAAATGCAGGCAATGAAGCGATGCAAGAGTTCATTCAGCCTATAATGACCTTTGGTGGTGATTGGCAAAAAATGACTGAAACGTTGGGATTGAAAGCAATGCAAAATCCTGATGAAGTTGGAGCCGCGTCAGTTGACTACTTAATGTATTCTGGTTACTTAACACTGGCTTATTTTTGGGCGAAAATGGTTAAAATAGCGCAAGATAAATTGGCTGCTGGTGATGACGACAAAGCGTTCTATGAAGCTAAAATTAAAACCGCACGCTTTTATTTTCAACGTATTTTACCAAGAGCTAATGGCCATGCCGCTTGTGTTGCAAATGGTGCTGATTCAATGATGGCGCTTGATGCGGATGACTTTGTTTTTTAGTTAATAACTGAGAATTATCGATATAACAAGGGAAGCAAATTGCTTCCCTTTTTTATTAATATCAAAAATGTTGTTTATGGCTTAATTATCTCTTCAACCGCCAGCGCTAGTTTAGGGTTGTTGATGTCAGAGCTTGTTGATTTGTAAATAGCTTTACCTTGGCGATTAATAAAAAAAGTTGTTGGTGTGCCTCTTACACCGTATAACATGGCGACGGATTCACCATTTACAGCGGTGATAAAGTGATAACCTCGGGCATTTATTTCATCTTGAGGTCGTGCATCATCATCTTCGTTAAAACTAATAGCAATTAGTTTTATCCCCGATTTTTGGTATTTTTCTTCAAGCGCCACTAATTTAGGTTGAAGCTTCTTACAATAGGGGCACCAAGTGGCCCAAAAATGCAAAATAATGGGCTTACCTTGATAATCACTGAGTGAGATGTTCCCGCCATTTTGAGTGTGTAATTGCCAGGCTGGCGCGGTTGGATAATCAGTTGCATTAGCGCTAACCCCCCACATTATGCAGATTAACAGAAGATATCGCGCTGACTTTAGAAGTGTTAAAATTTTCATTTTTGGCCTTTAGCAAGGGAGTGTTTACTATATGACCTGAATACTGAGAATTATATTACAATAAGATTACTGTATGTTAATACTTCGCTTAGTTTGTGTATTCAGCCAAAATAACATCAGCAACTTTAGCAGCAATCATGATCGTTGGTGCATTGGTATTGCCGCTAATGAGCGTAGGCATAATTGAAGCGTCTATGACACGTAAATTTTGAATACCATGCACTTTCAAATTGCTATCCACAACGGCCATGTCATCATTACCCATTTTGCAAGTACCTACAGGGTGGTAAATAGTATTGGCTTTGTTTCTCAAAAAGGCCAAAATATCTTCGTCACTTTGTGTTTGTTCACCAGGAAATATTTCTTTGCCATTGTTTTCACTTAAGGGGGGGTGAGCTAAAATTGAGCGGGCAATTTTAACTGCTTGGATCATATCTTTTTGATCATCTTTGTGGTCAAGCATGTTTAACGTGATTTTAGGGTGTAAGTTTGCTTTATTACCATACAAGGTTACACTACCTCGGCTTTTAGGGCGCAATAGACACGTGTGAATTGATACGCCATAGTTAAGTAACATTTTTAAGTTTCGGCCGTGGTTATCAAAGGCTGCAGGAATAAAGTGTAACTGTAAGTCGGGTCTTGACAAGTTAGGTTTTGACTTAATAAAACCGCCAGATTCTGCTACTACAGACGTTAAAATACCACTGCGTTTTTTCTCCGCGGGTGTTTTATTTAATGATAATGGAAAGTACTTCAATGCTTGTTTGAATAGCCACCACGCTGCTTTAGGGCGGATTGCCAGTAAATCATCGCGCTTGTGATGCGTCACTACAACGGTATCAGGGTGATCTTGGAGATTTTGCCCAACACCGGGTAATTCATGTACTAAAGCAATATTATGTTTAGTTAATTCATCCGCTGGACCTATGCCTGATAGCATTAAAAGTTGTGGAGAATTGAAAGCCCCAGCACTTAATAAGACTTCTTTTTTAGCGAAAATATTATGTTTTTTTCCTTTGCTTTTATAACACACGCCTGTGGCTACTTTATTGTTAATTAGTATTTTTTGTACATGCGCATCGGTAATAACGGTTAAATTACTGCGATGTAAATTAGGCGTTAAAAACGCTTTAGCAGCACTGCAACGTTGACCATTTATTTGGGTGACTTGATAATAACCAACGCCCTCTTGACTCTCGCTATTGAAGTCCTTATTCAATGGGAAGCCAGCCTGCTGAGCTGATGAGATGAAACTATCATGAACAGGTGGTTTTGAGCATGAATCTGCAACGTTCAAAGGGCCGTTTATACCATGAAAATCATCTTCACCGCGCTCTTGATGTTGCGTGCTTTTAAAGTAGGGTAATACGTCTTCAAAAGACCAGCCATCATTACCGAGATCACGCCAATGGTCGTAATCTTCTTTTTGGCCGCGAATGTATAACATCGCATTAATTGAACTACTACCGCCTAACACTCTTCCTCTTGGGTTAAATATTCTGCGATTGCTTTGTGTTGGCTCTGGCGCGGAGTTAAATTGCCAATTAAGGATTTTATCCTTCATTAATTCAATAATGCCTAGCGGCATATGAATACTCCAGTGTTTGTCTTTAGGACCTGATTCTAATAAACAAATTTGATACTGACCACAAGCTGATAACTTGTCTGCTAAAACACAACCCGCTGAGCCGCCGCCAATAATAATAAAGTCAAAATTGTTCATTGTATTTCCTTTCTATATTAGAATATCAACAAGTCTGACCACTATGAAGTAAATATTTTAATTTGACAATAATTTATTTACTATCAAATTGCTGAATTAAGTTATGGAGTATGTTCAATTCTTGTAATAAATTCTGGCTCAGCGTTTGGGTTTTCTTTCCCTCTTCAGCACCCGTATTTGCTATGTTTTGTATTTTATTTGTGTTGTCATTAATTTGTTCGGTAACGACAGATTGTTCTTCAACCGAGGAAGCTACTTGATAATTAATGGTAGATATTTTATCTACTTCTGTATCAATGTCTTGTAAGCTTTGGCCTGTGTTGTTGGCTAAGGTAACACACTCGTCCACCAGCTTAATACCATCATTAATAGCTTCAATTGCTTGTAATGACTCTTGGTTTAGTGATGCCAGTGTTTTACTTATTTCTTCAGTTGATTGCTGTGTCCATTGTGCTAATGCCCTTACTTCATCTGCAACCACAGCAAAACCTCGGCCTTGTTCGCCTGCCCGGGCAGCTTCAATTGCGGCATTAAGCGCCAGTAAATTTGTTTGATCTGCTATTGAGCTAATTTCATTTGAAATTGCTGATATTTCATGTGAACGCTCTGCAAGTTTTCCTATGACGGCCTCAACACTCATTAATTGTGAAGATAAGGATTGGATTGAATTGATTGTTCTTTTAACGGCTTGAACACCAATTTTACTTAATTCTTTTCCTTGGGTTGAAGCATTGCTAGCATCAAAAACTGAAACGCCAACTTCATTAATAGCGATTTTCATTTGATTCATTGCTGTAGCTACTTGCTCTACTTCTAGGCTTTGTTCATCGAGAATATTCGTTATGTGGGTACCATTGTTAGCGGTTTCTTGAGCAATGTTATTTACATTAAGGCTTAAGTCAGTTACTCGTCCTATAATGGCATTCAATTCAGCTTTTCGCATATTTAGTGCTAAATTGATATGACCTGATTTATCGGTGGAGCCACTATAAATATAACTCATTAGTGGGTTGTTAAATACTTTTTCTGCTTTAGCTATTATTTTTTTATAGCCAATTCGCCAACGTGAAAATAGTATCAAGGTAAAAAGCGTTAATATTAATAATGGGATAGAAGCGAATAAGTTAATTGAGGTAGTAAAAATAAAAGAGAGAATAGATAAGGAAATAATTATAAGCAGGTGTTGTACATATAATGTAATGTCAATGGTGCCTAGTTTTAGTAACCAAGGGAGATGATTGTTGTTTATTTGTTGATAAGTTTTGTCTGCCCGTTTTTTAGTATTTTCATTAAGTTTGGTTCTTATCGATTGATATTCAGTAATGTCACCATTTTTTTTCTTAATGGGTGTTACATAGGCATTAACCCAATAATGATCACCATTTTTGCAGCTATTTTTTACAGGCCCCATCCAAGAATGGCCTGTTTTAATTGTTGACCATAAATCAGCAAAGGCAGCTTTAGGCATATCATCATGACGTACAATATTATGACCATGACCAATTAATTCTTCACAGGAGTATCCTGCTATTTGACAAAAATCATTATTAGCGTAAGTAACACGTCCTTTTGTATCTGTGGTTGATAATAAAATTTGGTTAGCAGAGAAGGTTTGTTCTTTACCCGTGTTCTTTGATTTACTTTTTGCCATTTGAAAATTCTCATTAGAACATGTTTTGATAAACTCCGATGCATACTAATGTTTTTGCTTTTGTGGGACGTTGATTTGTATCAATTTTCTACAAAAATTTGAGGCTTAATTTATCATATAAGCACTTTGTTATTGTGGTTAAATATAATGCTTACTGGAAAAGTGATAGTTTCTATATATGTTAGATTAGAGGCTAATTTTTAATTATGATATATTTATTAGTAAGTGTGATATCATTACCTAGGTAATATTGATTATCTATCAATGTAAAAAAGGTGTGAGTTATCCACACCTTTGCTCTAGGTATATTTATAAGCCTAACACTTTCTTACCTTGCTTAAATACAATATCTACGGGAATATTCGCTGAAGTTAGTTTAGCAAGATCAGACTGTAAGTCAGCCTTGATAAGGCCTTTTTCAGCAACTAATTTTGCCACACCTTCATAATCCCCGTTACCTTGTAATGTTAAAATAAGTTTTGAAAGAGAATCAATGGCTTCGCCCATTTTCTCCATGTTTATACTATAGAGACCTTGTTCATTTCGCTCAAATGCTCCTTGCTCTTGAAAATAATTAAAGCGAACCATATTAGCTTTACCGTGTGCAGAGCTTGCACCAAAACGAACTGAACGGAATATGCCAGCCATAAAAGTAGTATAATACTCTTCTAGTTTTCCTTCAGTAATGACCTTTTTATCAAGTAGTTGACGTATCATGTATAAACCAAGAATATCAGCTTTACCTTCTTCCAAAGCACTTGCATGCTCTTTTAATGATTGGCGAACTGTTCCTTTATTATTTAAGGTGTTTTTTATACCTAAACCGTGAGCAACTTCATGGAACATAGTGTTTGCAAAAAAACCAGTAAAGGTAACGTTTTTACGTTGTTCAGGCACAATTAAGGTATTTGCAATAGGTAACATGATGGTGTCAAACTTAGCACGCATCGCATTTTTAAGCTGTAATCGGCGTGTGCCTTTTTTTAATTGTACTTGTTCGTCATTAGGTAAGTTTATGGCAATAGTTTTGCTGCCAGCATTGGAATGGCCGCCATAATAAATGACATCATAAGCATTTAAGTCGGCATCAGAACCCGGTACTTCAGCTTTATATTTTTTAGGAACGGGTAGCTCTTTTTGTAGTTCTGGTAAATATTGTGCGTATTTCGCTAGTTTTTCACTCCATGATAAATCTTTAATTAATACATAGGCTTCAAAAGCAGCTCTATAGCCGTATAATTGATCTTCATAGGTTTCAATAGGACCAATAACCACATCAATAGGATTATTTTTCATGTCCATCCACGCAAAGTCAGATGCCTGGTATTCATCAGTGCGTAACGCTTTAGCACGTATATTTAGATAATTGGCAAATTCTTTGTCGTCTGCAAAGGTTGCCGCTTTTTCTAATATGGCGGCAGCTCGGTTAATTTCATCACTGTATAATTCAGAATAAGCAATTGTTATAAGTTGTCCTTCGTCATTACGAGAAATGATAGAATATAATCCGTCTTTATTGGCTAACGTAGATTGTTCAAACTCTGCTTTAGTCATGTCTTTAGGATAAAATTCTGCGCCATGTGCTTTCTCATTATTCTGTGTTAAAAAAACTTTATCTCCGTCGAGTCTATCCCATGGACCGTAGTTTATTTCTGCAAAACGACGAACCTTTTCATCCGTAATTGATGCTAAAAAGGCTTTTTTATTTTGTGGAAAAGCTTGTTGCCAAAACAAATCATCCATAATTTTAGAGGCATCAATGAGTAAAGCTAACATTTTCTTTTGGTTATCAGATAGGTGACTTAAATCAGCTGAAAGTGTTACTTCTTTATAAATATCTAATCGATTTGTAAACTCAGGAATTAATTGAGGTGAGCGCTGAATATTTTTTTCATAAGCGGCTTTTGTGGTATCTGTTGTGGTTGGTTCATTATTGCATGCGGTCAGTGTGGCCATTGCGGTTAATACAATAGCTGCAATTTTGCTGCGTTTTAGCTTAAGTTGACTTGTTTTTAAAAAAATCATTGTCGTTCTCAATAGTTATTGGTTTTATTTCTGGCAATGAGACTAAAAAAAATTACTGAAAAGTGCAATAGCATTGGTAAATAAAAAATGACTAAAGTGTAAACCTATCGTTAAAACTTGTTAAAAGTGAATATTTTGATATAAAAAAACCGACATTAAGTCGGTTTTTACGTTTACCTAACAGGTAATCATATTATTTCATAAAAATGAACATTACTTTATAAGTTGAAATTATAAAGCTTTAACTGCTGCATTTAAACGGCTCTTACTACGAGCAGCTTTGTTTTTATGAATAAGACCTTTACTTGCGTAACGATCTAAAATTGGTGTTGCAGCAGCTAATTCTTTCGATGCTACTTCTTTGTCACCAGCTTCAATAGCTGCGATTACTTTTTTTACTAAAGTACGCATCAATGAGCGACGACTTGCATTATTTTGACGGCGCTTTTCAGATTGTGTAGCGCGCTTCTTAGCTTGCTTTGAGTTAGCCAAGGTGAACTCCTAAAGTGTGTAATATGTAAGCTTAAATTTAAGGCGACAAAATATGCCTGTTTTCTAGCTTATTGTCAAATGATTTAATTGCTTTGTCACAAAATACCTAATAAAAATTTATAATAAAAAGTATAGAGAAAGCAACTATAAGGAATATCGTTGGTATTACTAAGTTTTATTATTTAACCAAGTAAACCAAGTATGTTGTGAACGTTGCAAGTATACATTGTTTAAATAGGTAAAATCATCACATAATAGTAATTATTTTTTTGTGCGACTTTTAGCATGACATAAGAAGGGTTATTTTTTGAGTAAAAAGTTAATTAAATCAGGTCTTATTGTGAGCGCCATGACCTTGATTTCTCGTGTTTTAGGATTAGTTCGCGATGTAGTTATCGCTAATGTTATGGGCGCAGGTGTCATGGCAGATGTATTTTTATTTGCTAACAAAATTCCTAATTTTTTTAGACGTCTTTTTGCAGAAGGTGCTTTTGCGCAGGCTTTTGTTCCTGTATTAAGCGAGTATCATACGCGAGATGAAAAAACAGCTTTAATTAACCGTGATAATAATAAAAATGTAATTGAAGAAGAACAAGTAATTTCTCTTGATGAAACACGACGATTAATTGCACAGGTTTCAGGCACTTTAGGCGTTGTTATTACCTTGGTAACACTTTTTGGTATGTTAGCATCGCCCTTGTTTGTTATGTTGTTCGGTGGCGGTTGGTTTTTAGATTGGCTAAATAATGGCTCAACCAGTGTTGGCGGAGAAAAATTTGAATTAGCAGCAAGTTTGTTAAAAATCACTTTTCCTTATTTATGGTTTATTAGTTTTACTGCGCTTGCGGGTGCTGTATTAAATACACTAGGGCAGTTTGCTGTTGCTGCTTTTACTCCTGTATTGCTTAATATTGCCATTATTATAATGGCAATTTATGGAGCTGAATATACACAAAGCCCTGCGTATGCTTTGGCTTGGGGAGTTTTTTTAGGGGGATTAATTCAATTTTTGTTTCAAATACCGTTTTTGTTTAAAGCAAATGTTTTAGTCAAGCCGTGTTGGTCTTGGCATAGTCAAGGCGTGACCAAAATTCGAAAATTGATTGTGCCTGCATTATTTGGTGTTTCTGTTACACAGATTAATTTATTACTGGATACTTTAATTGCTAGTTTCTTAATTACAGGCTCTATTAGTTGGCTTTATTATGCTGATAGATTGTTAGAGTTTCCGTTGGGGTTATTCGGGATTGGTATTGCTACCGTTGTGTTACCCAGTTTATCAAAGTTACACAGTAAGAACGATCCTAAGCAATTTAGTGCTACCCTCGATTGGGGAATTAAAGTTATTAGTCTATTCGGTTGGCCTGCATTGGCAGGGTTAATGGTGTTAGCACAACCAATTATTATGGTACTTTTTATGCGAGGTGAATTTAGCCAAACAGACGTGTTACAAGTGTCTATGGCTTTATTTGCTTACCTTTCTGGCCTATTAAGTTTTATGTTTATTAAAGTATTAGCACCAGGATATTATGCGAGACAAGATACTAAAACACCTGTAAAAATAGGTATTAAAGCAATGGTTGCTAATATGGTTTTTAATTTAATGTTAGCGCCATTTTTTGGTTACGTGGGCTTGGCAATAGCGACAACTATGTCGGCAACCTTAAATGCTTGGATGTTATATCGAGGTTTAAAACAGACGAATATCTATCATATTTCAATTAATACTAAAATATTTATTGGCAAGTTAATGCTTGCCGCGAGCGTAATGGCTGCTGTTGTTTATCAATTATCTGCAGATTTTAAAGTTTGGCTTTCAATGGCTTTTTTAGAGCAAATATTTCAGCTGGTGCTTTGTATTAGTGTTGGCTGTTTGACTTACTTTATTATGATTTTTTTGCTTGGTATTCGGTTGGGTGACTTTAAAGTAAAAAATTGAAATGAATACCAATCTAAAAGTCTAAAAAAAAATGGCTGAAATACTGATTATTATTGCGCTTTAATATATAATTCGGCGATTTATTTTTATAAACAGTCAATATAAAGTTTTTTGCTTTTCGCTTAGTGCTGTAATTAATGCAGCTAGTTCGCGGTATACATAAATATTCAGCTTTAAAAATAGTTGTGGCGTATCTGGCCCTTATTTATGTGTAAATAGTCGCTGTTCAAATTTTGATTGTTACAAGGTGATTTAAATAGTAATGCAGTTAGTTCGCGGTATACATAATATTCAGCCTGAAGATCATGGCTGTGTATTAACTATTGGTAATTTTGATGGTGTTCACAAAGGGCATCAGCGAGTTATTTCTGCCTTAGTAGCAAAAGCAAAAGCGCTAAATTGTGTGGCTGCTGTGTTAGTATTTGAACCTCAACCACAAGAGCTTTTTGCACCAGACAAAGCGCCCGCAAGGCTGTGTCGTTTACGTGATAAATATGCGCTTTTGGCTGAATTAGGTGTGCAACGGTTAATTTGTGTTAATTTTACGCGAAAGTTTGCTAGTCAAAGCGCAGAAAAATTTATAGAAAACCTATTGGTTGAAAAGTTGGGCATTAAGCATTTAATCGTTGGCGATGATTTTCATTTTGGTAAAAATCGCAGAGGCGATTTTACTATGTTGACTGAAGCGGGAAAATATTTTGGCTTTGAGGTTACCGATACCGCTAGTTGTAAAATGGCCAATTGTCGGATTAGCAGCACAGCGATAAGAGAAGCGTTAGAGCATGACAACTTAACTGTTGTAGAAAACATGCTAGGTAGGCCTTATTCAATTATTGGTAAAGTGTTTCATGGAGATAAGCGTGGTCGACAATTAGGTTTTCCAACTGCCAATGTGTTATTGAAAAGACAAAAGTCTCCTTTAAATGGTGTTTTTGCCGTAAAAGTGAAAACAATAAATGGCACTTTTAACGGTGTTGCCAATATTGGAGCTAGGCCAACTATTAACGGTGCTAGGCAACAATTAGAAGTTCATATTTTTAACTTCAACAACGACATATATGGCCAATGTATTGAAGTGGTTATTAAGAAAAAGCTTCGTCAAGTGATGAAGTTTGATAGCTTAGCAGCGTTAACAGCACAAATTAAGTTAGATAGTGAGCAAGCGAAACAAGTATTAAACTGTATGAAATAATGTAAGTTAGGCAATTGTCTGACAATTTGAACAAACAAAACAACCGGATAATGATTTTAATGAGTGATTATAAACAAACCTTAAATTTGCCAGCAACATCCTTTGCGATGAAAGGCAACATGGCAAACCGTGAACCTAACATGCTCAAAGAATGGGCCGCTAAAGACTTGTACGGAAAAATTCGTGCTGCAAAAAAAGGTAAAAAATCATTCATTTTGCATGATGGCCCTCCGTACGCTAATGGGAGTATTCATTTAGGTCATGCAGTAAATAAAATATTAAAAGATATTATTGTTAAGTCAAAAACATTGTCAGATTTCAACTCGCCTTACGTACCTGGCTGGGATTGTCATGGTTTGCCAATTGAATTAATGGTTGAGAAAAAAGTAGGTAAACCTGGCCATAAAGTGTCTGCTGCTCAGTTTCGTCAAAAATGTCGTGAATATGCAATTAAACAAGTTGATGGTCAACGAGAAGATTTTAAACGCTTAGGTGTATTTGCTGATTGGGATAAACCTTATTTAACCATGGACTTTAATACCGAAGCTAATATTATTCGTGCGTTAGGTAAAATTGCCGAAAATGGTCATTTACAACAAGGTTTTAAACCTGTGCACTGGTGTACAGATTGTGGTTCTGCTTTAGCTGAAGCTGAAGTTGAATACAAAGATAAGCATTCACCTGCTATTGATGTGAAGTTTAATATTAATGAGGAAAGTGTTGCAGATAAATTTTCTCATCCCGAAGGTCATACTGGGTCAGGTCAGATGGGCATGGTTATTTGGACAACTACACCGTGGACATTACCTGCAAACCGTGCAGTTTCAGTAAATGCCGATGTTGAATATACCTTGGTACAATGTGAAACTTTACCACAGGGTGAAGCAGGGAAATTACGCTTGGTTATTGCGTCTGATTTGGTTACTTCATGTATGGATAGGTTTGGTATTAATAAATACCATGCATTAGGTTTTTGTAAAGGTAGTGAATTAGAATTAGTTCAATTGCAACATCCTTTTTATGACTTTACTGTTCCTGTTATTTTGGGTGACCACGTTACCACAGACTCAGGTACTGGTTGTGTTCATACTGCGCCTGGTCATGGTGTTGACGATTTTGTGGTAGGCAAACAATATAACTTAGAAGTAGCTAATCCTGTAGGCGCTAATGGTGTTTATCTTGAAGATACACCTTTGTTTGCAGGGCAACATGTGTTTAAAGCGAATGCAAGTGTTGTTGAAGTGCTAAAAGAGAAAGGCGCATTAGTGCACCATCATGCCTTTGAACATTCTTATCCGCATTGTTGGCGTCATAAAACCCCGATTATTTTTCGTGCGACGCCACAGTGGTTTATCGCGATGGATAAAAAAGGTTTGCGTAGTGACTCATTAAAAGAAATTGAAAAAACTCAATGGATCCCCGATTGGGGTCAAAGCCGTATTGAAAAAATGGTTGAAGGTCGACCAGACTGGTGTATTTCACGTCAACGTACTTGGGGGGTGCCTATTGCTTTATTTATTCATAAAGATACTGGGGCCTTGCATCCTCGTAGTATTGAGCTTATTGAAGAAGTTGCTCAGCGTGTTGAAAAAGAAGGCATTCAAGCTTGGTTCGATTTAGAAGCAAATGAGCTTATTGGTGATGATGCTGATGAGTTTATTAAAGTTCCTGACACCCTAGATGTTTGGTTTGATTCTGGTACAACACATTATTCAGTGATTAATGCCCGAGAAGAATTTGATGATATTGCTGACTTATATCTTGAGGGTTCAGATCAACATCGTGGTTGGTTTATGTCATCAATGATGTCATCTGTTGCTATGACGGGCAAAGCACCTTATAGGCAAGTACTTACGCATGGTTTTACCGTTGATGTGAATGGCCATAAAATGTCTAAATCATTAGGTAACGTGGTAACACCATCTGAAATAACTAATAATTTAGGTGCTGATATTTTACGATTATGGACAGCGTCGGTTAACTATACGCAAGAAATTACGGTGTCAGATGAAATATTTAAACGTCAAGCAGATGCGTATCGTCGTATTCGAAATACATCACGTTTCTTACTTTCAAACTTAAATGGATTTGAGCCAGCACAACATTCTGTTGCTTTTGAAGATATGGTGGCGTTAGACCGTTGGGTAGTAGATAAAGCAGCACATTTACAAGCAGAAATTATTAATGCTTATAATGAATATGAATTTCATGTTGTCGTTCATAAATTAATGAACTTCTGTACAACAGAGCTCGGTGGTTTCTATTTAGATATTATTAAAGATAGACAATACACAGCTAAAGCTAACTCAAATGCTCGTCGTTCATGTCAAACTGCAATGTACTTAATTGCCGAAGCAATGACGGCTTGGATGGCGCCAATATTATCTTTTACTGCACAAGAAATTTGGCAAGCATTACCAGCACCTGCAACGGGTGAACGTGATGAGTTTGTTTTCACAGGTGTTTGGTTTGACGGTTTAGTAACTATGCCTGCTGATACAGTATTAGGAAACGACTACTGGAGCGAATTATTATTGGTTCGAACAGAAGTTAACCGTGCGTTAGAACTTGCTCGTAAAGAAAAAACAGTAGGCAAAGCGTTAGAGGCACAAATCACTTTATATGCCACCGCAAATTTAGCTGAAAAATTAATGCAATTAGGTGAAGAGTTACGTTTTGTGCTAATTACCTCAAAAGCCAGTGTTGAAGTAGTTACAGGTGAAGGGCAAGTTCCTGCAAGTGCAGAATCCACAGATGTTGATGGCTTATGGTTATCCGTTTCAGCAGCAGAAGGTAAAAAATGTGAGCGTTGTTGGCATGTAACTGAAGATGTAGGTAGCCACGAAACGCACCCTGAGCTTTGTGCGCGTTGTATTACGAATGTTGATGGTGAAGGCGAACTTCGAAAATATGCTTAAATAACTTTTGTTCTTTGCCATTTTGCTGCAATAACTGCGTCGAATGTACTCACCTATAGTCATAGGCTTCGTGCATTCTTCTTGCTCTTGCAAGAAATGACTTTGAACAATTGCTATTTGTTAATAATTGTTTAGAAATAAGAAAGAGAATATTTAATTGAATAAGCTTTTTACAGAAACGGGGTTACGTTGGCTTTGGCTAACACTGCTTTGCTTGGTGTTTGATCAAGTAACAAAACAGTGGGTTGTTGGTGTATTTAATCTTTATGAATCATTTGAAGTATTACCCATTTTTAATATTACTTACGTGCATAATTTAGGGGCTGCTTTTAGCTTTTTAGCTGATCAAGGTGGTTGGCAACGTTGGTTTTTTACGGCAATTGCCGCAATTGCAAGTATAGTCTTTATAATTTGGCTTGCTAAAACACCTAGATCACAAACCTTATTAGGGATCGCGTTTGCTTTAATGTTAAGTGGTGCGGTAGGAAATTTAATAGATCGTGTGATGTTTGGTTATGTTATTGATTTTTTAGATTTTCATTGGGCAGGTAATCACTTTCCTGCCTTTAACGTGGCAGACTCAATGATTTTCATTGGTGCTGCTTTTATGATTTTAGATTCATTTATTACTAAAGATGATTCTAAAAAGTCATAAGTAGGCTTATTTTTGATAAATGTATTAGCACTCAACAGAAAGTAAAGAAGATAAATAATGACAATTGATAAAACGATTCAAGCCAATTCTAGTATTTTAGCACATATCACCATGAAATTAAGTGATGGCTCAGCAGCTGATAGTACGAAAGTCAATAATAAACCAGCTAAAATTATTATGGGAGATCAAAGTATCTCTGCGGCCTTTGAAGCACAATTACTTGGAATGACCGCAGGTAGCAGTAAAGAGTTTACACTTGATGCTGTAGATGCGTTTGGAGAGTCAAATCCAGACAATATCCATTATATGGATATTGATAAGTTTTCAGCTGAAGTACCTGCAAAGGTTGGTAATATCATCACTTTTTCACAGCCAGGTGGTGATTTACCAGGTATGATAAAGGAAGTGAATGGTAACTCTGTGACTATTGATTTTAATCACCCATTAGCAGGGCAACCAGTTACTTTTGTTATTGACGTGGTTGAGATACTATAAAGTTAAATAGTGTGTTTATGGTAGTATTATAAAAAACATGGCATTGAGAATTTTATGGAAATTATTTTAGCAAACCCCCGTGGTTTTTGCGCTGGTGTCGACCGTGCTATTAGCATTGTTGACCGTGCTTTGGATTTATTTGGTGCCCCTATTTATGTACGCCATGAGGTTGTTCATAATAAATTTGTGGTTGATGGCTTAAAAAGCCGTGGAGCAATTTTTGTTGACGAAATTAATGAAGTACCTGATGACAGTACTGTCATTTTTAGTGCTCATGGTGTGTCAAAAACAGTTCGTCATGAAGCTAAATCGAGAGCGCTAAAAGTTTTTGACGCTACTTGTCCCTTAGTTACAAAAGTACATATGGAAGTGTCTCGTGTTAGTAGAAAGAACATTGAATGTATTCTTATTGGTCATGAAGGTCACCCTGAAGTAGAAGGAACTATGGGGCAATATGACAGTGCAACTGCTGGTATTTATCTTGTTGAGTCTGCTAATGATGTTTCTAATCTTGAAGTGAAAAACCCAGAAAAATTATACTATTGCAGTCAAACAACCTTGTCAGTTGATGATACCTCTAATGTAATAGATGCACTAAAAGAAAAGTTTCCAAAAATTGAAGGGCCTAGAAAAGACGATATTTGTTATGCAACACAAAACCGACAGGATGCGGTGCGTGCTATTGCTAGTCAAGTGGATTTATTATTAGTTGTTGGTGCAAAAAATAGCTCAAATTCAAATCGCTTAAGAGAAGTTTCTGAAAAAATAGGTACAAGGTCTTATTTAATTGACACCGCTGACAACATTGAAACTTCTTGGCTTGATGGTGTTAATAAAATTGGTGTGACTGCTGGCGCTTCAGCACCTGCTATTTTAGTTAGGCAAGTAATTGAGGCACTAAAGAAGTTGGGTGGTCAAGAAGTTAATGAATACCCAGGGCGCGAAGAAAATATTGTATTTGCAGTTCCTGCAGAATTACGCTAACCTTAAGTTGCCTATTAATTAATCAAAATTAGATAGGTAAGGCTATGTACACAAGCTTTCCCAAGGATATATGGACAAATGGGATAGTCAGCATACGAAGATATATAGACTGTATTTTATGGATGTTAAGTAGAAAAAAGGATATGGGTTAATGCGGTTCACGCGAGTGATTTTTAGCACATGTGAATTTTTCCAAGAGCCTTTAGCAATAGCGAAATTGGCTCTAAGCCTTTTTATGTCAAAAAAAGGATTTAAAAAATGGCATAAGTGTAATCATACTATTAATCATTGTTACTTTAATAACAATAATATAAAAAGAACTTTTTTCACATCCCCCCAAATGAAAATCACTCTTTTCAAATCTGTCTTGTTACCGTTAGCTTTATATGTCTTTGACCATAATTCTAGTAGACAATATAAAATCTATAAAGAGAGAAAAAAATGCCTAAACGTATTAACACTCAATACCTTAATCGCACTATGAATAAAGGTGCAGTAAAACAAAAAGGTATGACTTTTATTGAGGTTTTAGTTGCCTTCGTCATTATAGTAACAGGTATTCTAGGTGCTGTTGCAATGCAAGCAAATGCTAAAAAAGGTAGTTTTGATGCAATGCAACGTTCACTTGCTTCCAGTTTGGCACAAGATATTGTGGCTAGAATGCGGGCAAACAATCCTGCTAATTTAGCTGCTTATGCTGGTACTGATTATGGTGGCAATAATTATGCAGCACCAGCTAATCGGTGTAATTTATTCGGTGCTTTGTGTACTCCTGCGCAAATAGTAGTTAATGATCAGCATGAATGGGAACAAGCAATAATGGGCGCAGATGTGACATTGGCAGGTGATAGTGCTGGTGGCTTATTAGGTGGGCTAGGGTGTGTTTTTGTCAATGCCAATGCAATCACTGTTGTGATTAATTGGCAAGGTAAACAAGCAATGACTGATGCTAATAAGGCTGCTGCCTGTGGTGCCACTAGTGATAAGCGCAGACAGGTGGTTGTTCAAGCCTTTATTATTTAATTTATACTTGCCCACTTAATTACAAGCGATATGCAATATATGACTAAAAATGAAATAAACAAAAAACAGAGGGGGTTTTCTCTGCTTGAATTGATGATTTCATTGGCTGTAGGCTTAGTGCTTTTTGCTGGTGTGATGAGCATCTTTGTTGGAATGCGAACTACAACGGCAGAAACTACAGGTTATGGTGAGTTACAAGAGAATGGTCGTTTTGCCATTAGTGTTCTCAGTGATGATTTATTACGGCAGAATTTTTGGGGAAGTTATGTTGGTACATTTGGAGGGGCAGCCATTACAAGGTCAGGTGCTTTAGCGGTAGGCAATGAGTGTACTGGTGCGGGATTAAATAATGGTACTTTCCCTAATGGAATAGGTCCTTTTCGTACCCTTTGGGGGGAAACTGTTACTAATGCTGACCCTATGGGGTGTTTCGATGATGCACGTTTGGGTTCTGATGTTATACAAATAAAGCGTGTTTTAGCTTCACCTCTTGAAATACCAGCGGTACCTCCTGCGCAACCTGTACCTGTGATAGCAACCGTTACTGACAATTTCTTTTTAGTTACCAATATGACTAACGGTATTCTTTTTCCTAAAGGTGCAGTGCCTAACCTTTCAAATGCACAAGTATGGCAATATCAGCATCATGTATATTATGTAAGAGACGAGCCCCAAGGAACTGATACCGTACCTGTGTTAATGCAAGGGCAGTTAACAACGCGAATGTCTTTTGCCCCCATTATTGATGGAATTGAAATGATCCGTTTCATGTATGGTGTTGATACTGATACGAATCCAACTGCCGCAGGATATGGCATAGTAGACGCCTTTATTTCTGCTGATAATATGACTTCAGATTTATGGGATAATGCAGGTGGTACTCGAATACTAGCCGTTAAAATTTATGTACTAGCGCGTAATGTATTACCTGATAATAAATATGAAAATAAAAGCACTTATAAGCTAGGTGATATTGACTACACGGTTGATGATAATTATCGTCGGTTATTATTTAGTTCAACTATAACGTTATATAACAGCCAAATTACCGCATGGTAAATTTATAAAAATTGTAATTTAGACTATCCGAGAGGTTAATATGAAGTTTTCCAAATCTAAACAAAAAGGCGTTGTATTGATTGTTTCTCTCGTTTTTTTAGTTGCGCTAACGGCTGTAGCTGCCGCTTTAATGCAAAACACAACGACAGACATGAAAATGTCAGGGGCAAGTGAGGAGCAGTTAATTGCGAAAGAGTCAGTATTAAGTGCTGTAGATGAGGTCATTTTTAATCAAGTGGCGCCAGGCAAAGTAAATCGTTTTGCTCGTCCTGTTATGGGAAATAATTTTCCTATTAATGATCAAGCAGCATTGTTACCAGGCACAAATACTCAAGCAACCGCTAGCGTTAATGTTGCCAATAATCAATACAATTTAGAACTTGATTGTCCGCATTCAAAATTAGCTTCATCGACAGGTGTTTTTACTTGTAATTATTTAAGGCTGCAAGTAGCTAGGGATTATGGACGTACAAACAGTAGTAATATCGGAGCAACTTCTGGTGTTGTCCAGCAGTTATTAAAGTAATGAATATAGCAGCAAATTCTAACTGTTGTTTCGGCAACCATGATTAATGTTGAGCATATTTGTTTAAGGAGTTTAAAATGAACGGGTTAGTCCAGTTTACAATACATAATAAGAGTAAATTATTAAAAAGAACTCATCATGCTCTCGTTAGTTTTACTACCAGTATTCTGGTTTTTTTATCAGCTACGGCATTTGCTGAAGATATTGAATTATATCTTGGTGATAGTAGTTCATTTGGTAAAACAAGAAGTCAAGTTCTAATTATTTTTGATACATCAGGGAGTATGGGAGATAAAAAGTGGGTTAAACCAGCCTATAACCCCGCAGGGAGTTACGATGGTACTACTGGTGATAATTATATTTTTTATACCAAAGGTAAAACACCCGTCTCTGATATTCCTAAACCTTCTGATGCTAGCGAGTTACGCAAATTTAATGTAAATATTAATGGTTGTGACACGGCGAAAACATCGCTGGCTAAGTATGGTTTTTATACTGGTCGTGTAAGGCAATATACATATCAAGGGCAGTCAGGTAAATGGTCAGAACTATTAACTACTGATGGCAGTAATATTAGCCTAATAGATTGTGAAAGTGATATTAACGCCAGTAATAATGCTAATGGAAGTAAATATCTTAACGGAGGGGTTTTAACTAACTTACCTAACCCAAGTACAGGGTATCCAATAGATGGTAAAGGGGATGCAAGCAACCCTGAATTTTATACAGCGAATGTTGTAGATAGTAATACACGTTGGGGGGGGGATCTGGTTACACTGTATTCTGCTAAATACTTACGTTGGTACCATAAAACAGATTTATCTACAGTTAAACGTTCACTAAAGGATATTGCCCAAGAGAGTGTAACCAATGTGATTAACTCTGCACCAGAGGTAGACTTTGGTTTGCAAGTGTTTAATTATAATGCGGGTAGTGCAAATAGTGGTGGGAATGGCGGTAGAATAGCCCATGGTATACATGAGTCAACGTTAACTTCTCGAACAAAACTACTCTCTATTATAGAAAATAAATTAGTTGCAAGTGGTAATACACCTTTATGTGAAACTTTATATGAAGCAGCACAGTATTTTCAAGGAAAAAGTATTGTTTATGGTAAACAAAGCGATAATAGCCGTTTACCGCTTCGAGATAAAACGATAGAAAGAGACAGTAATACTAAATACACTAGCCCTTTTTCAGTGTGTAGTAATGATCAAATCAATGTCATTATCATTACTGATGGTGAACCAACTCAAGATACTAATGCTAATGGTGCTATTAAGGCTTTAACATCGACAGGGCCTTTTAACTTAAATGGTACAAATAATTATTTAGCAGCACTGGCTGGCTGGATGTACAACAATGACTTAAATCAAACGTTAGACGGAGACCAAACAGCAAAAACGTCAACGGTAGGTTTTGGTGAAAATGCTCAAACTGACGCAGAACCTTTATTGATTGCCGCAGCACAAAGCGGTGGTGGGGAATATTATCCTGCAGATGATAGTGCCACTTTATCAGCAGCGTTAAATAGCTTTTTATCAAGCATTAATCCAAGTAACGATACGCTAACTTCAGCCTCTGTTGCCTCAAATACCTTTGATAGAACTAAAACGTTAGAATATGTTTACTACGCAATGTTTCAACCTGACATAGGACCAAGATGGCAAGGAAACATCAAAAAATATAAAGTAATTGATGGAATTCAGTATGGTACAAATAGTAAGAAAGCGGTAGATAGTAAAGGTTACTTTTCAACCGATGTGCAGAGTTATTGGTCAGGTGATATTGATGGTAACGAAGTTGCTAAGGGTGGCGTTGCAGAAATGTTACGTACAAAAACTGACAGAACCATTTATAGCGATTTGGGTGCTGCTGGGGCACTGGTTGAATTTAATCAAAGTAATGCCAAAGCTGCTAGTGCATTTGGCTCTCAAACTAATTTAGCTACAACACTTGATGTTGCTGATAACCAGAATACTATTAATGAATACTTTGATTGGATGAGTGGTGTGGATGTTGATGATGCCGATGAAGATGGCGACACCACAGATATTCGCCCAGATGTTTTCGGTGACCCATTACACTCTAAACCTATTGTATTAAATTATGGTAATAATGGCATATATATAGCGGTAGGTACTAATCAAGGGGCGTTACATATGTTCCAAGATCTCGATCCTGATTCAAAAACGGGTGATGTTGATGAAGCATGGGCGTTTATACCTAAAGACTTTTTTCCAAATATTAGACCATTACGAGAGAATTATTCTACAGCAAGTAAAATATATGGAGTTGATGGTCCTATCACTTCTCATATAGTTGATCATAATGGTAATGGTATTGTCGATGGTGCTGATCAAGCTTGGCTATTTTTTGGCTTACGCCGTGGCGGTAGCTCTTATTATGCTATTAATGTTACTAACCCGCTTGTACCGAGTAAAATGTGGCAAATTAAGGCAGGTGAAACTTCAGGATTTGGTGACTTAGGCCAAACTTGGTCACAGCCTAAAGTTGCTTATAGCAAGCTTAATATTTCAGGGTCAACAGCGAAACCCGTATTGTTTTTTGGTGGTGGTTATGACATTAATAAGGATAACTCAGGTGTTGGCACTGCTGATAATGTAGGTAAAGGAATTTACATGGTTGATGCTGAAAATGGCACTTTGAAATGGAGTCTAACCTCATCTCAATTTGAAGACAGTATTCCATCAGCTATTGGTACGTTAGATAGTGATGCAGACGGCCTGACTGATAGATTATATGTGGGGGATACAGGCGGCAATGTTTGGCGAGTCGATATGCCAGACACAGATACCAGTAAATTCTCCTTATTTCAATTAGCTAGTTTTGGTCATGCAACTTCAAATGAGGATGATAGACGCTTTTTTTATGAGCCCTCTATCGTTCGAACTTTTATTACAGAAACCATTGATTCAGGTCAAAAAAACGGCAGTGGTGATGCTATTGTCGTTAAAGAAGAAATACCTTATGATGCGATTTTGATTGGTTCAGGTGATAGGGTAACTCCTTTAAGCATTGATACAAAAGATGTTTTTTATATGATTAAGGATGCCAATATAAAAACGCAAGAATTTACTACATCTTCTGTTCCTGCAACTCCAGCTCCTTTAATGGTTAGTGATTTATTTAATTATACTGATGATCCTTTTAAAGGGTTAACTGGCGTTAGTTATGACAGTAAAGCCAAGGAGGTCAGTGAATACTCTGGTTGGTATTTTGATTTTGAGCAATCGGGAGAGAAAAACACCGCATCAGCTTTAGTTATTAATAATGTTGCTTATTTTACTTCTTTTACACCGCCAGATCTCACAGGCACTCCGGTGAGTTGTTTATTACCGAGTGGGCAAGGTTGGTTATATGCAGTTGACTTAGCCTTAGGCACTAAAAAATATAATTGGGAAGCAGAGGACTCTCGAAATCGAGAAGATAGAATAGCCTTTATTAGTGAGCAATTTCTTGGCGCGCCTACCTTAATTGTGACAGAAACAGATGATGGTGATCCAACAACAGATGACGCCGATGGTAATATTATTGTTGGCCGAAAAGTTATTCCTGTAGGTTTTAACTTAGAAACCTTACGAAATTACCTTTATGTGGATGAAGCCCAGTGATGAATTATACTCAAAGAAGTAAAGGAAGCATTAAAGCGATAAAAAATAAAGTATCAGGTTTTACCTTGATAGAAGTCATGATAACCGTTGCTATTGTCGGCATTTTAGCATCGGTTGCCTACCCATCCTATGTTGATTTTGTAACACGCTCAAACCGAGCAGAAGCATTACAAGAATTAACACGTTTTGCTAATCTTCAAGAGCAATATTTTATAGACCATAGAGCCTATAGCAGTAGCATGAAAGATTTAGGTATTGGTAGTGCAAAAAATTATGAATTACCTTCAAATAATTACAGGATTGTCCCTTCAATACCTAGCGCAGGAACTTTTCGATTAAGAGCAAAGGCATTGGGAGTGCAATTAACTAACGACCCTGACTGTAAGACGATAGACATTACCGATACGGGTAAAAAAACACCAGCCGAATGTTGGGAGCAATAATATGAATACCTATTTAAAATTGATATCTTTTTCTCTCGTTAGCATCATTGGAATCATTGGTTTTGCTACACCTAGTGAGGCGAATACTCTACAAGATGTTGAGGAGCCGTCTGTTGTTATAAAATGTTATACAGAGCTTATTGATGGTAGTAAAAGTATCAATTTTTGGCATACCAAACCTTCACATAAGTCAACAATAGCAGTAGAGATTGTAGGGGAGAAAGCAAGGAACCTACAAGAAAAAGAACTACCTATTGTGAGTGTTTTTCAATGTGTACTTCAAAATGAAGCGTTTAGGGATAGCCAAGCACGTAATTTAGAAGCTAAACTGATAAGATAAAGGCGATAAAGCTTTAAGGACAGGTTATAGTAGCACCAGCCCTGTCTTGGTCTTTGCCATCACCATTTATATCAGCGCTTAAATAACTTCTTCCTGAAATACTTAATGAAACACCTCTAGCATAATCTGTATCACTTTTAGGGCAATACTTAAAAGTTATCAAAGCAGCATTATCAGAGCGCCCACTGGGATCGTAGGTAACACTTTGTGAGGTAAAAGTTAACTTATCACCAGTACTAATTGCCGACTTTTCTTTAATTAATCCGTCAATGCTTATGACACCTATTCGTCCTGACCAATCGGTCGTTGGCTTACACGTGTCATTTGCTTTTAATGGGCAAAGTTGAGCATTTTGGCTGCTATTGATGGCTGCATTTCGGGCGGTTAACAATAAGCGTTGTAGCTCATTTACCTCATTATCAACGCGCATTTGTACAATAAAGTTATTTAAACTGGGTAAAGCAATGGCGGTCATAATTGCAACAATTGCAATAGTAATCATGGTTTCAATTAAGGTAAATCCTTGCTTATTGCGAGAGAAGGAAAAGGTGCCAGAGGTGTTATCCATAATATACCCATAATCTACTGCTTGGATGTTATTGTATTTATATCATTTAATTGCTTATCTCGCCAGTGCTTGTTTTTTCGTCAGATTAAATACTTTTAAAATCATGTGTATACAAAATAAAAAGCTATATTCTATGCTTTAGTTCTCAGCCCTCTTTGATTATTTAATTACATTTGACTTCTATGTTTCCTCTATTTTCATCTATTCCGTCATTATCAATATCACTTGATTGATAGACTCGACCAGATCTTGCCACAATAATACTTCTGGCATAGTCGCTATAATCTTTAGGGCAATATCTAAATGTTCCATTTGCAAGACCACTTAATTGTCCTGTTGGTTTGAATGTGATTTTGTTTCTACCCTTTCCATAAATAAGTTTATCGCCAGTTGTTATTGGTGCTCTAACTTTAATAACCTTTTCATCAATATCAAGTAATTTATTATCGTTAAAATCGGTAAAAACACTGAGTTCATTCTGCCAGTGCGTTGTGCATTGTGAGGTATTATCTAATGGGCAAATAATTGTTTTTTGCCCATTATTAATAGCGGCATTTCGTGTTATGAGTAGCATTCTGTGTAGCTGAGAAATCTCATTGTCAACACGCATTTTTACAATAAATGCATTAAGATTGGGAATAGCAATAGCGGCAAGTATTGACAAAACTGTAAGTGAAACCATCAATTCCAGCAGAGTAAACCCCCAAATGCCTTTAACAGCGGAAGGGAGGGGAATAGGTTTAAGCATAAAAAGTCCATTTTAAATAACTTCCTTGTAAATTAGGTATAGTTGATAAAAATGAATTTTGCTAATTATGCTTGTATTTTAATCGTTTTTTTATGTTGATATAAAAAATTAATCATAAATCGTTGGAATAGGTTGGCGTTTATGCTGTGTTTTTTTGTAAATATCAATGATATGATTTTTGACTTGCGCAGGCACTGTTTTTCCTTCTAGAAAATCATCAAGTTGGTCATAGCTTATTCCTAAAGCTGACTCATCTGTTTTACCTGGATCTAAATCTTCTAAATCGGCAGTGGGTGCTTTTTTAACTAAAATAGTAGGCGCACCTAATTGCTCAGCTAACATTCTAACTTGTCGTTTGGACAAACCAAATAATGGCGCTAAATCGCAAGCTCCATCTCCCCATTTAGTGAAAAAGCCTGTAATGTTCTCAGCGCTGTGATCTGTACCCAGTACTAAAGCACCTAATATGCCAGCAATATGATATTGAGACATCATGCGTGCACGAGCTTTTACATTGCCTTTTGAGAAGTCAATTTGACTTTCAGAGGCATTTAATAAGTTTGCACTAGCTAATGCTGAAATAACTTCTTGATGCATGCCATTTACACAATCAAGTACATTTGTGGTTAAGCAATAACTTGGTTGAATAAAATCTAATGCCTGTTGTGCATCATGTTCATCAGCTTGCACACCATAGGGGAGTCTTACCGCAATAAATTTGAATTCATTTGTTTTATTTTCAGGTGAGTTAGCACTTGAATTTTGAATTAACTCATTATTTAACTCAGTGACTGCAAGTTGGGCTAAGCGACCACAGGTAGACGAATCGACACCACCACTAATACCTAGCACTAATGTTTTTAAACCTGAATTGGTTAACGTTGATTTTATAAAATCAACGCGTCGACGAATTTCAAACTGAACATCTATTTCAGGTAGAACTTTCATTTCATCAATAATAGCTTGCTGTTCCATGAGGGATCCTGTTTTAAGAGAAAATACGCCTTTGAATAAGTGTCTTTTATAATATAGAACTAAAAACTTAATCAATAGGGTGTTATATTAAATCAACAGTCTAACAAAATAAAAGCGTGATTTGGTAATAAACGCGTTGTAATATTAAAGAAAGTCATACGGACATTTAAAACATACAGAGAGAAATAATGAAAAAGATTGAAGCAATTATAAAACCATTCAAACTGGATGATGTAAGAGAAGCCTTGGGTGAAATTGGCGTTACGGGTATGACAGTTTCAGAAGTAAAAGGTTTTGGTAGACAAAAAGGTCATACTGAGTTGTATCGTGGTGCAGAATATATGGTGGATTTTTTACCTAAGGTAAAATTAGAAATAGTGATTGCCAAAGAAGATGTAGAGCGTTGTGTCAATGTCATTTTGGAAACGGCACAAACGGGTAAAATTGGTGATGGTAAAGTATTTATTACTGATGTGGAACGTATTGTTCGTATAAGAACAGGTGAAGAAAATCAAGAAGCAATTTGATTTTAAATGTCTATACCGAGTTACGAATAGTGACGTCACTCTTCTTGGAGTGAACAGTTGTCGAATCCGTAACTCTATTTACTTGTAAACGAAGGTTATCTAACCAACGAATTATTTGGATAATTTGCCGCTAATACTAATAAGGCATTTTTCTTTAAATCAAGTAATCCAAGCTTTTCATAACATTCAATCATTATCTCTAATGCAGGCTCTAATTCAGGGCTTGGGGCAAAATACTCTACAATGTATCTGCCTCTATTAGCTGCAGAGGCATAGGCTTCACGTTTTAAATAAAAGTTTGCTATAGCTAACTCATATTTGGCTAACCTAGACTTAATTTCAATCATTCTTTTTTGTGCATCAGCAGCATATTTACTTTCGGGAAAATCATTTACGATACGTTTTAAGTCATTAAAAGCATCCCGAGCGGCTGTTGGATCTCTATCTGATCTATCTATACCAGCCAAATCTTGAAATAAATTTTCTTCCGTGGATAAATTGATCAATGCCCGCATGTAATAAACATAATCAGTATTAGGGTTGTTTGGATTCAATCGCAAAAAGCGATCTGTCAATGCTATACCTTGTGCTGCGTCTCCTACTTTGTAATAGGCATAAATCAAATCTAGCTGTACTTGGTGAGAGATTGGCCCAAAAGGAAAACGAGAGTCAATTGCGCCAAGAATTTGAATAGCTTTTTGATATAAACCACTATCTAGCGCACTTCGAGCATCTACAAAGAGTGCTTGTGCTGATTTATCAGGGACTTTATCTATATCGTTTTCAATCTCTGAAGATGAACAACCAGCTAACATTACTGCTAGCGTGATAAATATTACTTTTATTGTCAATTTTTCCATGGAATTTGCAATTACGCCTTTGTTTAAAATTAAATAAGTATGAAACCCTTCAACCCGTGTAGCATGGATATCATAAAAAGGGTAAAATGAAACTATTATACCTAGTGCATATTTGTTAGAGCATACCTGAGTATTAGCATTCTAACCTAGCAATCATTAGTTACACAACGTTAAAAATTTAAAGAGAGTTTAATGTCAGAAATAATTCAACATAAAGATACCGTGCCTGATTCGTGTTTAGGTAAACGTTTAGACCAAACTTTGGCGATAATGTTTCCAGATTATTCACGTTCAAGGTTAAAAGATTGGATTTTAGCTGGTAGCGTGATGGTAAATGGTGAAGTATTACCCAGAGCTAGAGAAAAAATGTACGGTGGCGAAACCATAGCCATTAATGCTGAGGTTGAAGCTGAGCAACGTTTTGAAGCGCAAAACATAGCATTAGATATTGTTTATGAAGATGATCATATTTTAGTGATAAATAAGCCGGCAGGCTTAGTTGTTCACCCTGGTGCGGGTAATCCTGATGGAACGGTGTTGAATGCCTTATTACATCATTTTCCTGCTATTGAGGTAGTACCTCGTGCGGGTATTGTTCATCGTTTAGATAAAGACACCACAGGGTTAATGGTTGTTGCAAAAACTATTGCAGCACAAACCAACTTAGTTGAAGCATTGCAACTAAGAGAAATTACCAGAGAATATGAAGCGGTGGCTAATGGTTTAATGACTGCAGGAGGTGTTGTTGATGAACCTATAGGTCGTCATTCTACCAAACGCACACATATGGCAGTAACATTTTCAGGTAGACCGTCTGTAACGCATTATCGAGTTATGGAAAAGTATCGTCTGCATACACGTTTGCGTTTACGTCTTGAAACTGGGCGCACGCATCAAATTCGTGTCCATATGGCACACATTACTCATCCCCTTATTGGTGATCCAGTTTATGGAGGTAGACCAAGACCCCCAAAAAATGCAACACCAGAATTACTGGCAAAGTTGCGTAGCTTTAAACGCCAAGCATTACATGCAGCTATGCTGTCATTATATCATCCGGTTACTGGTGAATTAATGACATGGCATGCTGATTTACCCGATGATTTTGTAGAATTAGTGGAACTATTGAAAGCTGATACTAAACTGAATGCATCTGAAGAGTATTAACAATATAACCAAATCAAAATTGAATTCAGCCATTGAGCTTGTTCAATGGCCTGTTGACCCGTCTATTGATAAACAAAAGATAGACGAGCAGGTGTTTGCTATACAAACCACGCGCATTGCGCCCCACCAGGGTATTAGTCAATTAGCTTCGCCTTACCAGTACTTTAATTTAGGTTTACATGTGGGGGATTGTGCAGAAAAAGTACAAAAAAACCGACAGTTTTTGCAATCAATATTACCTAATAATGCTAGAGTACAATGGTTTGACCAAGTACATGGTAATCATGTTGCGGTAGTCGATGAATTATCACCACAAAAAATCACGGCAGATGCAGCTGTTACCAGTTCAAAAGACATTTGTTTAGCTATCATGACAGCCGATTGTTTGCCTATTTTGTTAGCGTCCAAGTATGGGAATGAAATCGCTGCTATTCATGGTGGTTGGCGTCCATTAGCGGCTAATATTATTGATAATACCCTTGAAAAAATGCAAACCCCAGCAGTCGATCTTTATACTTGGCTTGGTCCTTGTATTTCACAAAAATATTTTGAAGTAGGTCAAGAAGTGAAAACTAAGTTTATTGAACAGGATAAATGTTTTGCATCGGCCTTTATCGCCAGTGTTGATGGTAAATATCTAGCTGATTTACATCAAATTGCTAGATTACAGCTAGCGCATTTGGGGGTTAAGCAAATAAGCACTTTGCCAGACTGTACTTACTCTGCAACTGAAAAATATTATTCCTACCGAAAAAATGCCGTTACAGGGCGTATGGCTAGCCTGATTTGTCTTGTGTAATGGCATCAATTAACTGTTGATAACTTATTCTATATCAAGCTAATAAATATTTTCCTATTGAAAAAAAACAGATTAACCCTAATGTTATAAATAACTCTTTTAGATATCATCAATTCATAAGTCCAGTAATATGGCAGGAGAATATTTATGCGTTTAGACAGATTTACTCAATCATTTCAAGAATCTATTTCTGATGCTCAATCACTAGCATTGGGGCGTGATCATCAATTTATTGAACCCGTTCATTTAATGTTGGCATTGTTAAATCAAAATGGTAATTCCGTTATTCCTTTGTTGAAAAGCGCTGGCATTGATGTTCACACGTTAAGAACAAAAGTTGAGCAAGCCCTACAATCATTAGCACAAGTACAAGGTGGTGATGGCGATGTTCAATTGTCTGCTGCATCAGGTAAATTATTCAATTTATGTGATAAACATGCACAAAAAATGTCAGATAAATTTATTTCATCAGAAATGTTTATACTTGCAGCATTGGAAGATAAAGGTGTTCTAGGAAATATTCTTAAAGAATTGGGTGCCAACGAACAACGCATAAAATCAGCCATTGAGCATGTGCGCGGTGGTCAAAATGTTGAAGATCAAAATGCTGAAGATGTTCGACAAGCACTACAAAAATACACGGTTGATTTAACTGAGCGAGCAGAACAAGGAAAACTAGATCCTGTGATTGGGCGTGATGATGAAATTCGTCGAACTTTACAGGTGTTACAACGCAGAACAAAAAATAACCCTGTGTTAATCGGGCAACCGGGTGTTGGTAAAACGGCTATTGTTGAAGGATTAGCACAACGTATTGTTGATCATGAAGTACCAGAAGGGTTAAAAAACAAACGAGTTTTATCTTTAGATATGGGCGCTTTAATTGCGGGTGCCAAATACCGAGGTGAATTTGAAGAACGTTTAAAAGCAGTATTAAATGAGTTGGCTAAAGAAGAAGGACAGGTCATTTTATTTATCGATGAATTACATACTATGGTTGGTGCAGGAAAAACAGATGGCGCTATGGACGCTGGAAACATGTTAAAACCTGCACTTGCCCGTGGTGATTTACATTGTGTAGGTGCGACTACCTTAGATGAATATCGTAAGTACATTGAAAAAGATGCCGCTTTAGAACGCCGTTTTCAAAAGGTATTGGTTGAAGAGCCAAGTGTTGAAGACACAATAGCTATTTTACGTGGTTTAAAAGAACGCTATGAACTTCATCATAACGTAGTCATAACTGATCCAGCAATAGTGGCAGCGGCAAGTTTGTCTCATCGTTATATTAGTGACAGACAATTACCAGATAAGGCCATTGATTTAATTGATGAAGCAGCATCGAGTATTCGTTTGCAAATGGATTCTAAACCAGAAGATTTAGATCGTCTTGAACGCAGACTTATTCAGCTTAAATTAGAGCAAAAAGCATTAGAAAAAGATGCTGATGATGCATCCAAAAAACGTTTGGCAGATATTTCAGAACAAATTAATGATAGGCAGCAGGAATATGATGAGCTTGATGAGTTGTGGACAACGGAGAAAGCGGCACTGTATGGCACTCAAACGATTAAAGAAGAATTGGAACAAGCGCGCATTGAATTGGAAGCGGCTAAACGAGTTGGTGACCTCAACCGAATGTCTGAATTGCAATATGGAAAGTTACCCGAACTTGAAAAACAACTTGATTTAGCTAGCCAAGCTGAAATGCAAGAAATGAGCTTGCTGGCTAATAAAGTCACTGATGTTGAAATCGCTGAAGTGCTCAGTCGTGCAACAGGTATCCCTATTGCCAAAATGTTAGAGCAAGAACGTGATAAATTGCTCAATATGGAGGAGGCACTGCATCAACGTGTTATTGGTCAAAGTGAAGCGGTAATTTCGGTGTCAAATGCTATTAGACGCTCACGCGCTGGTTTAGCGGATCCAAACCAACCGATAGGCTCCTTTTTATTTTTAGGACCAACAGGTGTCGGTAAAACTGAATTAACTAAAGCATTGGCTTATTTTCTTTTTGATAGTGAAGACTCTTTAATTCGTATTGATATGTCAGAGTTCATGGAGAAACACTCAGTTGCACGTTTGGTAGGTGCTCCTCCAGGTTATGTAGGTTATGAAGAAGGTGGGTACTTAACAGAAGCTGTTCGCCGTAAGCCATATTCAGTTATTTTATTAGACGAAGTGGAAAAAGCACATGGTGATGTATTTAACATATTGCTACAAGTGCTTGATGATGGACGTTTAACTGATGGTCAGGGCAGAACGGTAGATTTCAAAAATACGGTTATCATTATGACTTCAAATATTGGCTCAGATATCATTCAGGAATTTGGTGATGATAGCCAATATCAAGCGATGAAAGCGCAGGTCATGAATGAAGTAAGTCATCACTTTAAGCCTGAATTTATCAACCGAATTGATGAATCTGTTGTGTTCCATCCATTATTGGCGACACAAATTGAGAAAATTGCGAAGATTCAAATTCAAGAATTATCAGACCGTTTGGTTCAGCAAGAGTTAGGCTTAAATATTAGTGAAGAGGCCTTATCTTTAATATCTCAAGCAGGGTTTGATCCTATTTTTGGGGCTAGACCATTAAAACGGGCAATTCAGCAAGAAATTGAAAACCCACTAGCACAAAAAATCTTAGCAGGAAATTTTGCTAAAGGTTCAGCAATAAACGTAACAGTGAATGATGGAAAATTGTTATTTGAATAAACAGGCAGGCTTTAAAGTCGTTTATTTATTAATTAATAGATAATTTGTAACGCTCTTTGTTTAATATTATTTTAACATATAAAGAGCGTTATTTTTTTCGTTACTTTTTATTGTCTTTGCCGCAGTACATACTGATATGTTTTTTATTTAAAGCAATTTGTTCTTTTTTATTTTTGTCGGACATGACACTATTTTTGCCATTGGCATCAGTTATCATTACATTATCAAAAGAATTTAACATTTGTTCATTAAGCTTGGCGGCCTGACAGTTCTTTTTAGCAATCTCGGCATTTTTAGCAAGCACTTCAGCTTTATTTTTTTCGTATTGAGATATTTGTTCATCCACTGTTGCTTTATTCACACTTTCAAGTGGTTGTTTTTCCTTTGACTGAAAAGACGAAGTGGTGGTTAATTGTGTGTAATTACCGCTTTGTGGCTGCTGCTGACTGTAATGAACAATATTATTTTCATCTAGCCAACGATATATAGTAATTTCTTTTGCTATGATATTCACACTAAATACAGCAGTAAACGATAATCCAATAATGGCTGAATTTCGAAAATACATATTTATTCCTTGTTAACAAAAATGCTATTTATTTTTTAGTTTATACGTATTACACCGTTCGATTTAACTTAGGGTAAATTAGTTATTTATTCAATCTGTTTTTGATTTTTTATATTTTTTCAGTAATATGTTCGTTATAGTTTCTAACATATTACTGAGTATTTCTTTTACCCGTATATTATTTAATTACGAGTTACTGTCCTAATAAAAGCTTAAATAAAGTTACCCCTTAATCATCAAGATTAAAAGTAGAGTAAAAATGATTGTATTACAAAATGCTATGGAAAAAAGTCAACTTTATAAAATAGATGAGTTTGGCGTTAAAAATTATAATTATACTGTGGTAGGATTGTTATCTTTAGCACTTTTTGCGATATTAAATATCACATTAGGTTATGTTACCTTTTTGGCAGAAACAAGTGTTGCCAACTCTCCTGTGCAAAACTATGTTGACGCATTGTGGCTGATGTTGATGTCTTCAACAACAATAGGTTTTGGTGATGTATACCCGATAACCTTCATTGGTAGAGCCTCGGTTTTTATTATGTTTATCTTAGGTGTTGGCATTTTAGGTGGGGTAGGTGCAGTGTTTGCCAATAAAATATTTGGATTTGCTGATACCAGTATTAAAAACAGGGAGTTAAGAAAACAAAATGAAGAGATTTTTGCCCAAAATATAAAAATTCATCAAAAATTAGAACAGTTAGAAAAGAAACTAGAATCTTTATCGAAGTAATTTTTAACAAGAGAAGTTATTCTTTATACCATGAATATAGTTAAAATTAACTTATCGTTGTTATTAAACATATCGCTAATAGGAATTTATTCGTGTTCATGATTTTCAGCTAAATTACCCGAACAAATCCCCATTTTTATCGCGTTATTATTTCTTAGATTGTGCCTGTTTTCTATTTGATTTTTCTTGTCGACGTTCATTAATCACGTCTTTTACGTCACCACCAATATGATTTTCCCCGCGTTCAGCTGCTAACGCTATTTGTCGTTCTCGTTCAGCAAAGCGGTGTCGTTGTTTTTCACTTACTTTGTCATGACAACGGTGACAACTAACCCCTTTAACATAATGTTCATGTTGCTTTTCTTGTTCTGTTAATGGAAAACGGCAAGCAAAGCATTGATCATATTGACCTTGTTCTAAATTGTGATTAACAGCAACGCGACCGTCAAAAACAAAACACTCTCCTTCCCACAGGGTGTTAGTTTTAGGTACTTCTTCGAGATATTTTAAAATGCCACCTTCAAGGTGGTAAACTTCTTCAAAGCCTTGTTCTTTCAAATAAGCGGTGGACTTTTCGCAACGAATTCCGCCAGTACAAAACATGGCTACTTTTTTATGTTTGCCTTTATCCAGATTTTTTTCTACATAAGCAGGAAATTCGCGAAATGTTTCAGTGTCAGGATTTAAAGCACCTTTAAAGGTTCCTATTTCAACTTCGTAATCGTTACGCGTGTCAACCAATAAAACGTTAGGATCAGAGATCAGCGCATTCCAATCTTGTGGTTTTACATAAGTCCCCACCACTTGATTAGGATCGATGCCTTCAACTCCCATCGTAACAATTTCTTTTTTCAATTTTACCTTAGTGCGATGAAAAGGGTTTTCATCAGCATAAGACTCTTTATGTGAAATATTCGCTAGGCCTGTTTGTTTGTTTAGATAATCGAGTACAGCATCGACATTTGCTTGAGAACCAGCAATTGTACCGTTTATCCCTTCAGCGGCTAATAGCAAAGTTCCTTTGACATTAAGGTGAGTCATTGTTGCCAATAGCGGCTCTCGTAAGTCGAGGTAATGTTCTAAACGAACAAATTTATAAAGTGCACAAATAGTGATTGCGCCTGTAGCATTATTTACTGTCATCATGTTCTCCATTGAGCTAGCTGAAACGTAAATCCAGAGCTTTAGATAAATAGGTAAACCAAAATATAAACGAGTTCATATTTTGGGCTGCGCATTCTAACAGGACTGTAATAGGCAAGTCTAATTTCTCTGTGGTTAAAGCAATAGTAATAATGCTTGAACTTCATTTTTGTAGGTGTAGACTGAAAGATAACTAGTTAATTTATATTGTTTATAAGATGTCTCTCATGCTTAATAGAACGCTTCTAATTGCTGTTTTTTTGTTGATAACTGCTTGTACTAATGATAAGGCAAATATTGCTTTAGGTACACTAGAACGCGACCGTATAGCTCATACAGCAACGGTTAGTGAGATCATTACAGAATTACCGATTAAAGCAGGAAGTAAAGTCAGTAAAGGCACGGTTTTAGTAAAATTAAACGATGACTTACAAAAAGCTTTAGTTGCTAAAGCGCAAGCGCAAGTACAACAAGCACAAGCAAATTTAGATAAAGCACATAATGGGGCTCGCGCTGAAGAAGTGGCCGCAGCACAAGCAAAAGTTGCTGGTGCCCAAGCTGCTTTAGTTAAGAGTAAGGCAAATTTTGCTCGAGAGCAGCGTTTAATAAAGTCTAATTTAACCAGTCAGGCTAATTTTGATAGCATGTTAGCTGCACGTGATGAAAATATATCCCAACTTAATAGTGCAAAAGAACAACTTAGACAATTGGTTAATGGCACACGAATTGAAGATTTAGCCATTGCTGAGGCTATTCTAGCAACTAATGTGGCTATGTTAACTATTGAACAGAAAAAACTCAGTGATTTAACTATAACGGCAAAACGCGATGGAGTTTTGGATAATTTGCCATGGAACTTAGGAGAAAGAGTTACGGCTGGCAGCCCTGTGGCTATTGTACTTGCAGGTGAAGTACCATTTGCTCGTGTTTATATTCCTGAACCTTATCGGGTTCAGATAAAGGTGGGTGATAAATTAACAGTACAGGTCGATGGTTTAACACAAGGTTTAGTAGGAACAGTACGCTGGGTAGCAACTGAGCCAGCATTCACACCGTATTATGCGCTTAATCAGGCAGAACGAGCCAATCTAATGTACTTAGCTGAAGTCGTTTTACCTGATAGTGCTGCTGACTTGCCTAGCGGTATTCCTATTCAAGTCTTGCTACCTAAGTTAAATGTTTCAATAAATTCTTCAGAACGTACAATAACAAGTAACGCCAATGACTGAATTAGCGATTGATGCAAATAACTTAACTCGTAAATTTGGTGAAATGACTGCGGTATCGTCACTGAATTTGCAAGTAAAAAAACAACAAATTTATGGGTTTCTTGGGCCAAATGGTTCAGGAAAAACAACCGCCATTCGGTTGCTTACAGGCTTATTAAAACCAAGTGCAGGCAAGGTTAATGTATTAGGATGTACTTTACCTAACGATGCAGAAAAGTTACGTAAGCAAATAGGCTATATGACACAAAAATTTTCTTTATATGATGATTTGACGATTAAAGAAAATATGCAATTTATTGCTCGAATATACGGATTAACGCCGAAAGAGCAAAAAAAGCGACTTGATGAATTAATGAGTATTTATCAATTAACAAAATTAAATAAGCAGCTTAGTGGCAGTTTAAGTGGTGGACAAAAACAACGGTTAGCATTGGCTTGTGCTGTGATGCACAAACCTAAATTATTATTTCTAGATGAACCAACTTCAGCGGTAGACCCTGAAAATCGTCGTGAATTTTGGGAACAGTTATTTGATTTATGTGACCAAGGCGTTACCATTTTAGTTTCAACTCATTATATGGACGAAGCTGAACGTTGTCATCGGTTAGCTATTTTAGAGCATGGCGTTAAATGTGCTGATGACTCCCCTGATAAATTAATGGCAAATATGCCCGCAAAGGTTGTTGAAATATCAACAACTAACCTTAGGCAGTTGAAAAAGCAATTAATTACTTTTCCTGAGGTAGTATCAGCATCACAGCTTGGCGCGCATTTACGTGTACTAGTGAATAATAAGGTAGTGGATCCTGTTGCCTTTTTAAGTGCAACTAATATGATTCCTGTTAATTCAGATATGCAAATTGTTAGAGCGAGTCTTGAAGATGTTTTTGTGCTGTCAACAGGCCACCATGTAAGTGATGCCTTATGAAATCTTTATTAAGAATTCAAGCTATTATAGCCAAAGAGTTAACTCAGCTTAAACGCGATAGAATGACCTTTGGCATGGTGATTATGATCCCCCTAGTGCAGTTATTACTCTTTGCTTTTGCAATTAATACCAATATTCGTCATATTCCTGTTGGGGTATTTGATCAAAATCAAACGGCTCTAAGTCGTGTATTACAACAAGCGGTTGCAGCAACCAGTACGGTTCAATTTACCAAAAAATATAACTCATTAATAAAAGCGCAAGCGGGGATTGAGCGAGGTGAAGTGCGCGCGGTATTAATTATTCCTAACGATGTGAGTCAGCGTTTAGTAAGGCATTCAACGGTGGGGTTTGGGTTGCCACCAGCGAGTGATGAAGAAACCAGTCGACCTATAGCGCAATGGTTAGTTGATGGTTCTGATGCAGCTATAGCCGGTAGTATTAAAAGTTTGCGAAATATGCCGTTAGCCGAATTATTAGACAAACCTACTAATCGGAATGTACCGACTTTTGAAGTGACTTTGTTATACAATCCAGAACAACGCAGTGTTGTAAATATAGTGCCAGGGCTTGTTGGTATTATTTTAACTATGACAATGATTATGTTCACCTCTGGCGCTATTGTTCGTGAACGAGAACGTGGCAATATGGAATTACTTATTACAACGCCGTTAGCATCAATTGAATTAATGATAGGTAAAATTGTTCCCTATATTTTTATTGGGGCTATTCAAGTGATTATAATTTTAGGTTTAGGTTACTTTTGTTTTAATGTTCCAATTAATGGCGGAGGGTGGCAGTTAGTGCTGGCAACCTTACTCTTTATTTGTGCTAGCTTAGTTTTAGGTTTGGTTATTTCGACTTTAGCAAAGAACCAATTACAATCAACGCAAATGACAATCTTTATTTTACTACCATCAATATTACTGTCAGGATTTATGTTTCCTTATGAAGGTATGCCCGAAGCCGCGCAATACATAGCTGAAACTCTGCCTGCAACGCATTTTATTCGTTTAATTCGTGGTGTTGTTCTGCGTGATGTTGCTGTGGTTGATATGACTTTTGACATGGTATGGCTTATTGCTTTCACCGTAGTGGGGTTAATGGTAGCAGCACTTCGTTTTAAAAAAACATTAGATTAGTGGTATTTATTTGCGACTCGTTGTGAAATTTATATGTTTGAAAAACATAAATCAAAACAGCTTTTGACTTGCTTGTTAGAGTTTGTCACACTGAGAGCGTTTATTTTATTACTCATGGTGTAAGGGTTTGATCGCAAGGTTGTTTGTTAACATATTATTTGTGTCGATTATTTTACAATCGTTCGTGAGTGTTGCTTCGTCCATTGACACGCATAATGATGGCATTGAGCATTTGCAAACCGTTCACATACATGCTGAGATTAATACCCTTGAGGAAATTGACCAAGCAGGCCACGATATTAAAGATTGTCATCACTGTGGTCATTGTAGCGGTTCACACTTGACTTGGGTATTCACAAAAATATCGACTAAAATAGCGACAATTAATTCACCAGCTTATTCACCTGTTCTTATTAGTCATCCTTCTAGCTATATAGACGCCATGTTTCGCCCTCCTATTGCTTAATTGATCTAACTTTTGTGGGCCGTTTTCGGCTAAATTTTATTTCAAATTAAGACAAACAATATGTATATATTTAAAAGTAATACAGGTGTTTACCTGTGCGTATTCCTTGCTGCGCTATCATTTAACTCAGTTGCTGAAAATAAAGTAACTCATAGTCGGTTAAATTCGCAAGATAGTAGTAATCATGTTGCAGTATATGAGCAAAGTAGTCATACAACTCAAAGAGATGAACATAACGAAGCTGAACATTTTACAATACAAGAAAAAACAGAACATGCTGATGGCGGCATTAATCTTACGTCTGAGAAAATGTCGTTAGCTAATATAACCGTTGAATCTATTACACCTGATGTATATTTCAGCGCTATTTATGCGCCAGGTGAAGTTCAAGTTAATGGTTATACTAGCTATGTTGTCTCCCCAAGAACGGAGTCTGTGATCATAAAAAGGCACGCTATATTAGGAGAGCATGTTAGGAAAAATCAAGATTTAGTTACTTTGTTTAGTGAAACCATGGCAAGTGCTCAAGCTGATTATTTAATTGCATCCACACAATGGCAACGTATTAAAAGGCTAGGCAATAAAACGATTAGCGAAAGTCAATTATTAAACTCAGAAACCACCTTTAATGCGGCTTACGGTCGGTTAATTGCATTAGGTTTAACCGATGATGCAATTAAATTAATTTCAAAAAATAATACGACTTTGTTTGGGCAGTATACGCTAACAGCTCAACGAGCTGGCATTGTACTAAGTGATGCTTTTTCTCAGGGACAGCGCGTTGCTGCAGGTGATGAAATCATGCTGTTGGCAGACGAGGATGAACTGTGGGTTGAAGCAAGAATTGCAGCAAGTAAGAAGGTAAATTTATTACTCAATACCCCTGTAACAATTACTTTTGGTGGTCGAAGTTATGAGGCAAAAGTGATTCAAGAAGCACATACAATTGATCCTATTACAAGAACGCGCATTATCAGACTTTCAGTTAAAAATAGTGATGATAGCTTGCACTCAGGTATGTTTGTTAACGTTAACTTTAAACTTTCAACCATTACACAAGTACTGGCTGTACCTGAAGAAGCTTTAATTCGTAGTGCAGATGGCGACTGGGTTGTTTTTGTTGAAGACTATTCTGATGAAGAAATAAGTGAATTAGAGCCAGTAGAAGTTGAATTAGGGCGATCATTTGGTGAATACAGAGAGGTGATTGGGTTAGCAAGTGGAAGTAGAGTGGTTACAAAAGGTGCATTTTTTGTTGCATCTGAAATCGCGAAAGGCGGATTTGATCCGCATAACCATTAGGAGCAATCACCATGTTTAATAAAATTATAGATTGGTCCGTTAATAATAGACTCGTTGTTGTTATTGCATTAGCGGCAACCTTAATAAGCGCTATTATCATTATTCCTACGCTTAACCTTGATGCTTTTCCTGATGTAACTAATGTACAGGTAGTTGTAAATACCGAAGCACCAGGTTTGGCAGCAGAAGAAGTTGAGCAGCTAATTACTTATCCTATTGAGGCGGTAATGTACGCATTGCCTGATGTTGAACAAGTGCGTTCTATATCAAAAACAGGCCTGTCAGGAGTAACTGTGGTATTTAAAGAGAATACGGATATTTACTTAGCGAGACAGCTGGTATTTGAACGTTTACAGGCAGCTAAAGCGTTAATTCCTGATGGGGTTGGTATGCCTGAAATGGGGCCAAATACATCAGGGTTAGGGCAAGTTTATCAATATTTACTCATTGCTGATAAAGATAGTGAATATGATGTAATGGCACTAAGAAGTTTGAATGATTGGATAGTTAAATTGCTCTTGATGCCTGTAGACGGTGTTACTGATGTGTTGTCCTTTGGCGGAGAGGTTAAGCAGTACCAAGTGAATTTTGATCCTGCTAGGTTACTTGCATATAAAATATCTCAATCAGACATTGTAAAAGCATTAGAAAACAATAATACCAATGTAGGCGGTTGGTATATGAACCGTGGACAAGAGCAATTAGTGATAAGAGGAACAGGCTGGTTTAAAAGTGGCGTTGCTGGTATTGACAATATTAAGCAAGTACCTGTTAAAAGTGTTAATGGAACCGTTGTTACAGTTGCTGATATAGCAACAGTTGAACTGGGTAGCGAAATTCGCCAAGGTGCAGTATCTATGACTCGCCGAATGAATAATGGCGATGTAGAGCAATTAGGTGAAGTTGTCTCAGGTATTGTATTAAAACGCATGGGCTCTAATACAAAATCGACCATTGATGGAATAAATAACAAAAGGCGACTCATTGAACAAGCTTTACCACAGGGCGTTAAGTTTGAGCCTTTATATGATCAAGCGGATTTAATTAAAAAGGCAGTTAGTACGGTAATTGAAGCGCTATCACTTGCTTTTATTTTTATTTTGATTGTTTTGTTGTTATTTTTAATGAATTTTAGGGCGACTTTTTTAGTGCTCATTTCTATTCCGATCTCTATCGGTATTGCATTAATGATGATGGCTTGGTGGGGAATTTCCGCAAACTTAATGTCATTAGGAGGGATCGTGGTGGCTATTGGTATGTTGGTTGATGGCTCTGTTGTAATGGTTGAGAATATTTTTAATCATCTGGCGCATACCAACAAAAACACTGATATTGCGCGCGTCAATAATCGGAAATCATCCTTGCTCGATGTAGACCAAACTTACGTAGAATTTAATAATAGTGATTTACTCATAAAAAAGGCAGGTAAAGAAGTTGCACGGCCAGTATTTTTTGCTGCTTCTATTATTGTTGTGGTTTTTATGCCGTTATTCAGTTTTGAAGGTGTTGAGGCTAAGTTATTTCAACCTATGGCTATTAGTATTATTTTAGCCGTGATATCGGCTATTTTTGTGGCTTTGCTAGTTGTACCTGCTTTAGCAACCTTCTTATTTAAAACAGAAATAAAAAGACGGGAAAGTTTTATACTCAAGGCATTACATAAAGGATATACAAACGGTTTAATAGTAGCGCTAAAACACACTAAATTAATAGTATGTTTCTCGACAGTGCTAGTAATTTTAGCCTTTGTGGTATTAATGAAAATAGGAACTGAATTTGTACCCGAGTTAGAAGAGGGTACGATTAATTTACGGGCTACATTAGCGCCATCAGCTAGTTTAGAAACCGCTTTATCTGTTGCCCCAATACTTGAGCAAAAACTATTGTCTTTCCCTGAAGTGACTTATGCGTTAAGTCGTGTTGGTCGTCCTGAAGTAGGGGGTGATCCAGAACCTGTGAATAATATTGAAATATATATTGGGCTGAAACCCGTGGCAGAATGGACTAGTGCTTCAAACAGAGTTGAATTACAAAACTTAATGGCACGTTCATTAGAGCAGTTCCCTGGTTTGTTATTGAACTTTTCACAACCAATAGCGACACGAGTTGATGAGCTTTTATCTGGCGTTAAAGCGCAATTAGCCGTTAAATTATTTGGTTCTGATTTAGGCGTGCTGGCAAGTAAAGGACAACAAATTGAAGCCATGATGAAAACCATTGATGGCACGCGAGATGTTGCACTAGAGCAAGTAGTAGGTGAGTCACAGTTAGTGATTAAGCCTAATCGACTTGAATTATCACGTTTTGGTTTGTCGGTTAATGATGTGATGAGTGTGGTTAAAAATGGTATTGGTGGTACAACAGCAGGACAAATTATTAATGGAAATGAGCGCTATGACATTTATGTGCGCATTAATAAGGAGTATAGGAAAAACAAAGAAGCGATTGCAGATATTAGATTACAATCACCTAATGGTGCATGGGTTAGGTTAGGCGATGTAGCATCCGTATTGTATGAATCTGGTCCACCACAAATTAGGCGCGATGATGTGCAGCGTAGAGTAGTGATTCAAGCAAATATTCAAGGCCGAGACATGGGCAGTGTCGTGGCTGATATCAGAACAAGCATCGCTAGCAAAATTGATTTGCCGACAGGTTATTCAATTGCTATTGGGGGGCAATTTGAAAATCAGCAACGCGCACAAAAACGGCTTTTTATTGTGGTTCCTATATCACTTGTATTAATTGCCTTATTACTTTACTTTGCCTTTAGATCGCTTGGGCAGGCGCTGTTAATATTGGTTAATATACCGCTGGCAGTGATCGGCGGTGTTTTCTCACTTTACCTGTCAGGTCAGTATTTATCTGTGCCTAGCTCGGTCGGGTTTATTACATTGTTTGGTGTTGCGGTGTTAAATGGTGTTGTGATGGTGGAAAGTATTAATCAGCGGATTCAAACTGGTATGGAAAGCTCAAAAGCAATATTTGAAGGTGCCACATCAAGGTTAAGACCCGTTCTGATGACGGCGCTTACTTCTGCGTTGGGATTAATTCCTATGTTAATGTCAAATGGTATTGGTGCTGAAATTCAAAAACCACTTGCTAGTGTTATAGTAGGGGGATTAGTAACAGCAACATTACTGACATTATTTGTTTTACCAATACTTTATCCTTGGTTTTCTAAAGCAAAAATAGCAGAGCTACATTGTTGATAAAATATTGCAGTATTAAAAGACGAGAGTCATTGGTACTGCTAATAATCATTTTTATACAAGGACATAATTATGGGCCATCACCATTCTCATCACCATTCTCATCACCATTCTCATCAGCATGCTCATACGCACAGCCATGACGGCAAGTTAAATTTAGCAGTGTTCATCAATATTTTATTAACCGTAGTGCAAATTATAGCGGGTTTGGTATCTGGTAGTTTGTCACTTATTGCCGATGCTCTACATAATTTAAGTGATGCAGGGGCCATTTTAATCGCAATCATCGCAAGAAAAATTGCCCGTAAACCCGCAAGTAATCGCATGACATACGGTTTTAAGCGTGCTGAAATTTTAGGGGCTTTGATTAACAGCACAACATTGATCATTGTAGGTTTGTTTCTTATATATGAAGCAATATCTAAATATTTTAATCCAGAACCCATAGATGGTTGGATTGTCGTTTGGGTTGCGTCTATTGCTTTGGTAATAGATGCAGTGACCGCATGGTTAACTTATAAAACAGGCGCTAAAAATAATTTAAATTTGAAAGCTGTATTTATACATAATTTGTCGGATGCTTTTGCTTCTATTGTGGTTATTGTTGCAGGGGCGCTAATTATTTTATATCAATGGTATGTTGTTGATATAGTAGCAACTATCCTAATTTCTATTTACGTGATTTATCATGGTTTATTATTGGCTAAACAAAGCATTAATATTTTGATGCAGGCAGTACCTGATACTATTGATATAGACGAACTATGTACTGATATTGAATCATTGTCTTGTGTAAAAAGAGTGCATCATATTCATGTTTGGCAGCTTGACGACAACGAAAAATTTCTAGAAGCCCATATCGCTTTAGAAATAGATGGTCTGGTAAAAGGAGTGGAGCAAGTTAAGCAAATGCTGATAGAGCATTATGACATTTCGCATTCTACAATCGAAGGCTATATTGGCAATAGAGAAAACTCAAAGACTTGTTATGTTCGAACTTAAACATTTGTTTGATAATCACTAAAAATAACCAATAAAAACGCCCGTTAATGTAAATATCAACGGGCGTTTTATGTAAAGTTAATTAGCTTTTAGCGTTTTTTTTAAGCTTCTACTTGTAAAATCACTTTATCTGCTTTTGATGTATAGCTTTCCATTTTATCAAAATTTAAGTAACGGTAAGTATCGGCTGCAGTAGCATTAATTTGCTTCGCATAATTCATGTATTCTTCTACCGTTGGTAATCTACCTAAAATAGCACCAACACCCGCCAATTCAGCCGAAGTTAGGTAAACATTCGCACCATTACCTAAACGGTTAGGGAAGTTACGTGTAGAGGTTGAAAGTACAGTAGACTTTTCTGCAACACGTGCTTGGTTACCCATACATAGTGAACAGCCTGGTGTTTCCATACGTGCGCCAGCTTTGCCGTATATACTGTAGTAACCTTCATCTGTTAATTGATCGCGATCCATCTTGGTTGGTGGCGCAACCCATAAACGTGTTGGTAATGTACCGTTGAATTTCTCAATAAGCTTACCTGCTGCACGGAAATGACCAATATTAGTCATACATGAACCAATGAATACTTCATCAATATCAACGCCAGAAACTTCTGATAATAATTTTGCATCATCAGGGTCGTTAGGACAACAAACGATAGGCTCTTTGATTTCATTTAAATCTATTTCAATCACTTGAGCATATTCAGCGTCAGCATCAGCTTCCATTAATGACGGATTAGCTAACCATGCTTCCATACTTTTTATACGACGAGTAATGGTACGAACATCACCGTAACCTTCACTGATCATCCATTTAAGCATAACAATGTTAGAGTTTAGATATTCAGCAACAGCGTCTTCTTCTAATTTAATAGTACAACCTGCAGCACTACGTTCAGCAGAAGCATCAGATAATTCAAACGCTTGCTCAACTGACAAACCTTTAAGTCCTTCTATTTCTAACACACGACCAGAAAACTCGTTAACTTTGCCTGCTTTTTCGACGGTTAATAAGCCATTTTTAATACCATAGTAAGGAATAGCATGCACGAGATCACGTAACGTAATACCTGGTTGCATTTCTCCTTTAAAGCGTACTAATACAGATTCAGGCATGTCAAGTGGCATAACACCCGTTGCAGCAGCAAAGGCAACTAAACCTGAGCCAGCAGGAAATGAGATACCGAGTGGGAAACGGGTATGTGAATCACCACCAGTACCAACGGTATCTGGTAATAGCATACGGTTTAACCATGAGTGAATTACACCATCACCTGGGCGAAGTGAAACACCACCACGATTCATCATAAAATCAGGTAATGTGTGATGTGTAATAACATCGACAGGCTTAGGATAAGCTGAAGTATGACAGAATGACTGCATGGTTAAATCAGCAGAAAAACCTAAACAAGCTAAATCTTTAAGCTCATCACGTGTCATTGGTCCAGTAGTATCTTGTGAGCCGACTGTAGTCATTTTAGGTTCACAATATTGGCCTGCACGAACACCATCGATACCACAGGCTTTACCTACCATTTTTTGTGCTAAGGTAAAACCTTTTGTCGATGAAGTTACTGCTGCTTGCTGAGAAAATAATTGAGGAGCAGGCAAACCTAAAGCTTCACAAGCGCGAGTGGTTAAACCACGGCCGATAATCAGTGGAATGCGACCACCAGCACGAACTTCGTCTAATAATACTGGGCTAAGCTTAAATTCAGAAATCACTTCTCCAGCAGCATTTTTAACAAGGCCTTCATATGGGTAAATGTCAATGATATCGCCCATATTCATTTTTTGAACATCTAGTTCAATGGGTAATGCGCCTGAGTCTTCCATTGTGTTGTAAAAAATAGGGGCTATTTTGCCACCTAAACAAACACCGCCACTACGTTTATTAGGAATGCAAGGGATATCATCACCCATAAACCATAAAACAGAGTTAGTTGCAGATTTACGAGAAGATCCCGTACCCACAACATCACCAACATAAGCTAATGGAATGCCGTCTTTTTGTAATGCTTCAATTTGAGAGATTGGGCCGACAACGCCATCTTCATCAGGCGTAATACCTTCACGGGCAATTTTTAACATGGCTTTTGCGTGTAAAGGAATATCAGGACGAGACCAAGCGTCAGGTGCTGGTGATAAATCATCTGTGTTGGTTTCACCTGTTACTTTAAATACTTTAACCGTAATTTTTTCGGCTACTTTTTCTTTTGAAGTAAACCATTCACCATCAGCCCAAGATTGTAATACTTGCTTAGCTGCTGCATTACCAGCTTCGGCTTTTTCTTGTACATCATGAAATGCATCAAACATCAATAACGTATTTGATAAACCTTTAGCTGCAATATTTGCTAATTTATCAGAGTCTAATAAGTCAATCATTGGTTGAATATTATAGCCACCTAACATGGTACCTAATAATTCAGTGGCTTCTTCAGGTGTCAGTATAGGTGATGCTGTTTCACCTTTAGTGATGGCAGCTAAAAAACCAGCTTTAATGTAAGCTGCATCATCAACACCTGCAGGCACTCGATTTGTTAATAAATCAATTAAAAAAGCTTCTTCGCCAGCGGGGGGATTTTTTATTAATTCAACTAATGCTGCTGTTTGTTCAGCGTCTAAAGCTTTAGGTACAATACCTTCAGCGGCACGTTCTGCTATGTGGTTGCGATATTCTTGAAGCACGATATTCACCTTTTTATTTGGAGACACTAGTTACTTTAGAGGTGGCTCGAAAACATAAAGCCAATGTAGGACAAAGTTTTTAAGTATCCAGGGTTAAAAAACACCGTAATAATACAATATTGTCGACACTTTTTGTGGTTCGGTAGTATTTGCAGTGTTTATTCTCAATATGTCAATTATCTATATCTCTTTATTTTCAAAGACTTGTTGTTTTTGTTGTGTTTCTTTGTACGACTATAATACTAGTTGATTTTTTATTGATTTCAATATTGTCGGAAATGTTTTGTTTTTCTTAAGGTTGTATTATGCAAGTCAGACATACTAAAATAGCTGCTTACTATGATCTAATTGATAAGTCGTGGGAAACGGCTTGATTGATAGTATAGGGGATAATGTAACTTTGAGCGACTAGGTTTTATATCTGTCTGGTAGTTTATGTTCTGATTGCGTTTTTACGCGGCGGAGGTAAGTTGAGGTTAGTATTAAATCAACCCGAATTAGAACTCGAAAATAGAATTTTTTAATATAACCAATAATCTATTATAAGTCATATAACTATATTTTCTAGTTACCATTAGTGCTATGAATAGTCCTTATTTAAGCAAATGATTAGTAGTTAGCTGAAAATCAGGTAAAATAAGGGTAAAAATTTATCCTTCTAATTAGATTTTTACCATCAATAGCTAGAGAGAGTATCAAATGAGCCTGTATTTAGAGTATATCGCGGAAATTGAAACCCGCAAAAATGAGCTTGGTTTAGCAGCTAAGCCAATTGATAGTGCTGATTTATTATCAGAAATCATCGCGCAGATAAAAGATGAAAGTAATGCGCACCGTGAAGATTCTCTTAATTTCTTCATCTATAATACACTACCTGGTACAACAAGCGCTGCGAGTGTAAAAGCTGCCTTTTTAAAAGAAATTATATTAGGTGATTCAATTGTAGCAGAAATCACACCAACATTTGCTTTTGAACTACTTTCGCATATGAAAGGTGGTCCTTCAATCGAAGTTTTGCTTGACCTAGCATTGAGTGACGATGCTGCGTTATCAACACCCGCTTCTAATGTCTTAAAAACACAAGTATTCTTATATGATGCAGATACAGCTCGCCTTGAAGCGGCTTATAAAGCAGGTAACGCTATTGCTAAAGATATTTTGCAAAGCTACGCTAATGCTGAGTTCTTTACAAAATTACCTGATATTGAAGAAAAAATTGATGTTGTAACCTACATTGCTGGTGAAGGTGATATATCTACTGATTTACTTTCTCCTGGTAATCAAGCACATTCACGTGCAGACCGTGAGTTACATGGTAAATGCATGATATCTCCTGAAGCTCAAGATGAGATCCAAGAATTAAAAGCTAAAAACCCTAATGCCAAAGTAATGCTTATTGCGGAGAAAGGTACTATGGGGGTTGGTTCTTCACGTATGTCTGGTGTGAATAATGTTGCACTTTGGGCTGGTAAACAAGCAAGCCCGTATGTTCCATTTATTAACATAGCACCTGTTGTTGCAGGTACTAATGGCATTGCTCCCATTTTCTTGACCACTGTTGATGTAACTGGTGGTATTGGTCTTGACCTTAAAAATTGGGTTAAGAAAATTGATGCAAACGGTAATACCGTTGTAGATGAGAATGGTGATGCAATATTAGAAGAAGCATATTCTGTTGCTACAGGCACAGTATTAACTATTGATACCAAAGCGAAAAAATTATTTAATGGTGATAAAGAAGTCGCTGATGTATCGTCTGCTTTTACTCCTCAAAAAGTAGAGTTTATGAAAGCTGGTGGTTCTTACGCTGTTACATTCGGTAAGAAACTACAAACGCTTGCAGCAGAAACGCTAGGTGTTGAAGCACCTCAGGTTTATGCGTCTTCTAAAGAAATATCTCACGAAGGTCAAGGTTTAACAGCAGTTGAGAAAATATTCAACCGTAATGCTGTTGGTGTGGCATCTGAAACTGCTTTACATGCAGGTTCTAATGTTCGCGTTAAAGTAAACATTGTTGGTTCTCAAGATACTACTGGCCCTATGACTTGTCAGGAATTAGAAGCGATGGCTGCTTCTACCATTTCTCCATTGGTTGATGGTGCATACCAATCAGGCTGTCATACTGCATCAGTATGGGATAGTAAAGCGAAAGCAAACATTCCTAAGTTAATGAGCTTCATGAATGCTTTTGGTTTAATTACTGCACGTGATCCAAAAGGCGTTTATCCTGCAATGACTGATGTTATTCACAAGGTATTGAATGACATTACTGTGGATGATCGTGCTATTATTATTGGTGGTGACTCTCATACGCGTATGTCTAAAGGTGTCGCATTTGGTGCCGATTCTGGTACAGTTGCAATCGCACTAGCGACGGGCGAATCTGCCATGCCAATTCCTGAGTCAGTTAAAGTAACCTTTAAAGGTAACATGCAAGAGCACATGGATTTTCGTGATGTTGTTCACGCAACTCAAGCGCAAATGCTTAAGCAATTTGGCGGAGAGAATGTATTCCAAGGTCGCGTTATTGAAGTGCACATTGGTACTTTATTAGCAGACCAAGCGTTTACCTTTACAGATTGGTCTGCAGAAATGAAGGCTAAAGCGTCTATTTGTATTTCTAATGATGAAACATTAATTAAATCAATTGAGCTTGCGAAAAGCCGTATCCAAATTATGATCAATAAGGGTATGGAAAACAAAGCCAAAACTCTTGCTGGTTTAATTGCGTTAGCTGACAAACGCATCGAAGAAGTTAAGTCAGGCGCTGAACCAGCATTAGCACCTGATGATGCTGCTAAATACTATGCAGAAGTGGTTGTTGATTTAGATGTAATTGATGAACCAATGATAGCGGATCCTGATGTAAATAATGAAGACGTATCTAAGCGTTATACTCATGACGTTATTCGCCCTGTTTCATACTACGGTGGTAAAACAGTAGATTTAGGCTTTGTTGGCTCTTGTATGGTTCATAAAGGTGATATGCAAATTATCGCACAAATGTTACGTAATATTGAAAAACAAAATGGTAGCGTGTCATTTAAAGCACCATTAGTCATTGCACCACCAACTTATAATATTGTAGATGAACTTAAAGCAGAAGGTGACTGGGATATTCTTAAGAAGTACTCTGGTTTTGAATTTGATGATGCTCATCCAAAAGATGCAGCCCGTACTAAATATGAAAACATTATGTATTTAGAACGTCCAGGTTGTAACTTATGTATGGGTAACCAAGAAAAAGCTGAACCTGGTGATACGGTTATCGCCACGTCAACACGTTTATTCCAAGGGCGTGTTGTTGCTGATACTGCTGAGAAAAAAGGTGAGTCACTACTAGGTTCTACACCGTTAGTTGTGCTTTCAACAGTACTTGGTCGCTTCCCGACTCTTGAAGAGTACAAAAGTGCAGTAGAAGGTATTGACTTAACTAAATTCACTCCACCTACGCAAGAAATGAGTACTAAGTTTGCAGGTCAAGCGGTACCAATTAAAGTGGTATAGGTTAAGCAAAGTATCTGTTTTGCATAAATAAATTTGTATTTAGCAGGTTGAAAGCTTCACTCTAAAAAGGTTACTTATTTAACATAAGTAACCTTTTTTATATTTATGAATAACTACGTTTAATTAATTTTACTTGTCTTTTCGTTTGGTATGGCTTTACATTCAACTTTAGCCACGAGAGAAGGAAATATATAGTTTGGCATTGCCCGTTTATCATCAAAACCTTCAATACCTTGTAATATCTTTAATTCATAAGGGTATTGGCGACAAAGTAGGTAGGATTGGCGTAATAAGAAAGCTGACATACGGGTGAAGTTTACTTTGTTATTAGGAATTATTTCAAGCTGGTAGTTGTTTTTTGCTAATTCAGTTTGTCTGAATTGAATTTGGTGATCAAAATCCCATCGAGCAACATCAATACTATCCGTTTGCTTAATTGTTGAACTCGCACATGCGGTAATATTTAGAGAAGTTATGAAGAATATGAAAAGTAAAGGTGTTTTTTTCATCAGCATTCCTATTGATATAAAAAAAGACTGAACAAGTAACTTGTTCAGTCTTTAAGTATAACGCGTTCTAGTCTTTATGCGTGCTAGTTAGCGTGATAAGTTATTCTTAATCATCAAACAGCGTTTATCCTCTTGATGTTTTATCAGTAAGTTACGTTGGGTGCTAGCGGATAAACTCGTTAATTCAGCGAGTGCTTTTTCTAATCTAGCCACACTGACTTCACTGCAGGTTGCAGGAATCAAATTACTATAGCTGCGCATAAAAACAGGGCCATTGTTTTGATCTATAGTTGCTAAACTGCTTATGCGTTGTTCGGCGCTTTGTTCATTCAGTTTATTTTGTTCGCTTGGGTAAAGTGCTGTCATTGCAGTACGTAATTTAGAAAAAGGAAGTTCGCTATTTTTTTGTTGAATTTTTGCTAGCCATTCAGATTTTATCTGTGATTCAGGGGCAATAACACGGGCATAAATAGCTGCTTTTTCACCCGTATCAGAATGATCAAGTGTTAATTCATGGTTGATTAACTCAACCGCATTTGCATGTTGAAAGCGACTAAGCTGTGCAATAATATCCCAACGAACATCTTGGTTAATTGATAAGTTTTCTAAAGAATGTTGTGCGGTGAGTAATTTATATAAGTTATCTAATGCCTCAGGCGAGTGGGCAAGGGCTACATAACTAGTAAACCAACGACGTTGCTTGTTTTTATTGTCGCTGTTAGCTAACGTACTTTGCCACGTAATATCTTCTAATTGTAAGGCAATAGCTTTTGTATAATCATTTTGGCTGCCTAACCCCTTATTTAAATAAGCGTTAGCAGCGGTTAACTGATCAAGCACTTGCCCTAAGGTGGTGTAATCTTGCTCAAGAGGAACGTTGGCTAATGCTACGGATAAATATTTATTTAAAGGTAGTTTTCCATCAAGAACACTATCCCATAAGCTTTGCCAAAGCATTGAACGTAGTAAAGGGTTTTCAATTTGTGCTAACGATTTTTGGGTGGTGGCAAACGATCGTTTATCTAAATTAACTTTAACAAACGCCCAATCTTGGTAATTAGGGTAAACTAAATCAGGACAAGCAGCGCCAATTAACTCATGCACTGGTGTGTTTGAACCATTATAGATTACGGCCATTTTATTGGTTAATTTAAAACCAGGGTGAGTGGCATTAAAAAGTGCTAATTGTATTTTTTGTTCACGTAATGTTGGTTGGTTGTCATCAGCTGACTGTAATAGTTCAAATGAAGTTATTATACCTTGTTCACATTGATAGTTAGCTTCGATAGTATTTACACCAGCTTGATATAACCAGTCTTGTTGCCATTGGCTTAAATCTTTACCACTTGCTTTAGCTAAACTGTTGATAAAATCATCGAGAATAGCATTTTTATAGGCGTTGTCTTTTAAGTAGTTATGAATACCTTGCTGGAAGATTTTTTCACCTAATAAGTGACGCAATTGGTTTAGTACCGAAGCGCCTTTGGAATAAGTTATTGCATCAATATTATCAAAGGCATTTGCTGTTGATGGTACGGGAACTTCAATTGGATGCGTTGTGACTTGTTGATCAGCACTATAGGCGGCTTGTTTACCACCAGCATAAAAACTACGCCAAGCGTTGTTAAACTCAGTTGCTTCACTTGTGGCAAGGGTTGCCATAAATGCTGCAAAACTTTCATTTAACCATAAACCATTCCACCACTTCATGGTGGCTAAATTACCAAACCATTGGTGTGCCATTTCATGCATTATAACACTGGCAAGCCTTTGACGGCGGCTTTGGCTCATTTCGCCGTTGGTTAAAAAACTTTTTTCAGCGAAAGTAACCGCAGCAGAATTCTCCATTGCACCATATAAAAAATCAGGTACTAATACTTGATCATATTTCTTAAAGGGATAGTTGATTCCAAAATATTCATCAAAAAACTCAAAGCCTTGTTTGGTATAGGTAAACCAGTGTTCTGGTGTGATTTGATCTGCAACAGATTGACGGGCAAATAAACGCAGCGGATATTTGCCGCTATTGTCTTGCCACATTGTGTACGGACCAGCATGCATAGAGAAATTATAAGGACTCAAGATCAAGGTTTTTGGAAACTGCCAAAGGGTAAATTCGCCTTGTGGTGTTGTTTTGGTTTCTCTGGTTGCTGAAAATACGGTCCAATCTTTTGGTGCAGACACTGTTAGCTCATAAGTCGCTTTAAGATCAGGTTGGTCAAATAGGGCAAACATTTGTTGTGCAGCAGCAGGTTCAAAATGGGAATAAAGATACACTTTGCCATCAACTGGATCTTTAAAACGATGTAAACCTTCGCCATTAGTGTTGTGTTTACGTGTAAAACTAACCGAAACTTTATTAGAACCTTGCTTTAGCTGCTGAGCAGGTAAAGTAATAAACCAGCCGTTATAGTTTTGGTTGAGGTTTGGCTCAGTTACTGTTTTACCATTAATGATTAAATTTGTTATTTCTGCCTTATTTAAATCGACTGTCAAAGGTGTTTTATTATCTGATAAATCAAAATTAATAGTAGACGTTGCCGTAAAATTTTCTTGGCCTGTTAAATTGAAGCTCAATTGATAATTTACGTTAGACACACGTTCAGAACGTTTAAATGCTCGCGTTTGACTTAGGTATTGGTTTTCTGCTCTAGGAGATAAAGGCGTTGATGTTAGTGCAGATGTTTGATTATTACTGTTATTTGGTTCATTTATTGATGATTGGCAACCACTTAATAATGATACCGATATTATTGTTGTAATTATTTGCAGGGTTAAGTTTTTACGTAAATTTTTCAAGAGTAGTCTCAATATGAGCTTTGTAAATTTTAACGAATTATAAATCAGAACGCCTTTAGGGAAAAGAGCACGCCTATTGACATTTAAATGCCAAGGGCTTGAGCGTAAAGAAGTGAGCACAATGACAATAATGCTCTGATTTGGAGAGAATAGGGGCTTATTAAGTAGTAATATTGGTGCAGAAAAATTATAAGCAGGTGATTTTTAAGTTTAACTTATTGATATTAAGTGTTTTAATTCTTTGGCTTGAATTTTGTATTCTAATTATTTATGAAAAATGAATTTTGGAAAATAAGTAACCGTTAAGTTGATAAAATATGAGCATATTTACAAAAAGTGTTAGAAAGAGTAATACAACAAAATATCAATTAAATAGCTCGCTGAACGAGCAATTAAGTATCTTACTTGTTGAAAAAGGTGTTGACCAAAAGTCATTGTTAACTAGATCGTTAGTTGACTTTGGTTATCAGGTAATTAAGCACAGCTATCAAAATGATAACATTATCGAGCAAATTGAGTTATATAACCCCAATATTTTAATCTTAGCCACAGATTTACCCAGTAATTCCATACTGAGATCTTTGTCTGAGGTAAATCAATTATTACCTTTGCCTATTATCATTTTCGCAGAAAATGACTCTCCTAATGTGATTAAAAAAGCCATCAAGTCGGGAGTAAGCGCTTATATTGTGAGTGAAATACATCCTCAACGAATTAAAAGTATTATTTCTGTTGCTAACGAACGTTTTAAAGCCGTAGAGTCATTAAAAAATGAGCTTAAACAGGCAAAGACTCAGCTAGAAAGTAGAAAATTAATTGAACGAGCCAAAGGTTTATTAATGGAACAAAAACAATTAACTGAGAAAGAGTCGTATGAAGCGTTACGAAAAATGGCGATGAATCAAGGAAGTACTTTGGCTATGGTCGCCAAGAATATTATTGATGTTTGCTCTCTGCTTTCTGCACCTAATATAACCAAAACAATTTGAACATATGTGGTGCAGTTCATTATTTTTGTGCAATTAATAGGGGCTAAATAGATGTTAGTGGGTTTTTTGTCATAATAAACAATGGGTTATATTTTGGCGTGTTTTGTGCTTTATTTGTAGTTATAAACTGGTAATAGTTTACTTAAAACATTTTTATCAATGGCGATAAAAATTGAAAATTGAACTTACAACAATGGCGTTGTAAAAGATGAGAAACTAAATTTTTCATCTGTTGAGCAATGGCGCTCATCAATACTCAACTTACATAAGTTGAGTATTGATGAGCGTTTTTTATTTTAATCTTTAAATTTTTATTTATACCGCAAGGAACATATAATGAATTGGATCAAATTAATAACCTCTACTGTGATAAGCGTTTCACTTTGTACTGTCATCTCATTTTTGGTGGCTAGTACAGTGTTTAGTGAGGAATTAGGAGAACCTGAAAAAGATGAGCTGAAATTTGGCTTTATTAAACTAACTGATATGGCTCCTATTGCCATCGCTTATGAAAATGGATATTTCGAAGATGAGGGGTTATATGTCACTATCGAAGCGCAAGCGAACTGGAAAGTCCTCTTAAATGGTGTTATTGATGGCTCATTAGATGGCGCACATATGCTTGCTGGTCAACCCATCGCCGCAACCTTGGGATATGGTACTCAAGCAGATATCATTACGCCATTTTCCATGGATTTAAATGGGAATGCTATTACGGTATCCAATGATATTTGGGAGAAAATGAAGCCAGGTATTCCTAAAATGGCTGATGGCAGGCCTGTACACCCTATTAAAGCAGATACGTTAAAACCTGTTATTGAAGCATTAAAATCAGCTGGAAAGCCATTTAAAATGGGTATGGTATTTCCTGTTTCCACTCATAACTATGAGTTACGGTATTGGTTGGCAGCAGGCGGTATACATCCTGGTTATTATGCGCCTCACAAAGGTGATACGTCAGGACAAATTGATGCACAAGCATTGTTATCAGTAACCCCTCCACCACAAATGCCATCAACGATGGAAGCAGGAACAATTCATGGTTACTGTGTTGGAGAACCATGGAACCAACAAGCGGTATTTAAAAATATAGGCGTGCCAGTAGTTACCGACTATGAAATTTGGAAAGATAACCCAGAGAAAGTTTTTGGCATAACCGCGAAGTTTGCCGAAAAATATCCAAACACCACTATTCGTTTAACACGTGCATTAATACGAGCTGCCAAATGGTTAGATGAAAACAATAATGCAAACCGTCCTGCTGCTGTAAAAATTCTTTCGCAATCAAACTACGTAGGTGCAGATTATGATGTTATTGCTAATTCAATGACGGGTACTTTTGAATATGAAAAAGGTGATAAACGTGCTGTACCGGACTTCAATGTGTTTTTTAGATATAACGCAACATACCCGTATTACTCTGATGCTATTTGGTATTTAACACAAATGCGTCGTTGGGGGCAAATCTCTGATGATAAAAGTGACCAATGGTACAAAGAGCTGGCTGCAAAAGTATATCGTCCTGATATCTACACTAAAGCAGCAAAGTCGCTTATCGCTGATAAGATAATTTCAGCAAGTGAATTTCCTAATTTTGAAAAAGAAACAGGTTTTAAAGCACCACAGAAACACTTTATTGACGATATTGTTTACGATGGAAGTCAACCAAATGCTTATTTAGAAAAATTCAAAATTGGTCTTAAACAAGGGCAAAAACTTTAAAACGATATTTATATTCATACTGTTGAAGATGCGGAAAACTCCCATTAATAGCCAGTTTGGATATACACATTAACATATCGATAAAGGAATAAATTTATGAGTTCAACAGCAATACACATTCACAAATCAACAACTTTTGAGAGAGTAATGAAAACCAAGATGAAAATTGTCAGTAAAATTTCAGATGCATTGTTATTGCCCATTGTAGGCATTTCAATATTTTTATTTTTATGGTCAATTACAGCGCAAAATATCAATACCTCGTTAGGTGAATTTCCTGGCCCTAGGGCTGTTGTTGAACAATTCTCTAATTTGTACGATGAACATACCACAGAACGAGAGAAAGCCAGTGCATTTTATGAGCGTCAAGTTAAACGCAATGCGGCAAAAATAGAAAAAAATCCTGATTATGTCCCAAAAATTAGAGCGTACACGGGCAAAGAAACGTTTGTTGACCAAATCTTTACAAGTTTGATCACCGTAACCACTGGCTTTTTAGTTGCTGCTCTCATTGCTATCCCATTAGGTATTTGGATGGGGTTAAGTCAACGCTTAAATTCAGCCTTTAATCCGATAGTGCAAATTTTTAAACCTGTCTCACCTTTAGCATGGTTACCGTTAGTTACCATGATTGTTAGTGCAATGTATGTCTCGGATGCTCCTATGGTGTCTAAATCCTTTTTAACCTCAATGATCACGGTTAGTCTTTGTAGTTTATGGCCGATGGTCATAAATACCTCAATTGGTGTTTCATCAATAGACAATGATTTACTCAATGTAAGTAAGGTTTTACGTTTACCGACTTTTACACATATTAAAAAAATAGTGTTGCCAGCATCGATCCCCATGATATTTACTGGCATGCGTTTGTCTTTTGGTGTCGCTTGGATGGTGTTAATTGCTGCAGAAATGTTGGCGCAAAACCCTGGTTTGGGTAAGTTTGTGTGGGATGAGTTTCAAAACGGTAGTTCAGACTCACTGGCAAGAATTATGGCCGCAGTTATTGTTATCGGTTTTATAGGTTTTTTATTAGATCGGTTGATGTTAGCTATACAACGCAAAGTATCTTGGGATAAAACCAGCGTAAACGCTTAAGGAAAAATTATGAATTCACCAATAATAACTGACAGCAAAGAGAATCCATTTTTAAATATTAGTCAAATAGATATGGCTTTCCCTACTGATACAGGCAGTTTTACCGCACTAAAATCAGTCGATTTACAAATAGATAAAGGGGAGTTTATATCCCTTATTGGTCATTCAGGTTGCGGTAAATCAACAGTGCTGAATATTGTTGCAGGGCTTTACCAAGCAACAAAGGGAGGCGTATTACTAAAAAATAAAGAAGTGAATGAACCAGGACCTGAACGCGCAGTTGTTTTCCAGAATCACTCTTTATTGCCTTGGTTAACGTCTTTTCAAAATGTCGAACTTGCAGTTAAACAAGTTTTTAACAAAACCATGTCAAAAGCTGAGATGAAAGAATGGATTGAATATAACTTAACACTGGTTCATATGGATCATGCTATGCATAAACGACCAGATGAAATTTCAGGAGGCATGAAGCAGCGTGTAGGTATTGCACGTGCTTTAGCAATGCAGCCAGAAGTGTTATTAATGGACGAACCTTTTGGTGCCCTCGATGCATTAACTCGCGCACACATGCAAGACTCCTTAATGGAGATCCAAAATGAATTAAACAACACCGTGATTATGATCACTCATGATGTTGATGAAGCAGTTTTACTCTCTGATCGTATTGTGATGATGACTAATGGGCCTGAAGCAACGGTGGGTGAAATTTTAGAGGTAAACCTAGAACGACCGCGTAATCGGTTATCGCTAGCTAAAGATATTGTATATAACCGCCTACGCTCTGAAGTATTAACTTTTCTATATGAAAAACAACGAAAAGTAGAAAATATCTCTGAAAAACCTACGGCAAAAAAAACAATAGTAAAGCAGGCGGTTAATGAGTCGTAACTCTTTGTTACTTAAGTCTTTGTTACTTAAATCTTTGTTACTTCAGTCTAAAGTAAAACTAATACATGAAAATATAAAAAAATTAAAACAAACGTAACTAAGAAAATAAGAGGAAATAAATACATGAAACCTTCGAAGAACGCACTATATCTATCTACTATTTTATTGACAAGTAGTGCTTCAGTAGCAATGGCTGATTCAATTACCGAGGCATTAATTAATGGTAAAATGAGTGCAAATTTGAATTTACGTTATGAAAATGTTTCACAAGATAATGCTCTTAAAGATGCCGATGCATTGACATTACGAACCAGAGTTACCTACATTACAGACAGCTTTAAGGGTTTTTCTTCATTGGTAGAATTTGAAGATTCACGTAATGTACTTGGTATTGATGATTATAATAATACTTTAGGGAAAAATGGAGCCTACTCGGTGATAGCAGATCCTGAAACTACTGAGTTAGATCAGTTTGTATTACAGTACAAAAATAAATTATTAACAATGAAGGCTGGACGCCAAGTGATTACTAAAGATAATCACCGATTTGTAGGACACGTAGGTTGGCGTCAAGATAGGCAAACTTTTGATGGAATAACTTTTGTGTATCAACCTATTGATGAGCTAAGCCTTGAGTATGGCTATATCACCAAGCGAAATAGAATTTTTGCCCACGGAAATGATATTGATTCTAAAGATCATTTACTTAATGTGTCCTATAAAACAGCTATTGGTAAAATAGCTGCTTATAGTTACTTATTAGAAGTAGATAATGATGTTGAAAATGGGCTTGATACTTATGGTTTAAGTTTAAATGGTATGGCTGATGTTGGTAAGCAAACAATTTCATATAAATTAGAATATGCAACGCAAGACTCTGATAGTGCCACTGATTCTTACAGTGCTGATTATTTAGCTGCAGAGTTAGGTACATCGTTTTCTGGTATTATTATTAAAGCTGGATATGAATTACTGGGATCAGATGATGGTATGTTTGGTTTTTCTACACCCTTAGCAACATTACATAAATTTAATGGTTGGACAGATCAATTCTTAGCAACACCAAAAGAAGGTTTAGCTGATATGTACGCGAGTATTGGTGGTAAAGTTGCAGGCGGTAAGTGGTCGGTTATTTATCATAAATTTGATGCTGATAAAGCATCGGCTACGGTTGATGATTTAGGTTCTGAAGTGGATGCAGTATATACTAAAAGTTTCAGTAAAAATTATTCAGCAGGTATTAAATTCGCATCATACTTTGCAGGTGATTTAACAGCAGGGAAAGTTGATACAGACAAAATATGGTTATGGGGTACAGTGAAGTTTTAAAAATAAACTTGGCTTCATAAAAAAGCCAGCGATTAATTGCTGGCTTTTTAGTATTTAAAACATTAATATTTAATGGCTTAGCATTAAATTATTGGGTTCTTAATCTTTTGTTTACTTTTTCTTTTTCACAGCTTTAGCATTTGGTAAATCGGTAATTGAGCCTTCAAAAATTTCTGCGGCTAAACCAACTGATTCATGCAATGTTGGGTGTGCATGAATAGTTAAACCAATATCTTCAGCATCGGCACCCATTTCAACAGCTAAACAGATTTCACCTAGTAATTCACCTGCATTGATACCAACAATGGCACCACCAAGGATACGGCCACTGTCTTTTTCAAAAATAAGTTTTGTTTTACCTTCAGTACGAGCAGAAGCGATTGCTCTACCTGATGCAGCCCAAGGGAAGTTTACAGCTTCAATGTTCAAGCCTTGTTCTTTTGCTTCGCGTTCAGTAACACCAACCCAAGCCATTTCTGGATCAGTATAAGCGATAGAAGGAATACAGCGAGGATCAAACTCATGCTTTTTACCTGCAATCACTTCAGCAGCACAATGTGCTTCATGCACGGCTTTATGTGCAAGCATAGGTTGTCCTACAACATCACCAATAGCGAAAATATGAGGAACATTAGTACGCATTTCTTTAGATACATTGATAAAACCACGCTCATCAACATTTACGCCGGCTTTATCCGCAGCAACTAAATGACCATTGGGTTTACGACCAACAGCCACTAAAATTTTGTCATAACGTACTTGTTCTGCAGGTGCATTTTTACCTTCAAACGTAACATACAAACCATCATCTTTAGCATCAACTGCAACCACTTTAGTTGAAAGCATCACTGATTTGAAACGTGGTTTATTATACTTAGTGTATATTTTCACAATATCTGTATCAGCTGCAGGTACTAATTGGTCAGCAAATTCAACCACTGATACATTAGAGCCTAATGAGCTATATACTGTGCCCATTTCTAAACCAATAATACCACCACCTAAAACTAACATTTCGGCAGGAACATCTTTCAGTTCAAGGGCACCTGTAGAATCGATAACGCGAGGATCTTCAGTAGGGATGAAAGGTAGGTCAACAACAGAAGAGCCACAAGCAATAATTGCATTGTCAAAAGTGATCGTTGTTTTACCATCAGTGCCTTCAACTTCAATAGTTTTGTCAGATGTAAATTTACCGAATCCAGTGACTGTTTTAACTTTACGCATTTTGGCCATACCGCCAATACCTTGCGTTAGTTTGCCAACAACATCTTTATCTTTCCATTGACGAATTTTTTCTAAATCAATTTTAGGCTCACCAAACGTAACACCATGAGCTGCCATATCTTTAGCATCATCAATGACTTTAGCAACGTGAAGTAATGCTTTTGATGGAATACATCCAACATTTAAACAAACACCACCTAAAGAATCATATTTCTCTACTAATACAACATCTAAGCCTAAATCTGCTGCACGAAATGCTGCTGAATAACCACCGGGGCCAGCACCTAAAACCACAACTTGAGTTTGAATATCACTCATAATTTCCCTTATTAACCTTATTTATTTGGTTGAAAATATTGATGGCGAAATTCTACGCTGATCGAGTGAATTTCGCCAATAATAATTGTTAAATTCTGACTAAAGTATTAATTTCCGAATATCGGACATTACGCTGGCTAAATGCACGGTAAAGCGTGCAGCTAGCGCACCGTCAATAACACGATGGTCGTAAGACATTGACAATGGTAACATTAACTTAGGTTCAAAATCTTTACCATTCCATTTCGGTTTTATTTCAGATTTAGATACACCTAAAATAGCCACTTCAGGGGCGTTAACAATTGGAGTAAACGCTGTTCCACCAATGCCACCAAGACTTGAAATGGTAAAACACCCCCCTTGCATATCAGCCGCTTTTAACTTACCTTCGCGGGCTTTAATACTTATGTCAAGTAATTCACGAGATAGCTCATGAATACCTTTTTTATCTACATCACGCACAACAGGTACAACTAAACCATTTGGGGTATCAACGGCAACGCCTATGTGAATGTATTTTTTCAATATTAAGCTTTCGCCATCCTCACTTAAGCTAGAGTTAAACGTTGGGTAAGCACGTAAAGCATCCGCTACCGCTTTTAAAATAAAGACTAATGGTGTTATTTTAAAACCAAGTTTTTGTTTTTCACAAACTACATTTTGTTCTTTTCTAAACGCTTCTACGTTCGTAATATCTGCTTCATCAAACTGAGTAACATGAGGGATAGTCACCCAGTTACGGTGTAAGAATGGCCCAGATATTTTCTGAATACGTGACAACGGTTTTGTTTCAATTTCACCAAATTTAGCGAAATCAATTGGTTTGGCACTGACAACTTGTAAGCCACCTTCACCTGATGCAACAGAACTACCCGCATTGGCTTTAGGTCGAGAAAGCTCATATTTAACATAAGACTGTACGTCTTCTTTTAAAATACGGCCTTTGTTACCACTGCCTTTTACTTGAGTTAAATCAACACCAAATTCACGGGCAATACGGCGAATAGAAGGAGAGCTATAAATAGTTCCTTTTTTACTTGTACCTGCTTGTGGATGATGCGGAACGGGTGAACTAGCGGGGGCTGTTGTAGGAGCAACCTTGGCTGGTGCTTCAACTGGTGCTGCAGGAGCTTGAGCTACAGGAGCTGTTGTTGGTGAAGCCTCTGTAGCTGTGCCACCTGATGTTTCAAGTTTAATAACAACACTGCCTTGCTTAACCTTGTCGCCCACATTAATAAAGACTTCTTTAACTGTACCTGCATGTGTTGACGGAACGTCCATGGTGGCCTTATCTGTTTCGAGTGTGATTAAACCATCTTCTTCTTCAATGGTATCACCTACGCTAACGAGTACTTCAATTACGTCAACTTCACCGTCTTCACCTATATCAGGTACGGCAATTTCAATTATAGAAGACGTAGTTGTTGCTACTGGGGCAAGAGCAGCTACTTCAGCAACAGGTGTCGGCGTTGGCTCAGCAACAGGTGCTTCTACAGGGGCTGTTTCTTCAACGGCTGTTGCTTCATCAGTGCTTGTAGACTCACCAGCACTGATTTCACCAATGACATCGCCTTCTTTTATTTTATCGCCAACGGCAACAGATAAACTAAGTAAAGTGCCAGCAAAAGGTGCTGGTATATCCATAGATGCTTTATCGGTTTCAACCGTTACAATACCTTCGTCAGCTTCAAGAGTATCGCCAACAGCGACACAAATTTCTATGATTTCAACTTCTTCGCCGCCAACATCGGGAACTAGAATTTTTTCATTAGACATTTTATTTTCCTTCTCTAGTTACAAATTAAGCGTAAAGTGGGTTAAGTTTTTCGCTGTTAATATTGAAGCGTTTAATCGCTTCACTAACAACACTGTGTTTAATATCACCACGATTGGCTAATTCAAACAACGCAGCAACCACAATATAATGTTGGTCAACTTCAAAATGTTGACGCAAATTATCACGGCTATCACTGCGACCAAAACCGTCTGTGCCTAATACACGGTATTCTGTGTTTATGTACGCGCGTACTTGATCTGAATAATTTTTAATGTAATCAGTTGCGGCAATAGCAGGGCCAGCTTCTTTCGTTATAACATTACTGATGTATGGTGTTTTTTGCTTGCTTTCAGGGTGAAGCATGTTCCAACGTGTTACATCTTGCCCTTCACGCGCTAGTTCGTTAAATGAAGTAACTGAATAAACATCACTTGAAATATTGAAGTCATTAGCAAGAATTTGCGCTGCTTGACGTACTTTTTGCAAAATGGTACCAGAACCCATTAACTGCACGTTTGCCACTGCTTTTTTAGCTTTAGCAGGCACTTGCTCTAATTGGTAAATACCTTTAATGATTTGATCACTAATATCTTTAGTGTCAGGCATTGCAGGGTGTTGGTAATTTTCATTCATTAATGTCATGTAATAGAAAACATTTTCATTTTCTTCATACATGCGACGTAGACCATCACGAACAATAACGGCAATTTCATAACCATAGGTTGGATCATAAGTAACACAGTTTGGAATAAGGCCTGCTTGTATATGAGAATGACCATCTTGATGTTGTAGACCTTCACCATTAAGCGTTGTTCTACCAGCTGTTGCACCCAGCAAGAACCCACGGGCTTGGCTATCACCAGCTGCCCATGCTAAATCACCTACACGTTGGAAACCGAACATTGAGTAATAAACATAGAATGGGATAGTGGTTGCATTACATGTAGAATAAGAGGTACCAGCAGCAACCCATGAAGCCATAGCACCTAATTCATTAATACCTTCTTGTAGTACTTGTCCTTTTTTATCTTCGCGGTAATAAGCAACTTGGTCAGCATCTTGAGGGACATATTTTTGACCTTCGTTGGCATAAATACCTACTTGACGGAATAAGCCTTCCATCCCGAAAGTACGCGCTTCATCAGGAATAATTGGCACAATGCGCTTGCCAATTTTTTTATCTTTGATTAGTGCATTTAATACACGTACAAAAGTCATTGTAGATGATACTTCTCGATCCCCTGAACCTTTGGTAATTGCTTCAAAAGATTTTAATGGTGGTATCTCAAGCGTTTCTTCTGGTTGTTTACGACGTGCAGGTAAAGATCCACCTAACGCTTCACGACGAGCCATCATGTATTTGTATTCTTCGCTGTCTTTTGGAAATTGGAAGAACGGCAAATCACCAATATCTTCATCACTGATAGGAATATTAAAACGATCGCGGTAATGTTTAATTGATTCAATATCCATCTTTTTAACATTATGGGCGATGTTTAATGCTTCACCTGAGGCCCCTAAGCCGAAGCCTTTAACGGTTTTTGCGAGAATAACGGTTGGACGACCTTTAGTGTCCATGGCTTTTTGATAGGCAGCATACACTTTTACAGGATCATGACCACCACGGTTTAAACGCCATATATCTTTGTCTGACATATTGGCAACCATGGCTTCTGTTTCAGGGTATTTATTAAAGAATTTTTCGCGTGTGTATTTACCGCCTTTGGCTTTACAGTTTTGATATTCACCATCGACCGTTTCATTCATTAACTGTAATAATTTTCCTGAAGTATCACGGGCAAGTAATTGATCCCAGTAGCTGCCCCAAATAACTTTTACCACTTCCCAGCCAGCGCCACGGAATGTGCCTTCAAGTTCTTGAATAATTTTACCATTACCACGAACAGGGCCATCTAAACGTTGTAAATTACAGTTAATAATAAAGGTTAAGTTATCTAAGCCTTCTCGTGAAGCTAAACCAATAGCACCTAATGATTCAGGCTCATCTGTTTCACCGTCACCTAAGAAACAGTATACACGCTGTCCTGAACAGTCTTTAATGCCACGATTAGTTAAGTATTTTAAGAAACGCGCTGTGTAAATAGCTTGAAGTGGACCCAAGCCCATAGAAACTGTTGGGAACTGCCAATAATCTTTCATTAAATGAGGATGAGGGTAAGATGATAAACCTTTGCCATCACATTCCTGACGGAAGTTCGCCATTTGCTCTTCAGTTAATCTACCTTCAAGGAAAGAGCGAGCATAAATACCAGGTGAAATATGACCTTGGGCGAAAATAAAGTCGCCGCCATCTTTGTTAGTTGCTGCTTTAAAGAAGTGATTAAAACCTACATCATAAAGTGTAGAAGAAGAGGCAAAACTACCAATATGTCCACCAAGTTCTAGATCTTTTTTAGAGGCGCGTAAAACTAAAGCTAAAGCATTCCAACGAATTGCCGCACGAATACGTGATTCAATAGTTTGGTCAGCAGGCATATGTGGCTCTTGACCTGGTGGAATTGTATTAATGTATGACGTTGTCGCTTCAAAAGGTAAATGTGTGCCGCCGCGACGAGCACGTTCAATCAATGCCTCAAGTAGAAAATGAGCACGTTCTGGCCCTTCATTTTCTAGTACTGATTCCATTGACTCTAACCATTCTTGGGTTTCTAATGAATCAATATCAATGTTTGGTAGATCTGACATATTGTGTTGTCTCCAATAGTATTTGTTTATATTCTTTAGTTGTAAGTAGCGAGTTAAATAATTTATAAACTTTGCGCTTACAATCGATAGTTGGTAATTTGAAACGCTTTTAACCTACAATCTTTACATTCTTCGCATGGAACGTTCCATACGGCTATTTTCCTGAGTTAGCTTTAATAACACTTCCTCAATAAAAGCTAAGTGGCGATGACTTGCACCCCAAGCTTTTTTCGGCTGTCCGCTAAGAATAGCGTCGAGCAAATTTTTTCTATAATCTGTAATCTTGCTAAAGATATCTGGACGTTTTGCTAATATAGTTAAGTTCTGTTCTATATTGTCTGTCAATAATGCCGCCATGCTACGAGCTGTATGTAATATCATTGCGTTATGTGACGCTGCACAAATAGCGACATAAAATTCATACACGGCGCTTGCTTCTAAACGAAAATCATCTTCCAGTTGGCAATTACCAATGTGTTCATGCTTGGCTTGAATTTGTTCAAAATCTGCAGTGGTTCCGCGCATCGCTGCATAGAATGAAGCCATACCTTCAATACCATGGCGGAACTCTAATAAATCAAATTGCGATTCGTTGCTTGTCGCCATCAAATCAAATAAAGGATCTGAAAATGATTTCATTATAGCTTTTGTTACAAAGGTGCCTCCTCCTTGCTTGCGAGTAACCAAGCCTTTAGCTTCTAGTTTTTGTACGGCTTCTCTAAGTGAAGGCCTAGACACTTCAAATTTTTTGGCTAACTCACGTTCAGGCAATAATTTTTCGCCTGGCTGTAAACTGCCTTCAATAATCATATTCTCTAACTGTACTAAGATAATGTCAGAAAGTTTTTGAGGTTTTAGCTGTTTATTCAATAATTGTGTCATTAATAATTAATCCACTATGTAGTGTTCATTTTATTGTTATTTTATCATTAAATGATGTTCGAAAATTCTTGGTAAATTGGTATTACCATTTGTGTTTCAGACAAAAAAATAGCAAATAAACACTATAATTGCAACGTAATTTAGTTGAAGTGGTGTAGTAAAGCAAGGAAGTTTTTAAATAAAAGCTGAAAATATTTTAGAGTTAAAGCTTGAAACAAGTGTTTAATTTGGTTGTTTGAAGTTAATGGTAATACCAATTTAAAGTGGTGTTTTAGTGTAAACAATAGCTGTGCTAAAAACAGCTATTGTTGGTTCTTCATATAATTACTTAGGTTAGTTAACTAGTCCTAGTAAAGTGAGTATTGATATTACAGACAATAATAATAAGACATTTCGTTTAGCTAAACGAACAAGTAAACATGGCTCAGCACTACAATCGTCTTTATCTATCATAAAGTCTTCTGATTTCCGGGCGACATCAATTAGAATTTTATAAGTGGGTTTGTGCACATCAAATAAGTTTTCTAGCCAAACAGGTAAGGCTTTTGAAAAATGACCAACAAACATGTACCCAAATGATGTTATGCGTACTGGTAGCCAATCAATGAAGAACAAGAGTTGTTGATAATTTTTACAATCGTGGGGTTGCTTTATATTGTGTTGCTCTTCGGTGTATTCTTCATCGCTAATATTAGCCGTTTGTTCGTTATCACTTTTTAGTGTTGTGTCTGTGGCTGAGATTTGTGAATTTTTAAAGTCTTCTTCATCAACGTTGGTAATTTCTGTCTCTATAGAACTGCTATTTTGTTGTTCTATAACGGTTGTTAATAGCCGATAAAAAACAACGCCAGCAGCGCCAAAAATGACAAAAAATAGCATAATAGCAATGTAATAACGGTAATTTAGCCAAATAAGTGCTTGACCAAACGCCATATAGGGTAAATTTTTATCTTGTAAAAGCTGTTGATGGTAAAGCGCTGCAGTGGTTTTTTCACCCTGAAAGGAAGCATGTAAATATTGCTTGTAAACTCCTCTGGTTTTGATGCAACCAAAACTAACAATCAGAATGAGCGTTGAAATAATCAAGTGCAAAAGCCCATCGTCTACTAAATGTAAAATGCCATAAACAAAAGCAACTGGCAAAAAGATGAAAATAGCATAGCTAATATTGCTTTTTTTCAGTTTTGTTTGTGCTGTCTTGTTGTTAAACCAGTTTTGAAAAAAATTAACGTACTGCTGGTAATAGTAATCGAAACGCCAGTATGAAGAAGCGAGAGATTTTTCTGCAGCTAAAGCAATTAGTAAACTTAGTAGACTCATTAGTAACCTTATTTTATGTTATATCAAAAAAACACGTGCTTTCATTTAGGTTTTGTAAACACTGGTGAAAGTATTGCCAGTTGAATGCTTTGCCAGGGTCTGTTTTTCTTCCTTGAGCAATATCACAATGGCCGACAATGTTTTCATCAGTAATCAACGGGTAAGCTTTTTGTAAGCTATTCGCTAACTTTGCTAACTGTTGATATTGAATATCTTCATAGGGAATATCGTCAGTACCCTCAAGCTCAATACCGATAGAGAAGTCATTACATTTATCTCTACCATCAAAGCAAGATATTCCCGCATGCCATGCTTTATCATTAAAAGAGACATATTGAATAATACTGCCATCACGCCTAATTAAGCAATGAGCAGAAACTTGTAATTGTGCAATATCAGCAAAACTAGGGTGTGCATCGGCGTTGATTTTGCCTAAAAACAAATTGGTTATATGATCACCGCCAAATTCACCAGCAGGTAGCGAAATATTATGAACAACTAATAAGCTGACTTGGTCAACAGGACAACGAGGTGTGAAAAAACTCGATTTTTTTTGTTTAACACCCTCAAGGTAGCCTTTCGTTATAATGAAACTTGGTCGCAAATTATTACCTTTTATCGCTTTTTTCTGTTTGCTTAACGACATACAATAACGGTTCTCTTTTGTTAAATACAACACACGTAAGAATAATTATATTATGACTGAAAATGACTCGACAAACAAAATTGGAAAAATATTTGTTTGGCTTGCATGGATTATAGCATTAGCTTTATTAATGTATTTTTTTCAAGATGTGCTTGATAAACAGTATAACCCTAATAACCAGCCCCAACTGGGTATAAATAACTTAGGTCAAGCTGAAGTTATTTTAAAGCAAAATAAGCAAGGGCATTATGTGACTTTAGGTACTATTAATGAGTCGCCTGTGACTTTTTTACTGGATACTGGCGCTACACAGGTGTCGATTCCTGCTCATATAGCTGATGAATTACAATTACAAAGTTTTGGCAGTTACCCTGTACAAACAGCTAATGGTACGGTAACGGTATACAGAACTGAACTAGATCAGCTTAGCATTGGTAATATTTTCCTATATAATGTGGCCGCACATATAAATCCTGCAATGAAAAGTGATCAAATTTTGTTGGGTATGAGTGCGTTAAAAAAAGTAGAATTCAGCCAAACAGGCAAACAACTTACCCTACGTGAACACCCTTAATAGGAATGACAGATGCATACCTCTAAACAGCTTACCTCAGTACTTTCTGATGAGATAATAAAATTACAGCACGACATAAATACAACGGTTACTTGGGCACTTAAGGAAGATTTGGGGGTTGTTGATAGTAACGTTCCTAGCGTGAACCAAGATATTACCGCTATGTTGATTCCTGAAAATGAACAAGCGACTGCTTGTGTTATTACGCGCGAAGATTGTGTTGTATCAGGTATTGCTTGGGTAAATGCAGTGTTTGCTCAATTAGATGATTCTCAACCGCAAGTTCCTAATACTAAAATTACTTGGTTAGTAGCCGATGGGGAACAGGTTAAAGCGAATACTACCTTGTTTGAATTACAGGGCAATGCGCGCACTTTGTTAACGGGTGAACGTACTGCGTTAAATTTTTTACAAACGTTATCGGGTACTGCCACATTAACAAGTCAATACGTGCAAGAATTATCAGGCTCAAATACCAAATTATTAGATACTCGAAAAACACTACCAGGGCTTAGAAGTGCGCAAAAATATGCCGTACTGTGTGGTGGCGGTGTTAATCACCGAATTGGTCTGTTTGATGCGTTTCTAATTAAAGAAAATCACATTGCTGCTTGTGGTGGTATAGCGCAGGCGGTAGCAACCGCAAAGAAAAACCACAGTGATAAAACCGTTGAAGTTGAGGTAGAGTCAATGGATGAATTACAGCAAGCATTGAATGCTGGCGCTGATATTATTATGCTTGATAACTTTACGCCAACAATGATTGAGGCCGCAGTAACTGCAACCCGTGGTAAGGCTAAATTAGAAGTGTCGGGTAATATGACCATTGAAATTTTGCAAGAATACACCAAAGCTGGCGTTGATTTTATTTCTAGCGGTGCATTAACAAAACACGTGAAAGCGGTTGATTTATCAATGCGTTTCAAATCGTAATCATTTTTGATTAAACATACTTGACTGAAAATAATTGACTAAAAATGACAATAAGTGAAAATTTTCAAATTCAGCTAGCTGCACCCTCTGTTGACGATTTCTTACTGTTAAGAGAAAAAGTGGGTTGGCAGAATGTTTCAGTTAATGATGTTAAAATAAGTTTGAAAAACTCACTATTTCACATTACTGTTTACGCACAAGATCAACTTGTTGGTATGGGGCGAGTAGTTGGTGATGGTGTCATGTATTTTTATATTCAAGATATTGTTGTACATCCTGAACATCAAGGTTTAGGGATAGGCTCAATAATCATGGAGCAGATTGAAATCTATTTATCAAATACCGCGGTAGCTAATGCTACTGTTGGGCTTTTATCGGTAAAAGGTAAAGAAGCATTTTATGCTCGTTATGGTTATATTACGCGGCCAAATGCTGCTTTAGGTCATGGAATGTGTAAGTTTGTTTAACCTCTACATTTACAGTGTGTTTTATTTTAATTTATTCACAAAAGTTTGTCTAAATTTAGCTAGTTTAGGTGAAACTACCGCCTGACAATATGAATTTTCAGGGTTATTATTAACATAGTTTTGGTGGTATTGTTCACCAGAATAAAATGTATCAATAGCATTGATTTGCGTTACTATTTCATTTTCAAACATCTTATCTTGGGTCATTTTTTGAAGGATTCTTTCAGATGTTTCTTTTTGCGATTGATCATGGTAAAAAATTGCTGATCTGTATTGCGTGCCAATATCATGACCTTGTCGATTTAACTGTGTTGGATCATGTAAAGTGAAGAATATTTCCAGTATCTCTTGGTAGCTGATAATACTTGGATCAAAGCATAGTTGTACAACTTCAGCATGGCCTGTATCACCATTGCAAACCTCCTCGTAGGTTGGCTCAGTTGTTGTTCCTCCCATATAGCCTGATATTGCACTGTGTATGCCTTTAACTTGGCTAAAAGCACCTTCTATACACCAAAAGCAGCCGCCAGCTAAAGTGGCCAGTTCATGAGTCGCTTCAAGTTTATTGTGAGTATTCATAATTTAGTCTTTGTGCTTATTGTAGGTTTGATTGTTATTACTTAATTCTACAGGTAAATAAAAAAGTAATGCTATGAATATATTACAGCAATTAGTCGTGCAGTAAAACTCTCGTTCTTCTGATGATGTTATTAACCGAGGTATCAATTTCTTCTTTCATATAACAGTGATATTTGTGTTATGCCTTTGTCATTTTTGCGTCATTTTTTGGTAACATTACCGTCATAAAGGCTTGTTATTCTGCGACCAGTCTTTGGCTTTATCCTTTAAATATAAAGATTTCAAATGAAACAATTAAATCGTGTTAGCAGTAAACTTGTTATTTTATCTTTAGTTCCTTTATTTCTCTTTAGCATTATTATTTTTGTTGGTATAAAAATATCGACTGATCGTCATTCAAACAACCAACAAAATCTTGAGGCGAGGTTAAGCCAAACCCAAAGGCTTAATCTAATCATCAGAACATTTACCTCAAATATTATTGACACAGCCCATAAAACGCGTAGTGGCATGGAGCTATGGCAAGATGCACAAGAAAAAATAAAACATGGGAAAACTATTATTACCCAACAATGGCAAGACTATCAAAATGGCAATGTGTCAATTCAAGAAAAAAAGCTATTAGACAGTATGGAGCCTCTTTACCAAAAAAGTCTCAACTCGATAGATATTATTGCAGGATATATCGAACAAGCTTCTTCGTACGATATGGGAAATTATATTGACCTGAAAATGTACGCATCGTTAGAGCCATTTTTATTAAAATTAGATCAGCTGGTTCTATTACAAAAGCAATTAGCTCACGACGATAGTTTATTGAATAGTGCTTTAACGAAAGAAATGAATAACATTATTTTTATTACTGTGAGTGTTGTTGCGGTATTAATTTTATTGCTGGGCTGGTTAATATTTAAGTCGATAAGGAAGCCATTGAAACACCTTCAACGCACTATGATTAATGTTGAACAGGAATCTAACTTATCGTTACGGGTTGCGCTAACAACTCAAGATGAATTGGGAGAAATAGGGCAAAGTTTTAACGTAATGATGGATAGAATTGTTGATTTTGTTGAAACCTTATCTAATATTGGTACATCGTTAGATACTGCAACAGAAAGTACAATAATCGCGTGTCAAGAAGCCAAAACTCAAGTGAACAGTACTCAAAATGAGCTCTCTGATGCAAATGTTTCTATTGAGCAAATGAGTAAAGCGGTGGAAGAAACCCAAGTTTATACAGAAAATACCATCCTCGTTAGTAAAGAAGCAGAACTATGTGCTACAGATAATTTTAGCGTTGTAGAGCAATCTTCACAACAAATTAAACAGCTAGCGGAAGCCATTGGGCTTTCTACAAAGCAAATGAATTTATTACGTGAACACGGACAGCAAATAAACTCTGTATTAACAGTAATAAAATCGGTTGCAGAACAAACTAATTTATTAGCGTTAAATGCTGCGATAGAAGCTGCACGTGCTGGCGAAAAAGGACGTGGTTTTGCTGTAGTTGCAGATGAGGTTCGTTCACTTGCACAACGCACACAAGAGTCAACGGGAGAAATTGAAACCGTGATTGCCAATATAAGAAAAGCCACGGATGAGGCTGCTGAGCAAATGAGACAAAATGAAGCATTTGCAAACAAAGGTGCACAAACGATAAAAAATACAGAAATTAATTTACAGGTTATTACGCAATCTTTTACTGAAATCATCAATAAAAATGAACAAATAAATCATAACCAATGTGAACAATTACAAGCCGTGAAAGAAGTAAAAAACATGATGGACCGCGTATCTTCTTTGTCGCATAAAAATAAAGAAAACACGAATGATGTGTTAATAAATGCTAAGTCGGTAGAGAACTTAAGTGGTGAACTAAAGGCGGCGTTGACTCAGTTTCGTTATTAATTAACTTGAGATAAATTCTTTTAGTACTGTGATGAGTCCTTTGGAAGTCTGCCGTGATATAGGTATGAATAATGAGAGATAGGCAATGCAAAAAACTATTCAAACAATTATAGCTAAAAAAATGATCACAACGGTTTTTCAACCCATTTTTGATATAGAAAATGAAAGTATCGTTGGGTATGAGGCATTAACACGAGGGCCAAAAGATACACCGCTTTATTCACCAGAAGTATTATTTGAAAAGGCACAACAGCACAACCTATTGTCTGAACTTGAGTTGCTTTGCCGAGCCAGTGCTATTTCATGCTTTGTAGCGTTAAAACTACCAGGAAAACTGTTCATTAATATTTGTTTAAATGTCATGCTCAATAAAGATCATCCCTATGGTGAAACAATTAAATTAGTTGAAAATTCAGGCTTGTCACCACAACAAGTGGTTATTGAGATTAGTGAAAAATCACCTTTCCCTAATAGTGATATTTTACTAAGAGCATTAAATAAATATAGAAAATTTGGCTTTGATATAGCCATTGATGACGTAGGTGTAGGTTATTCAGGACTTAAACAATGGAGTTACTTACGTCCTGATATTGTCAAAATAGACCGATATTTTATTGATCGATGTGATCAAGATGTGATGAAACGAGAATTCTTAAAAATTCTTTTTGAGTTAGGTCGAATATCAAATGCGCTGATTATTGCTGAAGGTATTGAAACAAAAGAAGAATTTGAATTGTTGCGTGAGCTTGGTATGGTATATAGCCAAGGTTTTTTCTTGGCCAAGCCTAACGACAATCCAATAAGAATATTTCCTAAACTTGATATTTGCGACTCGACAGAACATAAGTCTACGATAGAAACTATTGCTTCGTTAGTAACAGCTACAAAAACAGTTGAGTACAATCAAAGCGTTAATCATGTTTATGATATATTCACGCAAAACCTTAACATTCATGCTATTCCAGTGTTACGTAATAATAAGCCGTTAGGTATGATTTTTCGAAACCAACTGATGGAATCTTATTCTGATATTTATGGTAGAGCGCTTTATTCAAAAAAATTAGCGATTGATATAAAATCTAATAACCACTTGATACTTGAACATTCTATGCCATTAGAGCAGGTAAGTGCCTTACTCACAGCCAGAGCAAATGCAGAGTTTACACAACCTTCTATTATTACAGAAAATGGATTTTATATTGGTATTGTTTCACCGCGTGACTTACTAAAAAGTATTACTGAATCTAAACTAGAGCAGGCTAGATATGCTAATCCATTGACAGGCTTGCCAGGTAATGTAGCCATAGAAAAAGAAATAGATTACATGCTCAAGAATAAAAAACCATTCAATTTAGCCTATTTAGATTTAAATCATTTTAAACCTTTTAATGATATTTATGGCTATGCAAAGGGGGATTTATTACTCAAAACACTCGCTAATTGTATTATGATCAATACAAATAATAAATGCTGTTTTGTCGGGCATATTGGAGGCGACGACTTCATAATTATGTTTAAAAGTAACGATGTTGAAAAGGTTTGCCAACAGATATTAGCTGACTTTACCAAGCACAGTTTGTCTTTTATTACGCCAGAGCATCAAAAGCAGCAAGGCTATCATGCTTTAGATCGCAGCGGCAATAATATATTTCACCCCCTTGTTAGTTTAGCTATTGGCGTTATTCAACCTGATACAGCGTGTTATAACTCATACCATCAAATTGCTGATTTAGCCTCTAAAGCAAAATCAGAAGCTAAAAAGCAAGCAGGAAGTAGTTTATTTATTTGTCGCAGACAAAAACAAACCGCCTTTGACGCTATTTCTCTCAGTTAATAAGCACATGTGCTTAAAGGCCTATGATTGTCTCTTTTTCATGAGCTTGTAAGAAAGCAAATGGATTAATAGCAATAAATCATAAAATAATTAATCATTTTATGATTTATTTCATTGCAGGGAGAAAAAATACAGATAAAATCAATCATTGCCCATGTTGCTAACGTTATAAAAACTATCTGTCATTTATGTCTTTTTTCTTTAAAAAAAATAATTTTTCTGTAAACCTTAAGTCAGCTAATCAAGTTCAAATGGTACTTGTGTTACGTAGTGTTGCTATAGTTATTCAATTATTGTTAATCTTTTTTGTTAACCTAATATTAAATTACCAACTTCCTTGGGCGCCATTGTTTGGTGTTATTACGTTAGAGGTTATATTTACTTTTGGTAGTTTTTTTGTTTATCAAAAAAAACAGCAAGTCAGTCAGTCAGCTTTATTAATACAAATATGCGCTGATATTTTATTTCTGTCGTTGTTGCTGTTTTTTAGTGGGGGTGCCACTAATGCTTTTGTTTCATTATTATTAATTCCTATTGCCATTGCCGCTGTTACATTACCTCCTGCATTGCTTGCTTTTGTCGCGTTAATGGCTATTGGCTCTTATACCATTTTATTATGCTTTTTACCCATGAGTGTTATGCATGGCAATATGGAAGGGCATTTTATTGGTATGGGAATTAACTTTTTATTTTCTGCGCTAGTAGTTGCTTTAGTTGTAGGGAAAATGGCGCGTAGTATTAATCAACGAGAACTTGCCATTGCCGCGTATAGAGAAAATTTACTGAAACAAGACCAAGTTATGTCTCTTGGTGTAGCATCAGCACAAGTGACTCATCAGTTAGCAACGCCTATTACAACAATACAATTACTGGTTGATGAATTGCATGAAGACTTTCCAGGAAATAGTATTGTCATTGATATGAAAAGTCAGTTAAAGTGTTGTACTGACAGCTTAGATGCATTTCGCGAAATGGTTTTTTCTATTAAAGAACAAACCAGTACAGCGATTACCGTGAATAATTTAATTGATGACATTTTAGAAAATATAAGAGTAAATTTCCCTGATGTTGACATTGAATTAATAAAAAAACATCAAGATGATGTTACCATCATGGCGGATGCGTCTTTGTTGCCTGCTATATTAAATTTAATTAATAATGCAATAAGAGCTACAAAAGCAAATAACTCAACCAAAATCACATTAACGAGTCAGGTAGAAACGGAAAACTGGCAATTTATAATTCGTGATTATGGTATTGGCTTTACTTTAGAGAAATTAAAACAACTTGGTGTAAACCCTGTTAACAGTGAACAAGGCTTAGGTATGGCTGTTTTTTTAAGTCATGCTAGTTTAGAACGCCTTGGTGGTAAGTTAGCATTAACAAACCATCATCAAGGTGGGGCATTAGTTACCTTGAGTTTACCTATATCGCACTAATCGGCAGATGAAATAACATAATGAAAGAATTATTACTTGTAGAAGATGATGCTATTTTTGCAAATACCTTAACTAGACGATTAACTAAACACGGTTTCCATTGTGTTCATGTAGACAGTAATTCTGAAGCATTATTAGCTTGTCATCGACACAAGCCAGATTATGTGTTGCTTGATATGAAGCTAGCGCAAGAAACTACTTTAAGTATTATTAAACCATTGAGAAAACTAAGGCCTGAAAGTAGAATTATTTTACTTACTGGTTTTGCAAGTATCGCTACTGCCGTTGACGCTATAAAGTTAGGTGCAGATGATTATTTATCTAAACCCTTAGATACGCAAACATTGTTAGCAGCGCTTAATGAAAGTAAAGCGTCTACCATAGCCACAAATGCTGACATTGACGGTGAAACATTGTCAGCAGAGCAAGTGCAGTGGCAACATATTCAACAAGTGTTAAAAGCAAACGATGGTAATATCTCGGCTACGGCGCGTCAGTTATCTATGCATAGACGAACTTTACAGCGTAAATTACAAAAAAAACCGCAAAGCGAATCGTTAAAAAATTAATCAAGCATATTCATCATTGTTGAACGCCATTTTTTTCTAATGACTGAAAAATCGCCATCTTGTTCTAATTTTTTCATGGACTTTGTTAATTTAGCAATAATATTTTTCTCAGTACTTAAACTACAAGCCAAATGAAAGTTGAGTGTCAGTTCACGCATGTTATATACATTTTTGTATTTAGAGGCTGCTTCGGTGCTTTTTACTCGGTTGTATATAAGGTCGTCATTAAGAACAACTAGATCAATATTACGGTTAGGAATTTCAAGTAATTTTAACAGTGAGTCGTAATTATCCATTACATAAAGGTTTTCATTTTCGATAAAACCTTTGGATAAAAGAAAATGATGTGTGACATCATCTCTGATTACAGCTGTTTTATGTTTTTTTGCATCGTTTAAATTATTAATAGATATTTGTTTTGATGCTAATGAATATAAAGAAATAGTACTACTAATAATGTGGCCTACCCATTCAAATAGCGGTTCACGTTCTGGTATTCGGCTTAATGAATAGATGCAGGTATTCTTTTCATGTTTGGCTCTATTAAAAGATAAAGACCAAGGGTAAGCAGCTATTTCGTATTCATAGTTTGCTTCTTTTAATGTTGCTTCTACAATTTCAGTTGATATACCACTAATAGACTTTTCATTAACAACTTGAAATGGCGCTAAATGTTCGGTGAGAATGGTTATTTTTTGGGCGTAAAGATCTTCACTAAATATAATAGTTAATATTATTATACTGTTAAACAACACATTACTTTTTTTCATGTTTTTATTTGCTTATGGTATATTTACTAACCTTAATGCACAGTAGCAATTTTTTCAATGAATGGATTTTAATTTCTAGAAAACAGTTTTAATATATTAATGGCTTTAAACAATATGATGAATCATGAACAGCTTGTCGTTGCTGTTAATATGACAATGCCTTTTGGCAAATATGCGGGTAGAAAATTATTGCAACTGCCAGAGCCTTATTTAGTGTGGTTTCATGCGAAAGGGTTTCCTGAAGGAAAGTTAGGGCAACAGCTGGCATTAATGTATGAAGTTAAATTAAATGGCCTAGAGGGCATGTTAAAGCCATTGTTAAAGGAGTAGTGTTGCGATATAAGTGTTAGTCTAATTGATACTGTTCTTTCACTTTTTTAATGGTAGTTAAACGAGCTTTTACCATGGCTTCTTTTATGGCAAGACCTTTTAAGCCTTGTTCAACAAAAGTTTTAGCATTGACATTACTGGCGGCTAACATGGCTTCTTTTAAATATTCTTCTTGTGGGTAAGGGCGGTTGTCAAAACCTAGACGACCAAGAAAGTCACTTTTACAGGCAATGATAAAGTCATCAAATTCTTGCGGCTTTCGCCATACGTCAAGTTGATCAAATATTCTCAATAAGGTACTTGGTTTCAATTGAAACGCTTTATGGCAATGTAAATGATGTTCACATACTTTTAAGGCCAACTGTTGATAATATATTGGTACTTTAAGCTGTTTTGATATTTTTTCTACTAAAGGTAAACCTGCTTTTTCGTGCCCAGGGTGGCTTGGTAAATATTCACTCGTGGTAAGCCCTTTGCCTAGATCATGGCATAAAGCAGCAAAACGAATGGCAGTTTTGTGTTTATTATTTTGCGTTAATAATACTGCTTGGTGTAATACCATCATGGTATGAGCACCACTGCAAATTTCAGGATGCCATTTTGCTGGATTTGGAACCCCCCATAACTTTTCTAAATCAGGCCAAATAACATTAAGGGCTTGGCATTGACGTAATACGTCGAAGAATACTTCTGGGTGATCTTCAGACAAACTGCGTTGCACTTCTTGCCATATACGCTCAGCACTTAAGGTCAATAATTCACCACTAGTACTGATAGTCGTCATTAATTCAAGGGTTTCATTTGCAATAACAAAACCATAATCGTGATAACGAGCAGCAAAGCGCGCTACGCGTAATACTCTTAAGGGATCTTCAACAAAGGCGGAACTAACATGGCGTAACACTCTATTTTCAAGATCTTGCTGACCATTGTATGGGTCGACAATTTTACCTGTTTTACTTTTGGCCATTGCGTTGATAGTAAGATCACGACGCAATAAATCTTGCTCTATAGTTACGTCAGGTTCTGCATAACACGTGAAGCCTGTATATCCTTGACCTTGCTTGCGTTCAGTGCGCGCTAAGGCATATTCTTGTTTAGTTTCTGGGTGTAAAAATACGGGGAAATCTTTACCTACCTGGTTAAATCCAAGCGATAACATTTGTTGAACAGAGGCACCAACCACTAAATAGTCTTGGTCTTTATAGGATCTGTTTAATAACTCATCTCGAACGGCTCCACCAACAAGGTACACATCAAGTTCAGTTATGTTTGCAATGTTCGTGTTTTTAGTAGTCAAAAAGGTCACCTCAATAAGATTGTTTACAAGTTTACCATAATATTCGTAGACATAACCCTGTCAACAGGTTAATTTTATCAACGTATTATTGTCTTTTAAATTGCAGCAACGTTTTTATGTACACAAATTTTTTCTCCTTAAGTGAATTACCTTTTTCTATTGCCCCAAATCCTAAATATTTATTTATGAGTGATAGGCATCGAGAAGCGCTGAGCCATTTAACTCATGGGCTAGGGATCAATGGCTCAGGTGATAATGGTGGCTTTGTTTTATTAACAGGTGAAGTTGGTACAGGTAAAACAACAGTCAGTCGTTGTTTAATGGCTGAAATACCTGAAAACACACAATTGGCTTTTATTTTGAACCCAACATTATCAAGCCAAGAGTTACTCGCAACGATTTGTGATCAATTAAAAATTCGTTACCGTAAAACAGGAGCTACATTAAAAACCTTAACAGATAAAATTGCTGAGAAATTATTAAAAAACCATGCAAACAATATAAATACCTTACTGATTATTGATGAAGCACAGCATTTAGAGGCTGAAGTATTAGAACAGTTGCGGCTGTTAACTAATTTAGAAACTGATACTAAAAAATTACTGCAAGTTATTTTAATTGGACAACCTGAATTACAGCAATTACTTAAACGTCGTGATTTACGACAGTTAGCACAGCGTATAACAGCTCGATATCACTTACTACCGTTAAACAAATTAGAATTGGCTGCATATATCAAACATAGACTGTCAGTTGCTAATTGCCATCGAGCGCTTTTCAATAAAGGGGCTTTAGCAGCAATCCATCAATTATCTCAAGGCATTCCAAGGTTGATTAATTTACTGTGTCATAGTGCCTTAATAGAAGCATATAATTCTAATAACGCGGTAGTAGATAAAAAAATAGTCTTCAAAGCAGCTAGCCATGCGTTAGGTGATGATTTTGATTTATTACCTTGGTGGCAGAATAAAAATATTCAAATTGCTTTGGCGGCTGGCGTGTTATTTGTTGTATTAGTAACAGGGTTTTGGTTAGGTCAGCAAAAGTCGCCACAACAAGTATCAGAGAACACTGCTTCTGTAGCCAGTAATGAGTTAGTTAAAGAGCAACCCGCGATTCAAGTAAAAGAACCGTTAGAACAAGGAAATGAAAAGATAATACAGGAGCAGCTAAAGCCAAAAGCACCAGAAGTGCAATTAGTTGTAAGCAGTGATAAGCCAAAACGCTCAGAAGATAAAATAATAACACCTGCTAAAGCGACTATGGAAGATGCAACCACTGAACCTGTTGGTCAACTAACCCAAAAAAATATGACAGTTGAACCGAAAACTGTAAAAAATATTGAACCTAAACCTAAACCTAAACCTAAACCTAAACCAGAAGTAGCCCCAAAAAACTACCAAATAGAAGCGGTTGAAGGCGTTTCTGAAGATTTACTCGCGCGTTTTCAAGCCGCTATTGATGACACTAAAATGTTGTCAAAAAATGCACTTAAGCCTAAACCAGTTCAAACGGCAGACAGCAAGGTTAAATCACTAACGCAAATGCCTGCTTGGGTGCAAGAAGGTGTACCAAGTTTGCATTTTGAACAACATATATATGCCTCTGATGGCGAAGGTTGGGTTAATGTAAATGGCCGAGATCGTTATGAAGGAGACAGTATTGCCAATGGAGTTTATATTGAGAAAATTTTACCTCAACAGGTCATTTTGACTTACCGAGGCGAAAAATTTAGCTTACCTGCGTTAACTAACTGGTAAATTCTCGCCTATCTGCATTGTGAATAACTGGCGAGAATTTACTTGAGAATGCTATAGGGCATTCTCAAGTTCATACTTTCTATTGCCAAGCAGGCATTTTTGCTTCAAAAGCTTTAATTTTATCAAGCTTATTTAAGGTCCAACCTACGCTGTCAACACCTTCTTCTAAGCAGTATTTGTGAAACTGACCAAGTTCAAAAGTAAAACTAATATCCCCATTGCTTACAGTATTGTTAGCTAAATCGACGGTAAGATTAAGTTTAGCGTCACCTGATTGTTTAAATAATTGATCAATTTGGTCTTCTGCTAATTTAATGGGTAATAAACCAATATTGATACAATTACCATAAAAGATGTCAGCAAAACTTGGTGCAATAATGACTTTAAAGCCATATTCTTCTAATGCCCAAGGAGCGTGTTCTCGGCTTGAACCACAACCAAAATTTTCTCTGGTTAATAAAATACTAGCGTTTTTGTATTCAGGTTTATTTAAAATAAAATCAGGATTTGGTTCTTTACCATTATGGTCTAAATAACGGCTGTCGTGAAATAAATGCACACCAAAACCAATACGTTCAGTTTTTTGTAAAAATTGTTTTGGGATGATTTGATCGGTATCGATGTTAGCGATATCTAATGGCACAACCAAGCCTGTGTGTGTGGTAAATTTTTCCATATTAAATTCCTCTGTAGGTTGGTGACAGTTATGCGTTTAAGTCGACAAAATGGCCTGCAATAGCTGCTGCAGCAGCCATTTCAGGGCTCACTAAGTGAGTACGGCTGCCACGCCCTTGACGCCCTTCAAAATTACGGTTACTAGTTGAAGCACAACGATCGCCTTCTTCAAGCACATCATCATTCATGCCCAAACACATAGAGCAGCCCGGTAAACGCCATTCAAAACCAGCGTCACTAAATATTTTATCTAAGCCTTCACTTTCAGCTTGTGTTTTAACGCGGTAAGAGCCAGGCACAATAATGGCATCTACAGTGCTTTGTACACGTTGGCCCTTAGCCGTAAAATCTTTAACAACGTTAGCCGCAGCACGTAAATCTTCAATGCGTGAATTAGTACAAGAACCGATAAATACTTTGTTAATGTGAATGTCAGTTATTTTGGTTCCTGCTGTTAAGTCCATGTATTTTAATGCACTGATACATGATTCTTTTTCAACGGGATCATCAATATCATCGGGAGAAGGAACGGTGCCGTCAACACTAATCACTTGCCCTGGATTAGTTCCCCAAGTGACTTGTGCTTTAATATCTTTAGCATCAAGTGTAATTACAGCATCAAAAATGGCACCTTCATCTGATTTCAACTTTTTCCAATCAGCAACAGCTTGTTGGAAAATTTCGCCTTTAGGTGCGTATTCTTTGCCTTCTACATAATCAAATGTTGTTTGATCTGGTGCTATTAAGCCAGCTTTTGCTCCAAATTCAATGCTCATGTTGCAAACGGTCATACGCTCTTCCATGCTTAATGCTTCAATTGCTTCACCGCAATATTCAACAACATACCCTGTGGCACCTGCGCTACCTGTTTTACCTATAATGGCTAAAATAATATCTTTTGCGCTGATCCCTTTGCCTACATGTCCTTTTACTTCAATTTTCATGGTTTTTGCTTTTGTTTGACGTAAGGTTTGTGTTGCAAAAACATGCTCAACTTCTGAAGTACCAATACCAAACGCCAAAGCGCCGAAAGCACCATGAGTTGCGGTATGAGAGTCACCGCAAACAATGATAGTACCAGGTAAAGTTACACCAAGCTCTGGCCCCATAACGTGGGCGATACCTTGATTTTTATGACCCATTCCGAATAGTTCAATGCCAAACTCTTTACAATTTTTTTCTAATGCGCGTAACTGATTAGCAGCACCTTCACCCGCAGCATCAATTTCAATAGAGCGAGTAGATATGTTGTGATCCATCGTTGCAATGGTACGTTCAGGGTGACGAACAGGGCGATTATGAAAACGTAAATTTGCAAAAGCTTGAGGTGATGTCACTTCATGAATCAAATGACGGTCAACATAAAGTAGAGGTGTTTCACCGACTTTTTCTTCCACTAAATGTGTTTGCCATAATTTTTCGTACATTGTTTTTGGTGTAGTATTATTGGCGGTCATGTTTACGCTTCCTCAATTTGTTGACAGATATAATCACCCACTTCGCTAGTGGTTTTTGCGTTTGATCTATTATGACTGGGTAATAAATCTGCAGTTAATATGCCGTTGTCTAGGGCACTTGCTACTGCGTCTTCAATCGCTTTTGCCGCAGCATCTTCGTTTAAGCTATAACGGAGCATAAGTGCCGCAGATAAAATTTGGGCAATTGGATTGGCAATGCCTTTCCCTGCGATATCGGGTGCACTACCACCTGCAGGCTCATACATACCAAAACCTTGTTCGTTTAAACTTGCTGAAGGAAGCAAGCCCATGGAACCGGTGATCATGGCACAAATATCAGATAAAATATCACCGAATAAATTAGGACATAACATTACGTCAAATTGATTTGGATCGCGTACTAATTGCATGGCTGCATTATCAACATATAAATGTTCTAGTGTTACTTCAGGGTAATCTACAGCAACTTCTTCAACCACTTGACGCCATAATTGGCTTGTGGCTAAAACATTGGCTTTATCCACAGAAGTAACTTTGTTATTGCGTTTTTGTGCTGCTTGAAAAGCTAGATGAGCAATACGTTTTATTTCTCGACGTGAATAAAACATAGAGTCAAAGCCAGTTTCTTCTTCGCCTTCGCCTTTACGACCTTTAGGTTCACCAAAATAAATGTCACCCGTTAATTCACGAATAACTAATACATCAAAACCTTGTGCTGAGATATCTTCACGTAAGGTTGATAGGCTTGATAAAGCAGGTTGCAACGTTGCTGGTCGCATGTTACAAAATAAATCAAAACGACCACGTAAACCTAGCAATGCACAACGCTCTGGCTGCTCTGTTGGTGGTAAGTTTGCCCATTTAGGACCACCGACACTACCAAATAAAATGGCGTCGCTTTCTTCACAACCTTTCATGGTTGAATCAGGTAGGGCATTACCGTGGTTATCAATGGCTGCACCACCAATATCATAATCTTTTGTGTTGATTACTATGTTAAATTTTTGGGCTATGGCGGTTAATACTTTTTTGGCTTCAACCATGACTTCTGGGCCGATACCATCGCCAGCTAATACTGCTATGTTGGACATGTTTTCTATACCTTATAATTTTCTGTATTCTAACCTGGCTCAAAATATTTTAAACCAAGCTATGCTCTCTACTTATTTTGCGGCTTTAAGTTCCGCTATAGTTTTTGCTCTGTTAATACTATTTAATGCATGAATTAATGCTTGTCCAGAGGCCTCTATAACATCGGTAGCTAAACCGTAGCCATGAAAATTTCTTCCTTGCCAAGTGATGACTAAGTCGGCTTGACCTAAACCATCTTCACCAGAGCCTTTATTCGATATTTTATAATCACTGACTTCAAATTCTACATCAACCGCTTGTTTTATCGCTTGATAAAGTGCATCTACAGGGCCATTACCTGTGGCCGCATGTACCTTGCTAATGTCATCACCTGCTAAAAGTTTTATACTAGCGGTAGCAAATTCACCATCACCACACTGTACATTGATAGTATCTAAACGGTAATAATCCTGTGTGTCTTGTTGTTGAATATTAAACAACATAGCTTCTAAATCATCATCAAATACTTGGCCTTTTTTATCTGCCAACGCCAAAAAGTCAGCATAAAGTTGTTCAAGTTGATAATCGCTTTCTTTATAACCTAAACTTTCCATACGGTGCTTAATAACATGGCGACCACTGCGAGAGGTTAAGTTTAATTTAGTTTTAGCAATACCAACACTTTCTGGTGTCATAATTTCATAAGTATTACTAGCTTTTAACATACCATCTTGATGAATACCTGAAGAATGACTAAAAGCATTTCCGCCTACTATGGCTTTGTTTAGTTGCACAGGCATGTTGCATAAAGTGCTTACTAATTTAGAAGAGCGAGCAATTTCTTGGTGTTTAATATCAGTATGAACACCTAATAATGCTTCGCGTGTTTTCATGATCATGGCAACTTCTTCTAACGAGCAATTACCTGCGCGTTCACCAATACCATTAATTGTACATTCAATTTGGCGTGCGCCAGCTTGAACAGCGGCCATTGAGTTAGCAACCGCTAATCCTAAATCATTATGGCAATGCACTGAAATGACGGCTTTATCAATATTAGGCACACGATTAAATAAGTTGGTTATGATGCCCTGAAATTCAAAAGGCAGAGTATAACCCACGGTATCTGGAATGTTTACTGTGGTAGCGCCAGCGGTAATGGCTGCTTCAACCATACGGCATAAATTATCAATGGGCGTTCTACCCGCATCTTCACAAGAAAACTCAACGTCGTCGGTAAACTTTCGGGCGTATTTAACGGCATGTACTGCCATGGCTTGTACGTCAGAAAATTCTTTTTTCAATTTTTGCTGAACATGTACATCGGATGTAGAAATAAAAGTATGAATACGGAATTGGTCGGCTACTTTCAATGATTGAGCACAAGCATCAATATCGGCTTCAACAGCACGGGCTAAACCACACACTCGGGCATTTTTAATGGTACGAGCAATTTGTTGAACTGATTCAAAATCACCTGGAGATGATACTGGAAAGCCAACTTCCATAATGTCTACGCCTAAACGTTCAAGCGATAATGCAATTTGAAGTTTTTCATGTACCGATAAGCTAGCATTTAATGCTTGCTCGCCATCACGTAAGGTAGTGTCAAAAATAATGACCTTATCCTTAGACAATGAATCTTTTGAAGATGAAGTGCTCATATTTGTATCCTTTGTGTGTCTAATTTAGTTTATTAATATTGTAAAAGCTAACCAACGCATAGACGTAAAAAAACCCGCGTTGATTAGCGCGGGTTTTAGTGAATTCTTATTTGTGTATTCTTAGAGTTATCTCTTTTTGAGTAGTCTCTGAAAATGTTAATGAATAAGCAATAAAACCTAGCCGCGCACGTTAAGTACGAGGAGGAGGTTGAGGAGAACTTGATTCATTACTACTATCATTTGCTGACTTACTTTCCTGTGGTGTTATTTTTAATGATATTTAAATCAATTAAAAGCAACAAAACCAAATAACTATATAATATAGACCTATTAATAACGCATTTACTCAATTTTTGTCAAATGAAAGTTTTTAAAACGCTAGATGGTTTAGTTATATAGGTTAGTAATAAACAGATAAAAACAAATTAAAGGTAGGCTAAAGGTTGTATTCTATTTGTAACGATGCATTAAATTCTGTGTCTTTATCAAGGTCATTTTTAAAACGTGATTGGCTAATATCACTAGAAAGTGTAAAACGCCAATGCTGATAATCATGCTGAATACTGGTTGATAACATCCACACTTGCTCGGCTATACTCGTAACACTATTACCTATAGTAGGCGTTTCTGGTGCTTTGTCGCTATTGTCATAGTTAAGATCTAAATAGCGTAATTTAGTCGTTAATCTTGTATTGGTATTCAGTTGTGAAATGGCACCTAAGATATAAGTTTTTGCATCATTATCATAGGTGCTTCCCAGTGTTCGGTCATAATAACGCATACCTGTTACATAAGTTGAGTGTTCGTAGTAACAATCACCAATGTTATCTCTTTCACCGCAATCAGCTAAACTGTCAGTGAATTCAAAAAACACCGTAGTTGGTTTTTCTAAAATAGTTAAGTGCGCATCAAAGCCAACTTGGGGTTGGGCTTTAGTTAAATAGTTTAATTTTCCTTCTTTACCGTCTTCAGCAAATTTTTGTCCATAAATGCTCATGGGTATTTCAAATAAGTTAAAGCTATAGCGTAAATCATAACCTGCTTGTTGATTTGCAGGGTTAGGGTTGTTTTCATTACAAATGAGGTCGTCAACGCCACAGTTAGTTTTACCAATGAGAATATCGCTAAAGGTAGACATACTTTGTGAGTGTCCATCTCCCCCCCATTGCGCTAAGCGGGTTAGACCAATTTCTAGGTTTTTAAATGGCTTGAAATTGAGCCTAAAGCCCCATAATAAAGTATTTTTTATGGTGCGCTCGTCATCCATTTTCCCCATAAAACTGCTCACAGTCCAAGGAATATCAAATTCGGTAAACGGAATAACAAAGGGGATTGCGGATTTACGTGAAATACTCAATGCACTGATGGGTCTAGTATTGTTTGTTAAGCTTAAACTGGTGTCCCATGTAGGTCCATACCAACGATTTTGGCGACCATAGGATATAACCCAATTACCGATAAAAGCGGCGATATAGCTTTCATCAAAACGTAATTTATCACCATTGTTTGGATTGCTAATATAGTTAGATGCTATTTTTGCCGCAAAGTGCTCATACATAATACTGGAATGTAGAGCAATACTGTTTTTATTACTGGCAGTATCACCAAAGCTGGTAAATCTTTTATCTTTTAATCCAACTTGAGACTTTAACCGGGTTTGATTTTTTTTGGCTAGCCTTAATTGATGATTTATATAATGGTATGCACCTTTTTGATTAGGGGTTAATTCATCTTGATCAATTTTTTTTAGATCACGTGAAATATCGTGCCACATTAATGGGTAAGTTGTTACTGGTGTAAGGATGTAACCTGTGTCAGCGAGCAATTGAATATTTGCCTTTAAATAAATATCTGAGGTGTCAATCCAAGGCTCAGCAGAGAGGTGCAAACTGATAAATAAAAGACTAAAAATAATTCGTTTTTTTAACAATAAAGGTGAAAATAACATGTAGAAAAAGATCCATTGAATATTGGTAACGTTTGCATGTTTGATGCTGAAAAATAATCATTTGAAGAAAAAAGAGTATACGTGTTTTCATCATGATTATATAGGTTTAAAATGCTAACCTTTTTATGATGTTATTTTATAAGTTGCGGTGTTATGGCTGGTAAACATTACCTTTTTTATATTTCTCAAAATTATTCTTATGCTATTTTGCGCCCATTACAAGCGGCTATATTGGCTAGAGGTGATCAGGTTGCCTGGTTTTTAGAGGGAAATGAAGTCAATCATGAGTATTTGCAGGCCAATGAACAACAACTTAACACTATTTCACAGGTACAAGAATATAAACCAAAAGTTGTGTTTGTACCTGGTAATGTAGTTCCTGATTTTATTCCTGGTATTAAGGTTGGCATTTTCCACGGCTTTAATGCAGGAAAACGGAACAGACGAGGTTTTGAAGACCATTTTAATATTCGAGGCTGTTTTGATTTATATTGTACTCAGGGACCGAATACAACGTTACCATTTGAAGAGCTAGCAAAACAACATCAGCACTTTTCAGTAAAACAAACTGGCTGGCCAGCTTTAGATCCTCTTTTTGATTTATCTGCAATTAAAAAAAATATCAAACCAACTATTCTAATGTGCTCTACTTTTTCTCGTGCGTTAACTTGTGCTCCTCACTTGTTTGAAACAGTCAAAAAGTTAAGTGCAACAGGAAAATGGCAATGGTTGATTCAATTTCATCCTAAAATGCCTATTAACATAATTGAACAATATAAAAGTATTGAAAGTGAGCATTTGTCATTCATTGAAACTGATAATGTTATTCCACTACTACAACAAGCTGATGTAATGGTTTGTGATACCTCTTCAGTCTTAATGATGTTTCTTATGCAAAACAAACCTGTAGTAACGTTTAATAATATTGATCCTAAAGATTATATGATCAATATTACAGATAAAAATAAGCTTGAAGAAAGTATTGATTATGCTTTGTCTTATCCCAAGGAGTTGCAAGAAAAAATACAATCTTTTATTGATAATACTCATCCCTATATTGATGGTAAGTCTTCATTAAGGGTTTTGGCTGCTGCTGATGAACTACTAAACGGGGAAAACTTGCCGAAAAAAGCTAAACCTTTAAACGTATTAAGAGGTTTTAAAATGCGAAAAAAATTGAAATATTGGAGATGAAATTGAAAATAGCAATCGTTGGAATTGGGTATGTAGGCTTATCAAATGCTATGTTGTTATCACAACATAATGAAGTGGTGGCATTAGATATAGATCAAAAGAAAGTAAACCAGTTAAACAATAAGGTATCACCTCTTGTTGATAATGAAATTCAAGATTTTTTAAATAATAAACCGTTAAACTTTAGCGCAACGACTAATAAAAATGATGCTTATGAACATGCCGATTTTGTTATAATTGCCACGCCTACTGATTATGATGTTGAGAATAACTATTTTAATACATCATCAGTTGAAAGTGTTATTAAAGATGTGTTGGTTTGCAATCCGTTAGCGGTAATTGTTATTAAATCTACCGTCCCTGTTGGGTTTACGCAACGAATTAAAGCTGAATTGTCTTGTGAACGTATATTGTTCTCACCTGAATTTTTGCGAGAAGGCCGTGCTTTGCATGACAATTTGTATCCATCTAGAATTATTGTTGGGGAAAAGTCAGCACGGGCCAAAGTATTTGCTAATTTGTTAAAACAAGGCGCTATTAAGGAAGATATAGATTTAGTGTTTACCGAGTCAACCGAAGCAGAAGCCGTAAAACTATTTTCAAATACCTATTTGGCGATGAGGGTCTCTTTTTTCAATGAACTAGACAGTTATGCTGAGGCCCACGGATTAAGTTCTAGAGAAATTATTGAAGGTGTTAGCTTAGACCCACGTATAGGTGACTTTTATAATAATCCTTCTTTTGGTTATGGTGGTTATTGCCTACCTAAAGATACTAAGCAACTTTTGGCAAATTACAGTGAGGTGCCTAATAATTTAATTAGGGCTATTGTTGAGGCCAACACTACCCGTAAAGATTTTATTGCGGATAGCATTATTAAAAAAAATCCTCAAGTAGTTGGTGTGTATCGTTTAATTATGAAAGCAGGTTCTGATAACTTTAGAGCATCGTCAATTCAAGGAATACTCAAGCGTATAAAAGCGAAAGGTATTGAGGTTATTATTTTTGAACCTGAATTAAAAGATAAAGCGTTTTTTAATTCTCAAGTACTTACAGATTTTAGTGAGTTTAAAGTTCGCTCTGATGTTATTATCACTAACCGTATGACAGATGAACTTAACGATGTAATAGAAAAAGTGTATACACGTGATTTGTTTGGATCAGACTGATTCTTTAAATAAAATATAAGGTAGATAAATTGAAATACTTAGTAACAGGAGCTGCGGGCTTTATTGGTTTTCATGTTTCTCAACGTTTATGTGAAGCAGGTCATCAAGTGATCGGCTTAGATAACCTTAATGATTACTACGATGTAAACTTAAAAACTGCAAGGTTAAAGGAATTAGAGCCACAAAATTTATTTAGCTTTGTTAAACTTGATTTAATTGACAGGTGTGCGATTGAACAACTTTTTTCTCAAGAAAAATTTGATCGCGTCATTCACTTAGCTGCGCAAGCTGGGGTTCGTTATTCTATTGATAATCCTATGGCTTATGCTGATAGTAATTTAATAGGCCATCTCACTATTTTAGAAGGCTGTCGTAATAATAATGTTGAACATCTTGTTTATGCATCATCTAGTTCTGTGTATGGCTTGAATAATAAAGTTCCTTTTTCAACTTCGGACAGTGTTGATCATCCAATTTCTCTTTATGCAGCGACTAAAAAATCAAATGAGTTAATGTCGCATAGCTATTCACATTTGTATGATATTCCGACAACAGGGTTACGATTTTTTACTGTATATGGGCCTTGGGGACGGCCTGATATGGCACTATTTAAGTTTACTCAAGCGATCATTAATGGTGATGCTATTGATGTTTATAATAATGGAGATATGCGTCGAGATTTCACTTATATTGATGATATTGTTGAAGGAATAATTAGAATTCAAGATGTTATTCCAACTAAAGATTCAAATTGGCAGGTTGAGACAGGTAGTGCTGCGCAAAGTAGTGCGCCATATTGTATTTATAATATAGGTAATGGTAATCCTGTTAAACTTACTGATTTTATTGAATCGTTAGAAAGCTCTCTTGGAATTAAAGCTAAGCAAAACCTGATGGGAATGCAACAAGGTGATGTATATCAAACCTATGCAGATGTTAACGACCTTTTTGACGTGATAGGATATAAACCCAATATGGGGGTTGCGCAGGGCGTAGATAATTTTGTGCAATGGTATAAAAACTATTTGAAAAATAATTAAAGTGGTAATAGTGAGTTATATCTGCCCCCACCCAAATAAGATAAAAGATTTAGGTCAATAGTAAATAAATATAAGCTGGGTTGTTAAGTTACCCAGTTTTTTTATTTTCGTGTTAACATCTTTTTAAAATAAGCTTCCATCTTTTCACTTGTTTTACTGTGTGACATCTTATCTTTAATTATTGAGGTTGCATTATTTGCAAGCTTCTTTAAATGTTCACTATCTTGGTAAAGCATCCTTATTTTTTGTGCAATAGCGCTAGCATCCCCAATAGGAACAAGATAACCGTTAACGCCATTTTCGATTGTTTCTACTACACCGTCATTAGCTGAGGCAACTACAGGTGTGCCGTTTGAGAGTGACTCTAATACGGTTCGAGTTAAACCTTCTTTACTTAAAGAAGGTAATACTAATATGTCACAAGCTTTAGCAATGGCGGGCACATCATTTCTAAATCCTGTTAGGATAATGTGATTAGCCATGCCTGAATTTGAAATTTGATCGATAAAGGGCTGTTTTTCTAAATTATCACCAACCAAAATAATTCTAAGATCGTCAAGGTCGTTTAGCTCTTTTGCTGCATCAAGTAAAATGTGGGTGCCTTTATGAGGTCTTGGACTACCAACACATAGCACATTAAAGAATTTATCATCACTGCCTAATAATTTTAAATCAGCAGCGGGGTCTTGATACCAAAGTAAATCATGACCTTTATAAATGGTTTCAATATTCGCCTTGATTGAAGAGCGCACTTTATTTTTCACATTGACGGTTACGGCGCTTGAAACACAAATTACACCATTAATTCTAGGGTGTAACATACAAAGATAATTACTTGGGTCGGTTTTATACATACCACCTGAGGTACCACGATAAGCAATCATTTTTGCCTTAGTACCTATACAGCCAAATGCAGCATTAGGAATACCATTTGACTCAGTGGCGTAAACAACATCAATACCGTGTTGTTTGATATACTGGTGAATTTGCTTAATTACTGCCCAGCTGTGTTTCTTTAACGAAGCTAAAAAAACAATTTTTAAGCCAGCCTTTTTATATTTTTCCAGATAAGCATTAGTTTTACAGGTTAAAATGGTGACATCATGGCCAGACTTTGCTAAATCTATATAACACTCAGCTTCAGGACGCACAGCATTGAATGAACGTCCACGATTTGGAATCACTAATATTTTCATGTGTTTCTAATTTTAGGTTGTTGAAAGATAAGGTTATATTTAACTGTTATCCCCAACTATCCATAGAACTGCGACGACGTGCAAAAAATCTAGGTAGAATTAGCCCTACAATTAGACCTATACCTAAGACAATAGCACCATTGAAAAACCATTGCTTTTTAATATTTGTATCTTGGTCTTTAACCTTGTCTTCGGCTACTTTAAGTTGTTGTTGAGCTAGTTTTAATTCTGTTTGTAACTTTTCTTTTTCTTTAGTAAGTAAATTTAAGCTGTTTTTTACTTCATTAAGTTCGCCATCAAGCTTGGTACTATAATCACTTCCACTGGCTAGTTTGCCGTTAAGATCGGCCACGACAAAGCGCAATCCAGGCTGACGTGTAATATATTTCGTTTCTACCCAAGTTATTCTGTTTTTATCATCAATAATTTCACTGTAATCATTCGATTCTTGGCCAGTCGTTTGTATTTGAGCACCCGCGTTGATAGTACCCAAAATACGATAATTAGTGCCTGGGCCAGCATGCATAAAAATAGTCAGATCGTCTGAAATGTAACCTTGTTGATTTTCTTGTGCATGAGCAGTAAATACTGAAACAAACAGGATAAAAAAACTGATGGTATTTTGCTTAATTGCTTTTTTTATAAATAGGCTAAAAATATTCATGGAACAACCATTAGGTAAAAGTAAATCATTGAAAAGGAGATATTATGTGTTTGGCGACTTTATATCAAGTTAAGATTAGGAATCCTTTGGTCTGTTGATAAACAAAGTGTATCCTGTGAAGTAAATAACCCGTGTAAAATGAAAATTTGAATTAGATGAATACAGAAATAGAGCTAAAATATCAGTTGTCAGAAAATGTTGACGAAAATAATTCGGTGGTTGCGGCTATCACTAATATGCTAATGGCAGAAAATTATTCCTTTGAAATGCATCAATATCAGTTAATTAATGATTATTTTGATAATGATGATTTAGATTTAAGAAAAATAGATTTTGGTTTGCGCATTCGAGCTAAAACCATACTCGATAAAAAAGATAAAAATCAGCCTCAATTCTTTGAACAAACAATAAAAACGGCTGGCAACGTCATTGATGGGTTGCATAAACGACCTGAATACAATATTGATATTCTAGATAGTCAATTAAACCTAGCGCTTTTCCCTGTTAATATTTGGCCAGCAGGAACTAATATTGACCAATTACAAGGAAGTTTGCATGTGATCTTTTCCACTAATTTTACTAGACAAACATGGCTTATTCATCAAGGTAAGAATGTGATTGAACTTGCCCTTGATCTAGGTGAAATTTGTACGTTGAAGGGCGAACCTAAGTTATATATTAACGAGATAGAAATTGAATTAGTCAGTGGTGATGAACAAGCGCTATTTTTGCTGGCAAAGCAATTAAAAGAGATTGCCTTAATGGAGCCTTCAAACGTGAGTAAAGCGGCGCGCGGCTATAGCTTGTATTATGATGAAATAACAGCAAGTTAATTCGCTATAGAAAACTCTATACCGCAGTTTTAGTTTAACTGCTTTTAAGTTATGGTCGTGCCTATATTCTTATTAAGCTCAAGCCGTTAACTTTTACTTACTTTCGGTTGTATTGACATACTCAATTAATTCGTCCATTAATTTTCTTTTAATTTCAAGTTGTTGCTCTGCTTTTAAACCATATTTTTCAGCGAGTACTTGGTAATCATCGGGTGCTAAACTAACGGTAAGGCGAGGGCGCTTAGGGCGCTTGTTAATAGCAAGCCCTAAAATATCACGAATTTGATCTGAAGGGCTTAAACCAGCGTCAAGAGCTTGTTTTCTAATTGATAGTTGTATTTTTTCATCCATATCAAAAGCGACTTGTACCGCTTTGATTGCTTTTATTGAAGATTGCCATTTTTCAGGCATTTTTTTAGTCATGAGTGTCTCTAATTATGTCACTTTCTATTTATTAGAATGGATCATTAACTTGCTGGATACATGTCAACTATGTCGGTTAATGGTCTAAAAATGGTTAGGAAAACATCAGTATCACCATCTTGCCATACCTCAATATCAATGCCTTTGCTCTGATCTTCATTATATAACGCATACAGCTCAAATTGTTCCCCGCTGTCTTTACCTTCGTAGGCACTCAGGTTTTCGCTGCGATGATCTTTTCGATGAAAATAACCTACTTTTGCAAACACATTTTGTTGATATTGCTCGCTAGTCCAACTCGTTGTTAAGTTGTTATCTGCTTGCTTCTCTAAAAATGCTTGTCCAGGTTCATCAAAAATTTGAGAAAAGGAATCTAAATCAAATAAAGTTTCAACGTCTTCATGCTCAATTTTTAAGGCAAATTTAAGCTCAGTTGTATCGTCAACGTCTAATGTTAGAAATAATAAAAGGTCATTACTGCCTTGTAATGTCCATTCTGTTTGAGTTTCTTGCTCATATTCATAACTGTTTACTGCCGTAACTTGTAGCTGTTGGTTACGCAATGTTTCAGGTAAAGCAAAACTGTCAGTTAATACAATAATATCTCCCATTAAAAGTTGGTTTACATGGGTTAACTTACGTTGTTCTTGCTTGTTTTTATTGAAAATTTTTTTAAAAAAACTCATAAAATACCTTTAGTTAGAAAACAGTTACGAGTAAAAAGTTACGAGTAGTAAATTACAGCAATTTACTACTCAATATTTAATTTTACTCGTTGGTCAGCTACTTATTATGCTTATTTCTGTTTCGCTTTAATTCGATCAAGTACTGAGTTAGCGCTACTATCTTGAGAACCAATACCTGCAGCTTTCAATTGTGCTGCCAATGATGTGTCCGAGTTTTCAGATTCAAGCACTTCTGCCGCTTTCATTTTATCATCAAATTTTTGTTGTTTTGCTTTAATTCGTTCTAATGAGTCTTTAGCACTTAACAGTTTTGAGTTACTTGATGAAAAGTTATCAGTAATTGCCGAAGTTGCTTTTTGTACGCTTTCTGTGGTTTTTACCATGGATAATTGGCGTTTATGCTCGCTTACTTGGCGTTCACTTTTTTTAACCAACTCTTTTAATCTTTCAGCATTGCCTGCAAAGCTGTCGTGAGCTTGTTGTTGTGCTGCTAAGCTACTTTCTAAGTTGGCAATTTTTTCGGCTACTGCAAGGGCTAATGCTTCATCGCCTTTTTCAAGCGCTTGTCCAGCGTAACCTTCATGCTCATTTATTTCTTTTTCTAAACGAGCTACTTCACGTTGTGCGGCCATTTGCTCAGCCATAACACCAGTTAAATCACGTTTTGCTTTAGTTAAATGATTCTCCGCATCACGAATTTCTTGTTCAAAAATGCGGGTCGCATTGGCATCTATAATTGCTTCACCAGCTTCCGAAGCACCACCACGAATTGCCGTCATAATTTTTTTAAATATACTCATTTTATTCTCCTAATAAGATAACCTACAAAGTAACCACATGGTTAAAGTAGGTAGTCGCTCATATCATCAATAACTTCTAATGCGTTATTGTTTAATACAGCCAATTCGTGCTCGATATCATTAAAGCTTGAGTTAATGGAAAGTGCGCCAAAAATAACATACTTATCACCAATTTTAGAAAAAGATGATAATGGCATTGGTATGTTCATTTCTAACATGCTCTCGTGCATGGCAGCAACACTGTTAGGTTTGACTTCCTCAATACCCCAAAGGTAGCTGATGCATAAAATTTGGTCATCTGTTACAGAAACAAAAATGGGTAATTCTTCTCTTCCTAAAATAGTGACTTGCAGTACATCAACTTCACCAGAAATAGGTTGGCAGTCAAAGTTCATCCCTGTTTCTGAATTGTCGGCCAAACTATTTAAATGATCGGCTATAGTATGAATATTCATGTATTTCCTATCCTTAATTATCTACTTATAGATGACATAATATGTCAACGAGGTTAAATTTATCAT
>Ga0193955_1000025_pt1 | contig 106163 bp, 104 predicted proteins | sample BB_6_MG_FD_140343 | JGI IMG/M metagenome (GOLD analysis project Ga0193955, IMG submission 140343) | Microbial mat bacterial communities from the Broadkill River, Lewes, Delaware, United States - BB_6_MG | ecosystem: Environmental > Aquatic > Freshwater > River > Microbial mats | place: USA... | reverse complement strand
TGTCATCATCTGAATCTTTAAAATAATCCAAATATTTTTGTGGTAAAACAAATACGAAAGCGCCTATTATCTCTCCTGCACCATTTCTCATACTCTCGTAAAAAAAGTACTTATTAGCCATAGACTCAATTCTATTTATTTTAAATGATTTAAAATCTATCTTCTCTATATCTTTTATATGTGCCCAATTATGTGTACGATTTGCTATGATATAATCTTTTATAGTACGATTTTGTTGCATAAAAACAGATGTATAAAAATATTTGTAATCAAGTAAGGCATATATACTAATCCCCCTAACTTTAAAATATTCAGTTAGATCTTCAAAAAAATCTAAAACTTCTAAAAAACCAATTAGTTGATCATTTACATAGATGGGTACAGTAGCTTTAACGCCTAATCTTCTTCCTATCTCCAAAGATGATCTTGGTGTATTGTGAGTTTTAAAATACTCTAAGTCAGTTCTATAATCACCAAGAGGCATACCTGTATATACATCATCCCAGCTTCTAGCAAAAATATTTAATTCACTTGTAATAATTTGAGCACGAATATCTCTTTTTGCGGTATATTTGACTTTTTTAACAACATCTGAAAGGATTTTATATCCTAAATCTTCATCATCATTTTCAAGAGCATCTACCAACCCTTTGTTATTTGCCAACACTATTGCCAATTCTAATGCATTTAGTTTTTGATTTTTAAGTTCATTATTTAATGAGTTCACACACTGATCAAGAACATTATCTAAAGTTTGCTCTTTTACTTGTGATTTAAAGTATGTAAAAATTATTAAAACAATTACTATAAGTAGTGTAAAAAAGAAGGCGATGTTTTTAAACATTGAAAAACTTTATATGTGAATTTAATACTGAAAAATTATACATAATATTTCTTAGAAAAAATTCATATTATGTATTTTTATTAAGTATTGTATCTGAATATTGCGGTACCAAAGCGTTTAATACGACTTTGGCATAATATAAGTTTCTAAACTATTTTTTTCTAGCTATTAAAAGTGTAGATATATCCATAGAGAAACTTTTGTTATAAAGCATCTCAAATCCTGCACTTTCAAGCTCATTTACCATATTCTCTACAGTAGAGAAGTCTTCAATAGAGTTTGGCAGATATTCATATGCTTCAAGGTTTTTAGATATAAATCCACCTACTTTTGGAAGAATTTTGTTCATATAAAAATCTCTTACTTTTCCAAGTAGTGATGGGTTTTCATTTCTCATAAATTCTAAAATAACAACAAGTCCACCTTTTTTAAGTACACGGTTAAACTCATCGAGAGCTTCTTTTCTCTCAACAACATTACGAATACCATAAGTAATACTTAATATATCAGCTGATTCATCTTCAAGAGGGATCTCCGTAGCTTTTGCTATATGATAGTTAAAATTCGGAAACTTTTTACGTGCGACTCCAACCATCCCCTCAGATGGATCAACTCCTATGATGTCACCAACAGCTACACCGCTGATGTCAGCTCTTATTCTCCAGAATTCCATCATATCACCGGTTCCACAAGCTACATCTACGATATTATCAAGTGTATCTTCACCTATGAACTCATAAGCCAGATCACATGCTTTTCTTCTCCAGCTTTTATCAACACCCATACTCATAACGCGATTTGCCGTATCGTATGTTGGTGCGATATCATCAAACATTGATACTATTTTTTGCTGTTTTTCCATTAACTAAACTATCCTCTCATATTAGTAATATAAATTATACTACTTCATCCACATAATTATATCTTTGTCATCTTGGAGTATATTTAAAATTTCAAATTCTTCAACATTTGCTTTAAAAACTTTATGCCCACCTAGCTTTGGAGCTACAAAACATAGATATCTATCAACTATATCGCGTGTAGCTTCGAACATGTTTGAGCCGCCTTCTATCATAATGTTTTTATAATCATCCAATATATCCAGATTATCTGAGACAATAACATCCCTACCCTCTACATTAAATAGAGGTATAGTTTTATCAAACTCGCTTTGGCGTGAATATATTAAAATATCTGGAGCTTTTCCATCTACCAATCTTGCATCTAAAGTTGGTCTGTCAACTCTTACACTCTCACCGCCAATCACAAGAAGATCACACTTATCGCGCATAGCATGTACCTTCTTGCGAGATTCTTTTGAAGTTATTATCCCATCATCGTAAGTACCGTTTAATCTTTGAGCCCACTTGAAAAAGACAAACTTACTCTTTGACCAAGTCAAAAAAGGATGTAAAAGCTCTTCACACTCTTCTTTTATGACTCCACTCTCTACATCTACATGTGCATCTTGCAGCTTCTTGTTACCACATGAAGCCTCAGGGTTGGTATCAAGTACTCCAACATAAACTTTTTTTACACCCATTTGACTAAGTAGATCTGCGCAAGATGGTGTCTTACCTACATGTGAGCATGGTTCAAGTGTAGTATAAACACTACAATCTTTAAATATATTGCTATGATTTTGTATTAAGTATTTATGGATATCTGCAGAGTTTGTTAACTCTTGTATTTTTGTAGAGTTTGTAAGTTTTATATATGCAGATTTTAAAGCATTAACCTCTGCATGTGGCTCACCGGCTTTTTGATGTGCTTCAACACTAAGTATAGCTCCATCTCGTGAAACTACACAACAGCCGACTGCCGGATTTGGATATGTTAAACCCTGGTATTTCCATCCCTCTTTAAGGGCTAAGTTCATATAAAAACTGTTATCTATTACCATTCAAAGTAAGTTTTTGCTTTTGAAATTTCTCCAAAATCCACAGTCTGTTCTTCACCATCAACTTCTACTGTTATTTTAGAGTCTTCAACTCTTAAAAGTTTACCTTTTAACTTATCACGTCCTGAAAAACCAAGCTGGATATCCTCACCTATTGAAAGTTCATATTGGTGCAGGTTTTTAAGTTTTCTCTCTATACCTGGACTTGAAACTTCTAAGCGGTAATCACCACTAACTGGAGGTGTAACGTCTAAAAGTGGAGATATTAAACGGCTTAGTTCTGCACATTTATCTAAACTAACAGGTTTTCTTTTTCCATTTTCTGTCTCATTTGATATAACAGATATTCTGTAAATAGTCTCATCGAACTCACTTACAGTTGAGATATCATAAAGCTCTAGATCAAGAGATTTAACAAATGATTTAATATCACTCTCAAGACTCATCTTTTTTGTCCTTAGATATTTTTTTAAATAGCTCGTCTATACTTTGAGCTTTTTTAAGATGTTCATCAAACTCAAAAACAAGTCTTGGACATCTAAACCAACCTTGATCTTTTTTACAGTGATCTTCTATAATTGGACGAGCTTTTTTTAACTGTTTTAAATAAACTTTTTTCTCTTCTTCTGTAAAAAAACTAGGGTCTACATATACTTTTGCATCATCACGACCTTTTGCACACCTTACTTCTAAGATGTCAAGTTCGTGTAATCGGTTATCATTTAACTGACTAAGAGCTTCTGGGATAAGCTCTTGTAAGATAGAGTCAGTTCTTTTTAGTTTTATCTGTGCATCTGTCACTTATTGATCTTTATAATGAAACTTCTTGTTCGACTTTTTTAAATGTCTCTATTACATCACCGACTTGTACATCGTCGTAACCTTTGATACCAACACCACATTCATAACCGTTTCCAACTTCTTCAACATCGTCTTTGAAACGTTTAAGTGAAGTAAGTTCACCCTCAAATATAACAACACCCTCACGAATAACACGTACAAGTCCACCACGGATAAGTTTACCATCAACTACCGTACAACCAGCGATCATACCTTTTGGCGTTTTGAATGTATCTTTAACATCAGCTTGACCGGTATTTTCTTCTGTGAACTTAAGATCCATCATACCAGTTAACATATTTGTAACATCATCTAAAAGTTGATAGATTACAGAATAGTTTCTGATCTCAATACCACGTTGTTTAGCTAAAGCTTTTACTGAACCAGTTGGGCGGATATTAAATCCTAAAAGGACACAATTATCACTAGCACTTGCCAGTTCAACATCATTCTCTGTAATTCCACCAACACCAGTAGAGATAACTTCAACTTTAACTTCTTCGTTTCTTAGATCACTAAGAGAAGTTCTAAGTGCTTCAAGTGAACCGTGAACATCTGTTTTAAGTACAACTTTAAGAGTTTTAAGACGACCTTCTGCAATCATAGCTGTCATATCTTCAAGCGTTGATTTAGTAGATTTAGAAAGCTCTTTATGTCTGTCATATTCATAACGTTTATGAGCATACTCTTTAGCTTCTTTATCACTTGATACACTCATTAAGATCTCACCGGAAGGTGGAACTGTATCAAGTCCTGCAACTTGAGCTGTGTGAGATGGTCCAATAGAATTGATCTGTTTTCCATTCTCGTCAATAAGTGCTTTAACACGACCGTAAGAACTACCACAAACAATATTATCACCAACTTTTAAAGTACCGTTTTGAACGATAACAGTAGCTACCGGTCCACGACCTTTTTCTAATGATGCCTCAACAACTGCAGATTTTGCAGGAACTGTAGGATTTGCTTTAAGTTCTAGAACTTCAGCAGTAATTAGGATGTTTTCTAGTAGATCATCAATACCCATACCGCTTTTTGCAGACAATGGAATAAATTCTATATCTCCACCCCAGTCAACAGAAGTCATGCCGTGTTCAGCCATTTGACCTTTTACCATATCAGGGTTAGCAGTCTCTTTATCCATTTTATTTAGTGCAACAATTACAGGAGCGCCTGATTCTTTAGCTATTTTAATAACTTCTTCTGTTTGAGGCTTCACACCATCATCAGCAGCTACAACAATAACAATAATATCAGTAACATCTGTACCACGTTGACGCATAGCACCAAATGCTGCGTGACCCGGAGTATCTATGAATGTAATTGGCTCACCGTGTTGTTCAACTGTATACGCACCGATATGCTGTGTAATACCACCAGCTTCACCCTCTGTTACTTTAGCACTTCTAATTGCATCTAGTAGTGATGTTTTACCATGATCAACGTGACCCATGATCGTAATAACAGGTGGACGTTTAACTGCATTTGGATCTTCTTCAATATCGTGAGCAAGATCTTCTTCATAGTTAAACTCATCTTTAGGATCAATGATCGTTACTTCAACATCAAACTCAGCTGATAAAACCTCGATCTCATCACTTCCTAAGAAGTCATTTTTTGTCATCATCATACCAAGATCAAAAAGAACTTTGATAATATCAGACATTGGACGGTTTAATTTTTCAGCAAATTCGTATACACGGATATCTTCTGGGATCTCTACATGTGTTACAACTTCATCAACAGGTTTATCTTTAGTATATTTTTTACGTTTATCACGAGATACTTTTCTACCACGACCTGCGTTTTTACCTTTGTTAGCATTTCTACCAATAGGTTTTGGCTGTCTTGGTTTTCTTGGTTGCTCTGGTTCTAATGGAGCACGCTCAGTTGCATTTAGATCAAGTAGTGTAACTTGGTCATCCATATCCATAGATACTTCTGCCATTGAACCACCAAAGATATCCATTCTTTTTCCAGCTTCTTTTTTAGAAACAGGTGCTTCTCTTTTAGCTTTTTTCTTAGATGCAAGCTCTTCTAGAACCTCTGCACTTATTTTTCCGTATGAAGAAACTTTTGGTTGTTTCTTTGGAACATCAAAGCCTTCATCACTAGCAGGTTCTACAGGTTTTTTCTTCTTAACTATTTTAAGCCCACCGATCTTTCTCTTAGGAACTTGAACAGTTTTGATACCTGTTTCATCTTTTTTCTCTTCTTTAGTTTCCGAAGCAGCTTCTTTCTTAACCTCTTGAGCAGTATCCTCTTTTGGTTCTTCTTTTTTAGACTCTTCATCTTTTGCAGAAGTTTCTTTTATTGGCTCTTCTTTTTCTACTATAGGTTCTTTTACTTCAGAATCATCCTCTTTAGGCTCTTCTTTAGCTTTTTTTGACTTAGTAGATTTTTCTTGCATATTCGCAGCTTCAGGAGCATCACCGTTCATAATATAGTTCATGATTTTTTCAGCATCTTCCATACTTACTGTACTTTGAGCCGACTTCACTACAAGTCCCATTTCGGTTGCTTTATTTATAACATCTTTTGAAGCTATACCCAACTCTGTTGCAACTTCGTGTACTCTAACTTTATCTATCATCAGTGATGATCTCCTTTAATCTATTCATAAATTTTTCTTTATCGCCACTTTTGCATTGACGCATTAGCGAACGTAACAACTTTTTTTCATCTTGCAAACAGTTGTCACACAAATAAAATGTCCTACCAAGCCCATTAAAAATTTCTAAATTTCCATCTACACATTGTAGTCTGAGCATATTTTGTTGAAATACCCTCACTCTACAAGATATACACATTCTACTTGCTTGGTAAAAATTTTTCGCCATTATATCTAAATCTTACTTTATTTAATAGCTTATCGCTCTATAATTAGACCATTATTATCGAAATTTAATGTTTTAACATTAAATTCCGGAAACTTTTGCTTTAATTTGTTTGAAATCATAGCTGCGTCTTCATCATAAACCATATTAAAAAAAGTAGAACCACTCCCACTTAACGTACTCATTAATGCACCACTTTCGTATGCAACCTTTTGAACAGCAAAAAGTTCAGGCAAAGTTTTCATCCTTGCTTTTTGGTGAAACCTATCATGTGAAGCAAGACGTAACATCTCCCAATCTTCGTTAAAGAACGAAGCAACACTTAATGCAGTATGAGAAAGATTATAAACTGCATTATCCTTAGAATAAGATTTTGGAAGTACCGTACGTGAACGTGAAGTATTCATCTGCTTATTTGGGATGATCACAACTGCCTTTATATACTCAGGCAGATGTTTTTTTTGAGAAAAAACTTTATTTTTCTCAACTGTCGCTGCATTAAATCCACCCATTACAGCAGGTGTAATATTATCTGGATGGCTCTCATATACAAGTGCATGATTTAAAATACGTCTTTTGCTAACTCTTATTCCGGCTGCTTCATGCGCAGAAGCTATAGCAGAAACAATAACAGCAGAAGAGCTTCCAAGACCTCTTGACATCGGAATTTGGTTACTAAAAGTAAATTTGAAATTTTGCTTTTTCTTTGTCAGGCGTGTATAGTGTTCGTTAAATATACCTACGAAAAGGTTATTTCCCTTTAACCTTGGGTTATTTTCACCCTCACCCTTTATAGAGACACTAAAAAATTTCGATGGATGAAATTCAACTCTGTTTCTTAAATCAACTGCTAATCCAAGCGAATCAAAACCTGGACCTAAGTTAGCACTTGTAGCCGGTACACTAATTTCCAATATGCTTCCTATCCAACTGCTCCTATGGCGTATAAGGGCGTTGTATCTTTGTCAAACTCATCATACTCAAGTACATTTTTAAGCTCAAATTGGCTTGGTAATACTTTTTCTATTTTTTGAGTTTCAATTTTAGAGGCAATTTTAACAAAAAATAGCTTTCCAATCGCTTTTATAGGTTGATTTTTATTAAAATAAAAAGCATCTGTTGCAAAAAGTGGAATATTTTTTAAAATTGATAGTGACTTTAAAAAAATATATGTGATTTTTATAGCCATAAAGCTTCCCGGCCCTTTAGCATAAAACAGATTTTTAACATTATATTTTTTTAAAATATCTTCAAATATTTTTGGTAAGACCTCTGAAGTTTTCTCGTTCGTCGATATAGTATCTATAAGCTTTTTATCTTCATAAACTCCAATTAAAATTGGAGATGAAAGAGTTACACAGACTACATCTACATTTTTAAGCATACGCTTTTTCTAACTCTTTCGTTTTTTCACCTACAAGTTCGATAACTTCGTAGTTTTCAGGTGATTTTAATAGCTCTAAAGTAAGTTTATGGTTTAAATCATGACTACCAGCCATAGCTTCATAATTTCCAATAAAATTCATACCTATAAGGCTCATGTCACCGATAGCGTCCAGAATTTTGTGTCTAACAAATTCATCTGTGTATCTTAAACCCTCAGGATTTAGTACTTTTTTATCATCTAATACTACTGCATTCTCCAGTGATCCACCAAGAGCTAAACCTTTTGAACGCAAGTACTGAACCTCTTGAATAAAACCAAAAGTCCGAGCACGTGATATCTCATCTTTATACGCTTGTTTTGTAAACTTTAATGAATAATCTTGTTGTTTTATCACCGGATGAGGAAACTTAATAGTAAAGTCATAGTTCAGATCAGCCGATGGTGAGAGTTTTACATACTTATCACCCTCTTGTATAAGTACATCTTTTTTAATACGCATGACTTTTTTAGGCTCATCTAGCTCTAATCTTCCTGCTTCATCTAAAAGCATACAAAAACTTGCACTACTTCCGTCCATAACAGGTACTTCATCCGCATCTACAATAACTTTAAGATTATCGATCCCGTATGCATATACTGCTGATAAAAGATGTTCTATAGTAGAGATAACATTTCCATCTTTACCGATCACAGTAGCCATCTTTGTATCTACTACGTTTTCAGGAGCTAAAGGTATTGATACATCCACATCACTACGATAAAAAACTATACCGCTGTTTGCTTCTAAAGGTTCAAGTTTCAACTTAACAGGTGAGCCTTTATGAAGACCGATCCCCACTAACTCTACACTTTTTTTAATTGTACTTTGATACATTTTGTTTCTCCTCTACAAAGAAGTTATTTCTTTACTTTACCACTTATAATATTTTTTGCATTATTTATAATATCAGCTATATTCAGTTTTATCCAAGCTGTATCCATCCACTCTGCAGGACGAACTTCTATTCCTTGAACAAGTACACCGAAGTGTAAGTGGTCACCCATAGCATAGCCGCTTTTTCCGGTTTTAGCTACTATATTTCCACCGTTTATAAAATCACCGCTATTTACATTTACGCTTGAGCAGTGACCATACAGTGTATAAAGCCCAAGTCCGTGATAAATTATCGGCATATTACCATATAATCCGTTAAAGTCAGAATAAACCACATCACCACTGTTTTGCGGTGTAATATTGTCTCTAGCATAAGAAGCCAAGTCTAAACCTAAGTGGTAAGATTCACTTATATATTTACCTTTGTAAAGATACTTTCTATGGTCACCAAAACTAGCTACAGTTATGGCACTCTTTAAAGGTTTCATTTTTTTCATTTTAAACTGTGTTATTTTTTCTTGTGGAACTTTAGAAGTGATCTCGTGGATCAATTTTTCATTTTTTGCACGAACATCTTCGTTTATAACTTTAAATTGTTCAAGTGGGTTATCTATACCCTGAGTTTCTAAAAATTCTTCTGCAAGTTCTGCAATTTTTCCATTTAAAAAACTATTACTAAGTTTTATGCGAGATATTCTGTAATTTTTTTGTGTAAGGTACATTGGAATATAGCTTTTTGCTACATTACCTGCATAATCTTTTGCAATGATATTAGCTTTAAAGTTTCTCTCACCTACTGGCCATGCTAAAAGTGATATATAGTAACCGTCTTCATAAAATGGTTGCGGTATGAACTTTTTACCATAGTTTGTTTTTATATACACATCTTTTAAGTTTTCATCTTCAGCTTTAAAAATAACAACTGCTGAACCACCTCTTGTGATCTTATAAGAGTGAGATATCGCTACAACCGAAGGTCTTCTGTTATCAACTTTTAAAGTAAATTCCTTTACCGCTGTGTTTCCGTTTAAAAAGTTCCATTTACTTGCATCTGTAGCTTCAACTCTTAAGCTAACTTCTTTATCTTTCATAGCATAAGAACCGCGAGGAGGTTCTACGGCTATATTTACTTTACCTTTTAAAATTAAAGGTTGTTCTGAGTTAATAACTTTTTCACCGCTAGAAGTTTTTAAAATAATTTTGTAAGACTTTATTCCACTAGAGTCTTCTACGCTCAAATTAAGCGGCTTTTTTAGATTCCAAAAACCGTTTGTATTTAATATAACTTGTGGCTTTTCTCTTTCAAACATTTCAGAATTATAAAGATATATACCTGCACCAATAATTAGGGCAAATATTATATAAAAACCTATAGATGAGTTATTGTTATTGTAGTTATTTCTTCTTCTCAAAACTATTTTCCTTCATTTATTATTATTTCATTTTTGTATTGTACTATCACAGAGTTTACAGTCGGTAAAGACAAAGCATCTTTTAGTATACTTTTCACATCCGACATGTCAGCACCACTATTTTTTAGATCAATATCTTCAAGCTCAAAAAAAGCTGTTGATGCCTGATCTTTTAAAACCATTTTATCCAATAGTATGGCTTTAAGTCTTAGAGTGGCAAGTGAATTATAGTTTAAAATATTTTTACTGCAACTCTCAATATCAGCGCCAGATCTAAGCAAAGTTTCTGCAAATGTAAAATCTTTTGCAACTATATTTTTTGTAAAACCTTCACTTTTTGCTATAAGCGCAGCATACAAAGAGGTAGCCATTTTAGAGTTCAACTTAATATTATTTTTCTCAAAAAAAGTAAAAACCTCTTCAGAACTTTCAAGTTTTATCTCAATGTCAGATGAAGATGGATAAGAACTTTTAAGCTTATCCATCCACGGTAAAAAATCTAAGTTTTTTCCTAAAGATCCTTGTTCACTGAAAAAAGACACTTTTTTATGCAGTGTTAAAATGTATGAGTACAAAGCACTTGCAGAAGCAACTGTGTCTACACCCGCGTGGTCAGGCAAAACTATAACAATATGCTTGGCATTATCTATCTTTTTTAAGGTCAGCAAAAAAACTCTTTTTTATATAGTTTTGCAATTATACTGACTTTTCTTTTTGTTCGCCTTATGAGGTTTTGTTAATTAATTTCGTAATATTGAAACTATATATTATCAAAATGAACTACTTTATTTCTACCGTGTTCTTTGGCAAAATAGAGTGCTTTGTCTGCTTTTTTTCTTAATATTTCGGCAATTTCTGCAGCATTATCATTTAAGCCCGGAAGCATAGTGGCTACTCCTATACTAATCGTCACTTGACCGATTCCTTCTAAAGGATTATTTTGAATACTCAACCTGATCCTTTCTGCACCGATAATAGACTCTTCCATATCTGTTCGCGGAGGCATTACTACAATAAACTCTTCTCCTCCAAAACGTCCAATAATATCACTTTTACGCCCAACATCAAGCAAGGTCTCTGCAATAAATTTTAAAACTTTATCACCCTCATCATGCCCGTAAGTATCATTAACCCTTTTGAAATGGTCAATGTCGATCATAGCAATACTTATTTTAGAACCATCTCTTTTTCCCAATTCTATGATCTCATGACAATGTTCTTCAAATCCACGTCTATTATAAAGTTTTGTCAAAAAATCTTTGTTAGCTTCCTCAGCCAGTTGTTTGTTGACCTGTTCAAGTTGTTTTCTAAGCTTAGCAGTCTCAGTTACATCAATAAATACTCCGACCGCTTCACTCAGATCTTTATTTAACGCGGTCATACTTGTCAATAAAGTAAGAGGCGTACCGTCTTTTTTTACAAGCTCTATCTCTTGAGTATAGACACCTACTTTTGCTAATGACGGGTAACCTGTTTTTCCATAATGACGGTAAGCTTCCTCACTGGCATAGATTATTCTTGTATTTTTTCCGATCAATTCACCATTTTCATAACCAAGCATATTTTCAAACACATCATTAACCCAAGTAAACTTTCTCTTTTTAGTAAAGACAAATCCAATATTCTGTACCTTTAATATTGCTTTTTGCTTATTAATAGTCTTTTGAAGTTCCTCTTCTATCTGCTTCTGTCTTGATATGTCATAAATAGTTCCGATAGATCTTAGAGGGTTCCCGTCTGAATCAAACTCTGTTTCACACTGTTCTTCCACCCATTTGATTTTACCGTCTTTCATCAACAGTCTATGTGTGATTTTATACTTCTCTTTTGTTACAAGGGAGTTTGCATATGCCGCAGATACCATCTCTTGATCTTCGGGATGTATAGCCTGAACAAAAGCGTCATATGAGGCAGCGAACTCCTCTTTGTCTATGTCAAATATCTCATATATCTCATCAGACCAGCTCAGCTTGTTCTTAACAATATCAAGTTCCCAGATTCCAAGTTTTGCGATCTCTTGTGATTTTTTAAGAAGTTTATTAGCATTTTCAAGCTGACTTGTTCTCTCTTTAACCCTTTGTTCAAGCTTGCTATTTATTTCTCTGGTCTGAAGATTTGCCTTTCCTAGTGAGACTAAGATACTTACCTGTTTAGCAAAAAATTTCAAAATATCTTTTACTTCACTTTCTGAAATAACTTCCACTTCATCAAGTGCTTGCATATAATCCTCGGTATCAAAACCGAATGTTTTAGATTGATTTATAAAATACTCTTTATCTGCCTCTTCAAAAAGGAATTGTCCGATAAAAAAGTTGCCAACATGCTTCCCCTCGATAATAACCGGAAATGCAACATCAACAAGACCGTTCTTACATTTGTAAACGTTATAACTTTTTTGTTCTTTTAATCCATTTGCAAGTGCTGTATCACTCTCCAGGCAACGCTGAGAGCTTACAGCATTAACCCTATGAAAAGCTGTACAGATCCTTCTCCAGTTTGAAGAGGCAAGTATATTCCCCTCTACATCAAGTATAGCAGTAGCCACTGGATACAATGGAGCAAAGCTATCTAAAAGTTCTTGCAACATTTTTACATCAGCTATATCCGAAAATTTATAGTCCATAACACCCCTTTTTAATGTTATATTACATTAGTGTTAATATATATTACTGTTAATATATATTATAATTAAAGCTGAAATAGACTGATATATTAATTAAGTTTTCAAGTTAATAAGTTATGTAGGTTTATTTTTTATTCGCCTTATATACAAAAGCCAATACTTCTGCTACAGCTGCAAAAAGTGCTTCAGGGATCGGTTTATCTATCTCAACCTCTTTGTACAGTGCTCGAGCCAGCGGTGGGTCTTGCATGACATGTACACCTGCTTCACGTGCAATTTTTTTGATCTGAAGTGCAACATTGTCCTTCCCTTTGGCAACAACTAAAGGAGCATGACTTTTCTCAGCATCGTATTTTAGAGCTACCGCAAAATGCGTAGGATTTGTAACAACCACATCTGCATTTGGAACTTCCGCCATCATCCGTTTTCTACTTGCCTGCATTTGAATTTGACGAATTTTAGATTTGACTAATGGATCCCCTTCCATATTTTTCATCTCATCTTTAACCTCTTGCTTACTCATTTTAAGCCCGTCAAAATATTGTTTTCTGACTATTATAAGATCAATAATTGCGAATATGAAGATTATCAAAAGCATAACAAGAGCAATAATAAGGGCTTTATCTTTAAGCCAAGAGATTTGGTCACCTAAACCAAACATAGCAACGGTAGGCAAATCTTTTATGAATATCATAAAAAATATAAAACCCACACCCAAAGTCGTAAAAGATTTAAATGTTATCTTTATACCCTCTATGAGCTTCTTCATTGAAAAAAGATTTTTGGTTCCCTTAATAGGGTCTATTTTTTTTAAATCTGGCGTTATCGCTTTTGTAGTGAACAAAAAACCAAACTGAGCTAATGCTGCAATAATACCAGCGACTGCAACGGCAATAGCTAGTGGCATAATAATTATCAAAAATTCACGTATAGTTACAACAGCTATATCAACCAAACTTCTGGAAGTAATTGTAGTAGTGCCCATTATTTCAAAATAGTACTGGAACAAACCGATCATATGATCAGCCATAAAAGGGAAAAGCATTAAAAATGCTAATATAGCTACAAAAAGAGTACCGACCCCCGATGCGTCTTGGCTTTTGGGAACGTTACCCTCTTTTCTGGCGTCTTCAATCTTCTTGGAGGTGGGTTCTTCTGTTTTTTCAGCATCATCAGCCATTTTACTACCCTCCTCCAAAATATTTTTGAAATTGTAGCATATTATTTTTCTTTATTTTTCCAGTAAAAATGCTAATTTAATAAAAACTTTTATATACTTTTCATAGAAGATAAAACTTGCGATTTATGGGGACAGATAATATGAGTATAAATACACTTTGGGATAATTTTTTTACAAAAGACAAAACAGGCTCTATAGTTGATTTTTTAAAATCTATCTCAATTTTTAAAGATCTTAAAACAAATGAGATATTAAGACTTGAGAGGACTCTACATAAAAGACACTACAGAAAAGGTGAAATTATCTTTAATGAAGGTGAACCAGGCGCTGCACTTTACATCATAAAAGAGGGAGAGGTAGATGTAGCCATTAACTATGATTCTGATCCGATTATCCTAACAAAATTATCTTCTAGCATGTTTTTTGGAGAGATCGCTCTCTTTGATGAAACTGCACGATCAGCTACAGTTGTTGCTTCTAAAGAGTGTGAGATAGTAGCACTCTCAAAACCTGACTTTATACTGTTTTCACAAAAAGAACCCGCAATTGGACTTAAAATAGTAATGAGGTTAGGTGAGATCCTCTCTTTGCGTCTTAAGACATCCAACAAACAAATAGAAGAGTTAAAGTCTAACAATGCTTAATTTTCTAGGTTTAAAAGTATTTTATATATCCATAATAGCAATAATAGTTATAGGTACTGTATTTACAGTTAAGTCACTTTTTGTACCGCTTCTTATAGCTCTTTTTATAGCTATGGTATTAAGACCTTTGGTTATATTTTTTGAATCAAAAGGTTTCTCTCAGACAAATATAATTACGGTTATATTTGTCAGTTTTTTTACTATAGTCATAATCGGCTTTATTGTACTGATTCCAATACTTGGAGAGCAGATAACAATGTTTGGAACAAAGCTTCCTCAAATAATATCTGTACTACAAAACAAGTTTACAGTTTTTGCACATACCATAGACAATAAACTTCCATTTTTAGATATGGAAGAATTAACTCAAAAGATATATGCCCTTCTTACTAACAATCTTGGAGGAACTGGAGATGCACTTGGCTCATACATATCGAATATTATGAACCTTTTAACATTTTCACTACTTGTGCCTTTTTTTGCGTTCTTTCTTTTAAAAGATATGCACCTTATCAAAAAGACACTACTTTCATACATACCAAACAAATATTTTGAGATTGTCGCAATACTCTTTTACAAAATAGGAAACTCTATTCAGCTTTACATACGCGGTCAGCTTATAGATGCAACTTTTGTCGGAGTTATGACTGGTATCGGTCTTACCATCATAGGTTTTCCGTTTGCGCTTTTAGTGGGTCTAATAGCTGGAATCGGAAATTTTGTACCTTACTTTGGTCCTATACTTGGAGCAATCCCTGCAATACTCATCATACTGATTTCACCTGAGTGGGCAACTGGCTCTGGCATAGGCTTGGTAATAGCCGTGTTCTTAATAGTTCAAGCCATAGAGACCATTTTTGTATACCCTGCAGCTGTTGGAAACAGTGTGAACCTGCATCCTCTAATAGTCGTACTTGCACTTTTAATAGGTGGGGAATTAGCAGGGATCGTCGGGATGATAGTTATGATCCCTACTGTTGCGATTTTAAAAGTCACGTTTGAGCTTTTACATAAATACATGAGAGAGTATAGAGTTATAGGCTAACTCTCTCAGAAAAATTTTAATTCTCTTTATAAATAGACATAGAAGGAAAAGCAAACTCTAGGTTGTTCTTCTCAAAGATCTCCATAATCTTGTGCATTACATCTTCTTTGACATCCAAAAACTCAGCCCATACTACGGTTTTTGAAAAACAATACACCATTATGTTTATGCTTGATGCTCCAAACTCGTCTAGGTAAACCATAAGAGTACGTTTTATCCCCGTAGCATCTTCATATGAGATCATCTTAGCTTCTTGTTTTGCATTTGGGTTTACCTCAGTGTTTTCTGAAGCAATCTCAGGATGATTTTGCAGCATCTCTTTTATGTCTTTTACCGCATTTTTAATATCTTGACTTTTTGAGTCGTACTTAACACCAAGACTCATCTTTATACGGCGTCCGACTTGGCGTTTGTTCCAGTTTTTTATGTCTGTATTTGCTAGGTTGGCATTTGGTACCGAGATCAAAGCGTTATCAAAAGTTCTAACTGTCGTAACGCGAAGACCTATCTCTACAACAGTACCCTCAACTCCATCAGCTACTATCCAGTCACCTTGTCTGAAAGTATCACCAAGAAGTATAGAAAGTGTTCCAAAAAAGTTAGCTAATGAGTCTTTTGCGGCAAGTGCTACGGCAAAACCACCGATACCTAGACCAGAGAGAACTGCTGTTAAGTTAACACCTGCAAAGTAAAGTACTAAGAGTATCCCAAATATCAAAATTAAAAAGTTTATTATTTTTATACCGACATTTATAACTGATGCTTTTACTTTTGTATTGCTTTTATCTAGTTTGTTTATTTTTATAGAGGCTATCTTATTTACAACCTTGTATAAAACAAGTGTAAATACTATGCTGTATATTATCGTGAACACCATATCTACTAACTTTATAGACACAAAATCATTGTAAATAAATATAGCTAGTTCTATGTTTATAAATAGAAGCATATACTCAAACACGCTCTTTAAAGATCTTAAGATCGCATGTGCATTCTTTCTTGTATAACTTAACTTTACAAATAGTTTTTCTACTAGTTCGTATAGGTATCTTCTGAGTATAAGTATAAATATAGACACTAAAAGTATAAGCAGTATCTTCACAACACTTAAGCCTACAACCGTTAAAACACTATTTATATCTTGGATGATCTGATAATCGTTTATATGTTTTATGAAAGAGATCTGCTCTTTTACAAAAGGTGAGAGTCCATCATTTGCAAACAATAATACCGGTAAAAATATTAAACTGACAAAAACCCTATTCATAAAACTTTTCATATTTTAGATTCCCTCAGCGATCATAGCATCTGCGATTCTTTTAAATCCTGCGATGTTCGCACCATCTACATAGTTACCCTCGACCCCATAATCTTTAGCGGTTAAGACAACACGTTTAGCGATCTGTTGCATAGTTAGTTTTAGTTTTTCATCAACTTTTTCAAAACTCCATTTACCCATAGATGCATTTTGAGCCATTTCAAACTCACTAACCGCAACACCGCCGGCATTTGCGGCTTTTGCAGGACCGAAACATACCTTATGGTTTAAAAAATCATTTGTAGCTTTTGTAGTACATGGCATGTTCGCACCCTCTGCTACAACTTCAACACCGTTTGCTATAAGGTTTTGAGCATCCATCCCGGTAAGCTCGTTTTGAGTAGCACATGGAAATGCACCATAACATGGTATATCCCACACGGCATGACCATCTTCAGGATACTCCTCTACAGGGATGTATTTTGCTTCAGGATGTTTATCTATATATTCTTCCAAAGATACGCGTCTCTCAAACTTCATCTCTTTTAAAAGCTCCAGATCAACTCCGCGTGAATCATGAATAGTACCTTTAGAGTCTGAACATGTAACGGGGATAGCACCTAAGTCATACAGTTTTTCAATAGCATGTAAAGCGACATTTCCGCTTCCACTTACTGTACATATCTTACCCTTTAAAGGTTCTTTGTTTTCAAGTTCAAGCATGGTCTCCGTAAAATATATAAGCCCATAACCAGTAGCTTCAGGGCGCATAAGTGATCCACCGAACATAAAAGGTTTACCTGTTAGTATTCCGTCATATTTAGATGTTATCTTTTTATACTCACCAAACAGATAACCGATCTCTCTAGCACCAACACCGATATCCCCGGCAGGTACATCAACACGAGGACCTATATATTTATGTAGCTCTGTCATAAATCCAGAACAAAACTTCATAACTTCAAAATCACTTTTACCTTTAGGGTCAAAATCACTTCCCCCTTTACCACCGCCAATAGGCAGACCGGTAAGAGAGTTTTTAAATATCTGCTCGAACGCTAAGAACTTCAACACACCCTCATTTACACTTGGGTGAAAACGAAGACCGCCTTTGTATGGTCCAAGCGCATTGTTAAACTGTATACGATAACCTGTATTAACCTGAATATTTTGATTGTCATCAAACCACTCGACTTTAAACTTTATAACTCTATCTGGTACGACTAAACGCTCTATTATCGCATTTTTTTTATATCTGTCATCTGATTCTAATAATGGAGCGATCGAGAAAATAACCTCCTCCATAGCTTGATAAAATAGTTGAGTACTATCTGTCGGTTTTTCAAATTTTTTTACTAACTCTTCAACACTCATTTAATTTCTAATTCCTTTTTCATTCAATTTAATATTTAGTTTTTTATTGCTGTTTTTAACATCATACGTCTTAAGTATGCTATTTTACTTTGTAATGGTAGATCTTTTGGACATACGTCTTCACACCCTAGAAGTGTCATACAACCAAACACACCATCTTCATTTCCTATAAGTTCATAATAATCTTCATCACTTCTTTTATCACGAGGATCTAAGTGATAACGAGCTATTTTGTTTAAACCTACCGCCCCTTTAAAATATGGTCTCATCTGAATTGTACCACAACCTGCCACACAACATCCACATTCTACACATCTATCAAGCTCATATATCTCATCTGCTAAGTCTGGTTCCATTTTTTCTTCAAGTTTGTCTACATTTAGCTCTGTTTCTTTATCATGTATCCAAGTCTCTAACTTCTCATTTAAACCGCGCATCCACTTTCCGTTGAACACAGACAAGTCACCAATAAGCTCAAAAAGAGGCAGTGGTGCCAAAGTGATGTGCTCATCAAGTTTCGAAGTAAGAGTACGACAAGCCAGTGTCGGGCGACCATTTACAAGCATAGAACAAGACCCGCAAATACCTGCACGACAAACGAAGTCATACTTTAGTGAATTATCATGATGTTCGCGAATGTCATTTAAAGCTATAAAAAGGGTCATACCATGAGATTCTTCTACTTCAAAGCGCTCCATAGATGGAAAGTCTTTAGGGTCATGCGGGTCAAACCTGAGTATATCTATCTTTAATATTCTCGGTGTTTTTTCTCTACTCATTTTCTAACCTTTCACTTAGTCTTTCATTTCTACCTTGGTACTTATAAGGGAGCTTGTCTTTAAATGACATGATCGCATCTTGTATCTCAAATCTGTCTTTGCCCTCACTCTGCATTTTTGCTTTTAGTTTCTCTATCTTCTCCACTGCTTCTTTTGTATCTTTGTTATGGATGGTCATATCTTTTCCATAACCTCTAAAGCCAGGTGGTAGTTCCATCTCTGAGATAGATATCTCTTCGTAAGATACACTTGGAAGGGTTTGCTCGCTATCAGGCCAAGATGTAATAGTACGTTTTAGCCACTTCTCATCATTTCTCTCAGGAAAATCTTCACGCGAGTGAGCTCCACGGCTCTCCTCTCTAAGGTATGCTCCCATGGCAACTGTTAGTGCTACTTTTATCATCTTTTGGGTTCTGTATGCATTTACTAAAGCAGGATTTGCCGCGCGGCTTTTTGAGCGAAATACATCTATGTTCTTACTTCTAATGAGAAGCTCTTCAAGTTCGTCTACCGCTTCTTTTAAATCTTTGCCATTTCTAAAGATACCGACCTTTTCCATCATAATCTTCTCCATGCGGCGACGAAGCACATATGCATCTTCTCCTCCATGGTTCTCTAAAAGCTTGTCAAGTTTTGCCTGTTCTTTTTTTACGAACTCTTCAACATTTTTAGTATGAATAGAGATATCACTATCGCTCGTATCTAAATAATCAGATATATACTCAGCTACTAACATTCCAGAGACAACAGTCTCACTTACAGAATTTCCACCAAGACGGTTAAACCCATGCATATCCCAACATGCAGCTTCACCACATGAGTACAGACCTTTAAGTGTTTGAGATTCGCCTGTGTACTTTGTACGTACACCACCCATTGAGTAGTGCTGAGTAGGACGAACAGGTATCCACTCTTCTGCAGGGTCTATTCCTAAGAAGTTCTCACATATCTCTTTTACCTCACGCAGGTTCTTCTCAATATGTTCACGTCCAAGTATAGTTATATCTAACCATAAATGATCACCGTAGCGGCTTTTTACACCCTTACCTTTACGCATATGCTCCGTCATGCGGCGAGATACAACATCACGAGAAGCCAGCTCTTTTTTATCAGGTTCATAATCAGGCATAAACCTATAACCGTCTTTATCTAGTAAAAGTCCGCCGTCACCACGGCAGCCCTCAGTCGTTAAGATCCCGACAGGGACAATAGCTGTAGGGTGAAACTGTATAGCTTCCATATTTCCAAGCGTTGCAACCCCGCTCTCTAGTGCAAGAGCCTGACCAGTACCTTGACATATAATGGCATTTGTTGAGACCTCATATATGCGACCGTAGCCACCTGTAGCTATGGTTGTAGCTTTTGAGACATACGCGACCAACTCACCGCTCATAAGGTTGCGCGCAACAGCACCGTAACATCTTCCGTTTTCATGTATTAAAGCCATGGCTTCTAAGCGTTCGTGTATCTCTACTTTATCTTCATGTGCTTTATTATCCATAGCATAAAGCATAGAGTGACCTGTACCATCAGAGGTATAACATGTACGCCACTTTTTTGTCCCTCCAAAATCACGTGCAGTTATAAGACCGTGTGCTTCATCTTTTTCGCTTATAGTTACCTTTTGGGCATTAATGATCGACTGATGATCACCTTTTTTAACTCTACTCCAAGGCACACCCCAATGAGCAAGCTCACGGATAGCTTTAGGTGCACAGTGTGTGAACATACGAGCAACCATCTGGTCAGCTCCCCAGTCACTACCTTTGATAGTATCTTCAAAGTGGACATCTTCATTATCACCCTCACCCATAGCTGAGTTTGCCAAAGATGCCTGCATACCGCCTTGTGCCGCAGCAGAGTGACTTCTTTTTGGTGGAACTAGAGACAAAATAACAGCTTCATGTCCGCGCTCTTTAACACCTGTTGCCACGCGTAGACCTGCTAAACCACCACCGATTATTAAAACATCCGTATATATTACTTTCATTAGTGGTTCTCCATCTTAATAGTTTGGCTTTCGTATTTTTTTACACCGGCACTGTAGTCGTGTTCCAGTCCTATGCTTATGTACCTAGACAACGATGCAAGACCTAGTACAATATATACAACTATAAAAGCTCTCATTAAGAACTTATATCTTGCACGTGATACTTTAGTGTTTTTGCCCTCCATAAAACCCCACTTTAGAGCAAGTCTGTAAAGCCCTATAAAAGCGTGCGTTATAACTGATATCAAAAGTAAAATATAAAGCGGTGCCATCATCTCATGCACTACGCGGTATGAAGACGCATAAGGACCTATATCAGAAGGTTCAGCCATCATCATGTAAAGGTGTACGCTTCCTATAAAGAACATTAAAAAGCCTGTAGAGAGTTGGATAAGCCAAAGGTAAGTATCTTCGTGTTTCATCCCCAAAGTATGTCTTTTCATAGCTTTGTGTTGTCTATAGTTATCTGGGAATTTTCTAAGTGCTATACCTGCGTGTACAATGAAAATAACAAAAATGGATCCAGCTAGAAAAGAGACAATACCGGGATAGGTTTCACCAAAAAAATAATATCCTTCAAACATAATAGTTACTTTGTACATCATCTCATTGCTGATAAGGATAGATGCTTCAAAAAGGATATGTCCCATTATGAAAACTGCAAGTATTAATCCAGTTACACTTTGGGTAAAATCGAGCTTGGCAGGTGTCTTGTCTAACTTTTCTTGCTTCATTAAAAATTCTCCCGTGAAATATTTTTGTATTCTACAATAATATTCTTAGAAAATAAACAATATAAAATCTTTTAAAACTTTAAGCGCGCTATAACAAAAAATATATCACAATACGGCATATATGCGCTATAAGGGAAGTTATAATATGCAAAGTAATCTTGTTCTATCCTCCATTATGGTCGTACTTCTAGTTGTACTGCTCCCCCTTATCTTTCACCTTACAAAATATCTTGGAACCCATAGTGATAACAAGAGAAAAAACGAACCTTTTGAGGGTGGTGTCAGAGATACACACAAAGACAGTTTTGATAAGATCAACGTAAAGTTTTTTTTAGTTGGTATAATATTTTTAATATTCGATGTCGAAGTCCTTTTTATGTTTCCATGGGCGCTTAACCTAAGAGAATTAGGTATGTTTGGAATTATAGAGATGTTTGTTTTTATAGGTCTGCTTGTCGGCGGGCTTGTGTATGTTTATAAGTCAAAGGTATTAAAATGGATCTAAGTAACACAAACCTTCTTGATGAAGCAGTAGTAACAACTAAACTAGATGCGGTTGTGAACTGGGGTCGTGAAGCTTCACTTTGGCCCTTTGTATTTGGTACTGCATGTTGTGCTATCGAGTTTATGGCGACAGCTGCAAGCCGCTACGATATCAGTCGTTTTGGAGCTGAAGTTCTTAGATTTTCACCCCGCCATGCAGACCTTCTTGTAGTAGCAGGGACAGTTTCGCATAAACAAGCGCCAATACTTAAACAGATATACGATCAGATGCCTGAGCCAAAATGGGTAGTAGCTATGGGTGCATGTGCATCTACGGGCGGATTTTACGATAACTACACCACACTTCAAGGTATAGATGAGATAATCCCTGTTGATGTATATGTAGCTGGTTGTCCACCACGTCCTGAGGCGTTAATCGATGCGGTGCTAGATATTCAAAGAAAACTAAAACGTGAAGAGAGCTTTAGCGTTAAACATACAGACTTCAAAGGTAAACTTGATGACGTTTAACATAGTAGATGCAGCTGATATATACGAGAGTATTTTAGATGCTCGCGATAACAAAGGCTACACCTTATTACTAGATATTACATGTACGGACAACCTTTACAGAAAGGCACCTGCAAGATTTGAGTTAATATATCTGCTAAGACACAAAGACTTTAAAGAGACACTAAACTTTAAAGTATATGTAAAAGATGAGAATATCGGTGTAAAAAGTATAAACGAGCTTTTCAAATCAGCATCTTGGGCTGAGCGAGAGGTGTATGACCAATACGGCATAAATTTTCAAGATCATCCTCTACTAAAACGCATACTAAACCATGAAGAGTTTGTCGGGCATCCTCTAAGAAAAGACTACGGTATCAGAGATGCTCACTACTGCACAAAGACACAAGATATGATGGATGAGTTAAAGCCTGTTTTAGATAAAAAAGGTTTGGATGAGGAAGATGGTGATCTGATGATAATAAACATTGGTCCATCACACCCTGCTACTCACGGGACCATAAGAACCTTATGCGCACTTGATGGTGAGAAGATAGTAGCTAGTGTAGGCGAGATAGGCTATCTCCACCGTGGTTTTGAGAAAAGCTGTGAGAACCATAACTATAATCAGATAATCCCCTATACAGACAGACTAAACTACTGCTCGGCGTTAATGAACAACATAGCTTTTTCAAAAACTATAGAGGACATGTTAGGTGTAACTCTGCCTGAACGCGGAGTGTTTTTACGCGTAATCTTGTCTGAGCTCTCACGTGCGATTGACCATCTGGTATGTTTGGCAGCAGGTCTACTTGATATGGGTGGACAGACGAACTATTGGTATTTTTTTAACCCTCGTAACGATGCATATGATTTTCTCTCAAAACTCACAGGTGCTAGACTTACCAACTCTTACATGCGCATAGGCGGTATGACACATGATCTTTATGACGGTTGGCAGGATGATCTGGAAGATGTTTTGAAAAAGATAGACTACGGTATAACTGAGTCTAAGAAGATGATAGAGCATAACCGTATATTTACAGACAGACTTCAAAATATCTCGCCAGTAAGTGCAGAGGATGCTATAAGTTATGGGTGGAGTGGTCCAAATCTGCGTGCCAGCGGGGTTGCGTATGATCTTCGTTTTGCAAAACCTTATGACTTTTATGACAGTTTTGATTTTGACATGGTCGTTGGAAGTGTCGGAGATACTTATGACAGGATGATGGTCCGCGTAGAGGAGATAAACCAGTCTATGAGGATTATTCGTCAAGCAGTAAAAGAGCTGCCAAATGGTGATATATGCGTAAATGACAGAAGTATAATCCTACCGCCTAAGAGTTGTGTGTATGGCTCTATCGAGGGGATGATGAATCAGTTCATGCTAACGATTGAGGGTGTAAAGGTTCCTGCAGGCGAGCACTACGGTGCATATGAAGCGGCAAATGGCGAGCTTGGGTTTTATGTGGTGAGTGACGGCAGCGGTACACCGTATAAAGTTAAAGTAAGACCGCCTTCTTTTTACCACATGGCATCATACCCTGAGATCATTCAAGAGTATCAGGTAGCCGATGCAATACTTACCCTTGGTAGTTTAAATATCATTGCGGGGGAGATGGACCGGTGACTATTTATACGCAAAATGAACAAAGTCCATTTTACTACGCTAACGCTTGGTTTTCTTCAGCAGAAAGCTCACGCGCAGTAAGCCGCACTTTAAGGAATAAACTATGAGCTATAGCTTCTCTCCTGAAAATTTAAAACAAATAGAGTTGTTAAAAAAACGTTACCCATCTTTACATGCACTAAACCTTCCCCTACTTTGGATGGCTCAATATCAAGATGGATATATCTCACTTGAAGCTATTGATGAGATATCAAAGATAACTACGCTTGCTCCTATGGAGGTTTACAGAGTTGCAACATTTTATACAATGTTTAAACTTGAAAAACCAAAGAAACTTTTAGTATCTGTTTGTAAAACACTATCTTGTAAGCTTCGTGGAAGTGATGAGATACTAGAATATTTAAAAAACAAAGATGTTGAGATAGAACATGTAGAGTGTCTAGGTTCATGTGGGACTTCTCCTGTGATGCAGATACAAGACAAATACTACGAAGAGCTGACATGTAACAAAGTAGATGATATCTTAAAGGGGTTTTTATGAGAGATGCAAGATTAGTCTCAAAACGCTTTTCTTTAGAAAACTCACACACCCTAAAAGTCGCAAAAGAAAACGGCGTATACGACGAGGCACTCAAACGTGCCTATTCGCTAGAACCGCTTGAGATAATTGAAATAATAAAACAAAGCGGTCTTAGAGGAAAAGGTGGCGGTGGTGCACCTGCAGGAGACAAGTGGGAGTTGATGCCACAAGATGACGATAAACCAAGCTTTTTAGCCGTGAACTGTGATGAGAGTGAACCCGGAACATTTAAAGACAGACAGATAATCTCAAAAGATCCACACCTTTTAATAGAGGGAATACTAATCACATGTAGGGCTATAAAAGCTAGACATGCATATATCTACATACGCGGTGAATACAAACAGTTTCAAGACATTTTACAGAGTGCTATCGATGAAGCTTACGCTGATGGGCTTTTAAAAGAGTGCGACATCACTATCCACCGTGGTGCAGGTGCATATATATGTGGAGAAAAATCAGCTCTTTTAGAGTCTATGGAGGGTAAACGCGGACACCCAAGATTAAAGCCAAAACAAAAAGAGTGTGAGTGGTATTTTGGAAATCCGACGCTTGTGAACAATGTCGAGACTATAGCTTCAGTCCCTTACATTATAGAACATGGTGCCGAGGGCTATAGAGAGTATGGAACAGAGAAAAGTCCTGGTACCATGCTTTTTGCAATGAGTGGACATGTGAAAAATCCCGGTGTATATGAAGTTGAGTTTGGAACTGGCATGTTGGATTATATAGAGCACTTTGGAGGCGGTATCTTAGATGATAAAAAGCTAAAGGCCGTTATACCAGGTGGTGCTTCAACTGATATATTAACGGCAGATGAAGTTAAAGTTGCAAAGCTAGATTATGAATCTATGCGCTCTATTGGAAGTGCTTTAGGTACTGGTGGTATGATAGTTATGGATGAAGACACGAATATGGTAGAAGCTCTTAAAAACCTGCTTGAGTTTTACCACGAAGAATCATGCGGACAATGCACGCCATGTCGCGAGGGTACTGGCTGGAGTAATAAGCTTGTAGGTAAGATACTTGATGGAAAAGGTAGCAGTGAAGACATTGATAAACTGCTTGAGATCTCAGACACTATGAACGGTAAGACCATCTGTGTTTTTGCACCTGCTGTAAGTAGTGTTATAAACTCTTTTATTAAAAAATTTAGAGATGAGTTTGAAGCTTATAATAAAGAGGCGCTAATATGAGCTTGATTAAAGTAACGGTTGATGATAAGACATACGAAGTTGAGAACGGCTCACTATTAATAGATCTACTTATACAAGAGGATGTACATGTACCTTATTTTTGTTACCACAAAGCTTTAGGAGCTGATGGAAACTGTCGTATGTGTATGGTTGAGATAGAGGGTCAAAAAAGACCGCAGATAGCTTGTGACACACCAGTAAAAGACGGGATGATCGTATATTCAAAAGGTAATAAACTACCGATAAAAAAGATAAGAAAAGATATCTTAGAACTTGAACTTATAAACCACCCTGTTGATTGTCCTGTATGTGATCAAGCAGGTGAGTGTAGTTTGCAAGAGTATTATATGGAGTATGGTCTGCATGAGTCCCACATGTACGGACTTGAAAAAGTACTACTTAGAAAAAAAATAGATATAGGTTCAAATGTTTTACTTGATCAGGAACGTTGTGTACTTTGTGCAAGATGTACACGCTTTACAGACAAGATAACTCATACACATGAGCTTGGGATAGTAGGACGAGGTGACGAGGCATGTGTAACGGTTATGCCAGGACGCAGGCTTGACAATCCTTATGCTATGAACGTAGTTGATCTGTGTCCGGTAGGAGCACTAACGAGCAAAGATTTTAGATTTGTTCAACGCGTTTGGTTTTTAGACTCAAATGAGTCAGTTTGTACCGGCTGTGCAAAAAACTGTAGCATATATATAGACCATAACAAACTAAAATATCAAGATGAAAAAATATACCGTTTTCGTCCGCGTGAAAACAAAGATGTAAACGGATTTTTTATCTGTGATGAGGGTAGACTTTCTTACAAAAAACTATTTGAAGATCGTGTTTTAAACTCTTCACATGTAAATGAGAAAGATATCATTAAAAGCTCGATTGAAAAAGCCTCAAATATAGCAATACTTGTAGGGGCTTCACTATTTAATGAAGAGATAGAGATGGTAAAAGAGTTTGCTCATAAAATATCAGCCTCTCTTTACTGCCCTCAAGATATCTATATAGATGAAGAGTTTGAAGATGATATGCTAAGATCAAAATACAAGGTAGCAAATATAAAGACCATTCAAAATATGGGCATTAAAGACTCTCTTCCAAAAGCTTATGACCTAGTTATAAATTTTGATCATCCAAGTGTTGTACATGTAGATGCAAAAGAGATAATAAGTTTTCAAACTTACAAGAATGATCTTGAATCTACTCTTACTATACCGATAGCCTCTTATGTTGAAAAGAGCGGTAGCTTCACCAACATTGACGGTGTGACGCAACATGTAGACAAAGTGATAGAGTGCGATAAAAAAACAAAAACTATAAGTGAGTGGTTTGAGAGGTTAGAGTTATGAGTACCGCTTCAATCGTCGTGGCAGTTTGTGCCTTTGTTTTAGGTGCTCTTCTTGCACTTCTAACTATTCCTGTACTCGTATGGCTAGAGCGCAGAACTGCCGGTCTTGTTCAAGACAGACTCGGACCAAACCGCACGAATATCTTTGGCTTTCGCCTCGGCGGTGTAGTTCAAAGTTTTGCGGATGTTGTTAAACTGCTTATAAAAGAGGAATACTATCCAAGTCATATAAAGCAAGGTAGATGGATATTTATAATTGCACCTATTATCACTTTTACAGCCGCACTTTTAGCTTTTATGGTCATCCCTTTTGCCGACACACTTGTCATAGATGGCGAAGCTTTAAGGATGCAACCTATACCGATTGATTTTGGAGTGTTTTGGTACTTGGCTATTGGAGCTGTCGGAGTTATAGGTGTTATCTTTGGCGGATGGCTATCACATAACAAGTACTCGCTTCTTGGTGCTATGCGCGCAGCTTCTATGGTCGTTAGTTATGAGCTTCCTTTGGGACTTGCAATAGTATCATTTATAGTTACGTACAATACGGTTGATTTTAATGCCATGGTAACTTGGCAGAGTGAGACCTTCTTTGGTTTTTTACCTGCGTGGGGGATCTTGATCCAGCCCCTTGCTTCTATCATACTTATAGTTGCACTTTTTGCTGAGACGAACCGTAACCCTTTTACGGTCGCTGAGGGCGAGAGTGAGATAGTTGCAGGTTTTATGACCGAGTATTCGGCTATGAAATTTGCTATGTATTTTATGGGTGAGTATGTAGCTATGAACACGGCTAGTGCCGTTATAATAACTATGATATTTGGTGGTTATCAACTTCCATGGGTTACAACTGAGACGCTGTTGGGGAACTTTTCATACTTTGCATATATCCTTATGTTCATAGTGCCTCTCTTTGTATGGTGGATGATAGGCTTTATGAAAAAGAACAACCGTGTTCGCCCAAGTGTAAGTAGTGACAGCGGAAGAGCTTACGAGACAAAAGTTGTAAGTATATTTTTGATCATTATGGCAGTCATGGTGGATGCAATACTACTTTACTTAGCACTATTTCCAAATGCACTTGCAACTCAAATAGCGGTAACTCTTATTCAAATAGTTATATTTGTAGTTAAACTGATGGCATTTAACATGTTTTTTATACTTATACGTTGGACACTTCCTAGATTTAGATACGATCAGGTTCAAACATTAGGTTGGAAGTATCTTTTACCGCTTGCTTTATTTAACCTATTTATAACAGCTATCGTAGTTGTAGGAGTAAACTCATGAGCAAAAACATCATAACAACTCCAAGATATGGAAATACTCTAAAAGACAGACTTTACATACCTGCTATATATGAGGGATGTAAGGTAACTTTTAAACACTTTTTTACAAACTTAAATGACTCAAATGCGGTAGATACTCTGGAGTACCCAGAAGAGCAGCCACGCGATATTACAAGCAGATATCGAGGCCTGCACCGACTTACTCACCGCTCCGATGATTCGGTAGCTTGTGTAGCTTGTTTTATGTGCGCTACTGCATGTCCGTCTGATTGTATATTTATAGAAGCGACCCAGAGGGACGATGATAAGGATGAAAAGATGCCAAAAAGTTTTTCTATAGATACATTAGAGTGTATCTTTTGCGGCTACTGTGTTGAAGCATGTCCGTGTGATGCTATCCGTATGGATACAGGTATATTTTCACTTACAGGTGACAAAAGAGAAGACTTTGTGTTAAACAAAGAACAACTGCTTGGTTTTAAAGGGGCATTTGGAGAGGAGAAGAGTTGTGCTAGAGATTAGTATTTTTTCAATCCTTACTCTGTTCATGTTAGGTGGCAGTATAGCTATTATTATCTCCAAACAAAGTGTATACAGTGTGTTTGGTTTTTTAATAGTGATGATTGGTTTTGCAGGCATGTATGCCCTGCTTGATAACCGCTTTTTAGCCCTTGCACAGATAATGGTCTCAGTAGGTGCGGTCGTGGTCTTAAGTATGATAGCGGTCTTAAGTGTAAATATCCAAGAGAAGAACCTCCCACATGAGCCGTTTAAATTCAAGTGGATCGCTTTTAGTACGGTTTTGGTCATGCCATTTACATATCTTATCTATAAAGCACTGTCATCTATAGCAGGTGATCTATCACAAGATTCATTTAGCTCTAAAGATGTCGGAAACACCCTTTTTAATTCGTGGGTATTACCATTTGAACTTGTATCTGTACTTCTATTAACTGCCATGATAGGCGCTATTGTTATAGCCAGAAAAGATGCCAAAATACCTGAAGAGGAAGAGTTATGAGCCCGGATATGTTTTTCCTTTTAGCCTCCGTATTATTCTCACTTGGTCTAGTAGGGGTTGTGAGCAGACGTAACCTCTTTGTCGTATATATCTCTATAGAGTTGATGTTAAGCTCCATAAACCTCATCCTAGCTACTTTCTCTAAACTATCAGGTGATGCGAGCGGGAGTGCTATAGCACTTATCATGATAGCGGTCATTGCCGCTGAGGCTGCTATGTTCTTAGCGATAATCGTACAAATAAACAGACTAAGAGGTTCTGTTGATAGTGATGATTTTAATGAGCTTGCTCAAAATGGAGGTAAAAATGCTTAATATAATAGTTGTTTTACCTTTTTTATCAGCTTTACTCTTAGCACTTATATATCTGTCTGATCCTAAAAAGCAAAGAGAGACTCTTTATACCTTTATAGGCGTTGGTTCTATCTTACTTACAACTATACTCTCACTTATGAGTTTTTTGGATGTTTTTCAAAGCGGAAATATTATCCACAATACTTTATTTGAGTGGATTAAAATAGACGAGTTCAATATCACCATAGCATTTATGGCAGACTCGCTCTCAAGCGTTATGATAGCGTTTATAACATCTATCGGACTGCTTATCCACATATATGCAGTGGGCTACATGAGAGGTGACGGCGGCTTTGGAAAGTTCTTTGCCTATTTTAATCTTTTTATGGGGAGTATGCTTTTACTAGTCCTTGCTGATACTCCTATCATCATGTTTATCGGTTGGGAACTTGTAGGACTTAGTTCATACCTTCTTATTGGTTATTATCACAACGACAGAGCAAATATCAAAGCCGCAAACAAAGCCTTTATACTTAACCGTGTAGGTGATTTTGGTTTTATTATAGGGATATTAACACTCTTTTTAGCAGTTGGTTCAAGCGGTTTTACCTTTTTAGATATTCAAACAAATATCTCACATGTAAGTGTAGGAGTTTTAACCCTTATAGGCGTGCTTTTATTTGTCGGTGCTATGGGTAAATCTGCACAGATCCCACTTTATGTCTGGCTACCAGATGCTATGGCAGGACCTACTCCCGTATCAGCACTAATACATGCAGCGACCATGGTAACAGCCGGTGTGTATATGGTCGCAAGGTTTAGTTTTTTATATGAGCTTATTCCAAATATCGGAGAGTTTATAGCTATCATAGGTGTGGCATCTGCATTTTTTGCGGCTATCATAGCTTCGTATCAGAGTGATATCAAAAAGATACTGGCATATTCTACTATGAGTCAGCTAGGCTACATGTTCATAGCGGTCGGACTTGGCTTTTATGATGAGGGTATCTTTCATGTCTTTACACATGCTTTTTTTAAGGCCCTACTCTTTATGGGTGCAGGAGCTGTGATAATCGCTATGCACCATGAGCAAAATATCTTTAAGATGGGTGGTCTCAGACGTGAGCTTAAACTTGTATATATAACTATGTTTATAGCTACACTTGCCATAAGCGGCATACCACCTTTTGCAGGCTTCTTTTCAAAAGATGCAATACTTATTTCAACATATTTTAGCTCCCATACGACTATCTGGGTCTTGGCTTCACTAACGGCAGCTTTAACTTCTTACTACATGTTCAGACTTTTATTTGTTGTATTTCACGCGAACGAGAACACCAAAGAGTTAAAACCATTACCTAGTTCTATGACTATTCCATTAGTTATCCTAGCCATAGGGGCAAGTGTTGCAGGATTTGCACAAGATGGATTTAGTGAGTTTTTAAACATAACTAAACATACTCTACATGTAGCTCATTCTGAGGAGTTGAAACTTGAGGTACTAAACGTTGCTTTAGCCCTTGTGGGTATGGCTTTGGCATTCAAGCTTTTTGCCCGTGATGCTCAAGAAACAAAAGGGGACACTTTGTTTAAAAAGCTTGCTATTAACAAATTTTACATAGACGAGTTGTATGAGTTCTTAATATTAAGACCTATTGTTGAGCTTAGTAAATATTTCAAAGATGTTATTGATCCCAAAGCATTTGACGGCTTTATCAAAGTAAATGTCTGGCTTTACCGCTCAGGTGGAGTGATGTTCTCAAAACTTCAAAACGGCCTTGTAAGATACTATGCACTATATATGCTTGTCGGTATCTCAGGACTTAGCGTATATATAATCATAAAGCTGGGAGTATAAAATGGAGAATATCTTAAGCTACATAATCTTCACACCAGTTATCATAGCTATTATCCTAGGTGCCATTAGAGCAGACTTTAAACTGTTAAAATTTGGAGCTGTGCTTTCATCCGTAGTTGTTATATTTTTGGTTATTTATCTTACTCTTAACTTTGATCCAAACAAACTTATGCAGTTCACTATCACTCTGCCTTGGATACCAACTGCAGGTTTTTCTTACCATGTAGGTGTGGATGCTCTGAGTTTGGTATTACTTTTACTTATCAGCTTTTTAATGACCCCTCTTTATATCTACATGCAAAACGAGTCAAGAAAAGGTTACTGGTACAACATGATGCTTTTGCAGACCGGTGTAAGCGGAGCTATACTCTCACTTGATCTTATTCTCTTTTATCTGTTTTGGGAGACTATGCTTTTACCTATATTTATTATGATAGGTAAATACGGTAGCGGTATGAACCAATACAATGCGATGAAGATATTTCTTATGACGGTGCTTGGTTCTATGAGTATGCTTTTTTCTATCATCTATCTTGGCTTTATATATTTTGACACTTACGGATCTTGGAGTTTTAACTTGGATGATCTAAGCGCACTTAGCCTAAGCGTAGAGACTACATCTTGGCTGGCAGCTGGTTTCTTACTCGCCTTTGCCATAAAGATACCACTGCTTGGTTTTCATACATGGATGGCACCTGCTTATGGTTCAAGCCCTACCCCTGCTGTTGTGATACTCTCGGCAATAATGGCAAAACTCGGAGCTTATGGTATTTGGCGCTTTGGATTTTCACTCTTTGAAGATGTACTTATATACTACATGCCATACATAATCTTTTTAGCGATACTAGGGATGATGTACTACGCTATTCGCGCAGTTGTCGAGGATGATTTAAGACGGATGTTTGCTTATGCCTCAGGGAGTCATATCTCTTTAATAGCCCTTGGTGTTATCATCTCAAACTCTTACGCTTGGGCAGGTAGTCTATACTTAATAGCTACACATGCCCTAGCATCTGCGGGTATTTTTTTAATGATAGGTCTGACATTTAAAAGATTTAAGAGCATCCATATCTTAGAACTAGGAGGAATTGCTACCAAACTTCCAAAATTCACATTCTTCTTTGCTTTTTTTGCACTTAGTATTGTAGGACTACCTGGAACAGGTGGTTTTGTAGCTGAACTTTTAATAATCCTTGGTGCTTTTAAATACAACTTCATCATCGGAGTTTTGAGTGCTACTACTGTGATACTAGCTATGTTATATGTATTTTGGATGTTACAACGTACACTATTTGGAGTTATGGGAGATAATATAAAAGAGCTACATGTAGAGGATTTGAATTTTAGGGAGCTTTTAATGTTGACACCGCTTGTTTTTCTTCTGCTTTTAAGCGGTATATATCCTGCTCTTTTTACCCCGTATATTGAGCCGTATATTATGGAGTCTCTTAAGAATCTCACTCCGCTTCTTGGAGGTATAAAATGATAAACGATCTTTTATATGCGTCACCTATGGCGGTTATGATACTTGGTGCTTTTGTTCTAATGCTTATAAGTAGAAATAAGCTGACACTTCAAAAGTTCAACTTTATAACTGTTTCATTTTTACTTACATCTCTGCTTTTACAGCTATACTTGTTTGATAAAGCTGGTTCTATGTATCTGTTTGAATCTGCTTTTGGTAAGACATTTATTTTAGATAAGTTCGCAAAACTTTTTGATCTGCTTTTTACTATAGGCTCAATTTTGACACTTTTAATAAATACTGACTATTTTAAAAGCCGTTCATACTTTAACGGTGAATACTTTGCCATTATATTATTTAGTGTATTTGGTATGATGATGCTCTCACACTCTAATGAGCTTGTATCATCTTTTATATCCCTTGAGATAGCTTCGCTTAGCATATATGCACTTGTTGGATACCATAAAAACAAAAAAGCCTCATCTGAGGCTATGATGAAGTACATCATTTTAGGCTCACTCGCAGGTGCAATATTTATGCTTGGTGTTGCCATTATATACGGAGCTGTTGGCTCAACTGTTTTTAATGATATCACGGCTTATGTACATGCCAGAGAAATACCGGATATGACCATGATATTCATAGGTGCTTCATTACTTATGGTGACTATCATGTTTAAAATAGGCGCTGTTCCATTTAACTCATGGGTCATCGATGTTTACCACGGTGCACCCTCACCTATCACTATGTTCATGGCATCTACTTTTAAGATATCTATCTTTGCTATAGCACTTAGACTCTATCTCGTAAATTTTGCATCAGTTAATGCGTTTTGGATAGAGGCTCTACAGATAATAACAATAGCTACACTTATCGGCGGTTCGCTTTTGGCTATCTCACAGCAAAACATAAAAAGGATGCTAGCAGCTTCTTCGATAGTTCATACGGGATATATGCTTATAGCACTCTCATCTATTGGTCTTGGAGCAAAACTTGCAGAGCCTGCACTTATGTTTTATCTTATAGCATACTTTCTAAGCTCGGTCGGAGCCTTTGGTATTATAAGTTTTTTATCATCAAACAGACAGTTCAATCTAACATATGAAGACTTTAAAGGTTTTGCAGATAGACGTCCTTATATGGCACTGCTTATGAGTATCTTTATGCTTTCACTAGCAGGTTTTCCATCGACCATCGGCTTTTTGGGCAAGTTTTATATATTTACAAGTTCTATTGAATCAGGTCAGATACTACTTACTGCACTTGGAATTGCCACAGCTTTTATCTCTGTATATTATTACTTCAAACTAATAGCTGTCATGTATTTTTACTCAAGCGATGAAAAGCCTACAAAACTACCGATAAACATAAGTACAGTATTAATTTTTATTATGGCTGGATCTGTTATTTGGGGTGGGATCGGTACAAACCTGATACCTTTTATTCCCGGAGCGGATGGTTTTATAAATCTTGCACTCGAAGCTGCTGAATCTTTGAACGCAAAATAAAAAATATGTTATACTAGGATTTAACTTATTATCAGGATATTGTATGGTTAGATCTATGAGTATAAAGTCAAAAATGAACTATTTTATAGTTTCTGTAACAGTATCTGTTTTTTTAGGCACAATGCTTGTGTATTGGTCGATGAGTCTTATAAATTCTCAGTATACATATCTGCATAAAAATGCCATGATGAGTGCACTAAATACCCTAAATATAGAAAAGAACCTGAACTACATAAGCAGGACCTCACGTGATATACTCCTTGGTGGTGATTACAACAGCAATATCTCAAAACTAAAAGACAAAGTTGCATCTATCGAAACTGATTTTAATGAGTTAGAAACAGTCATGAAAAACGACAAATCATTAACCATGATCAAAGAAGCCAAGAACTCTACAATGTTGTTTTTAAACGAGTCTATGAAGATGATGCTCACGCTAAAACAAAGCGATATAAAAAACAATAAAGATTATTTGTATAAAAAATACAAAACTGAACTGACACCTTATGCGAACAAATCGAGAGTTTCATTTAAAAAACTTGTAACATATAAGGAAAAAGAGCTTGAAAAACATTCAAACAGATTGGGAGATGAACTTAGCTCTTTTAAATTTGCGGCTCTAATATTTGGTCTGTTGTTTGCTGTAATAGTTCTATTTAGCGCATCTATTATCAAAAACTTTGTTATAAAAGGGATCGAGAATTTCTCACAACTGATCTCACGTGCTTCTGATGGAGATCTCTCTTTTGAGATAGAAAAAGCTGACAAGAACGACACGACAGAACTTGGTCGTATGGGTTACGCCCTAAAAACACTTCTTGAGCAGATCTCAAAAAGCATACATGAGATAAACGATTCTATAGTTAATGCTTCAAAAGGTAATTTTTCTAAAAAAATATCCGCACAAGGTCTGCATGGAGAGTTTGTTAAAGCGATTGAGAACGTTTCTACCAGTATAGATTTTATGCAAGAGCAACACAACAAAGGTGCGCGTGATCATTTTAACTCACAGCTTAGTCAAAAATCAACTCAGGTCTCAGAATCTTTAACAGATATACAAAAAGATCTTTCAACAAATATAGATGATCTTAAAACAGTTACAACAGCTACAAAATCAGCTTCTAAACTTGCTAATGATTCTAGAGAAAACATTCAAATAATTGTAAATGAGCTTAATCATCTTAATGAACAAGTAAGTTCTAACAATCATTCGATCTCAGATCTTTCATCTCAAACACAAAGTATCACTTCAGTTATTGAGCTTATCACGGATATTGCCGAGCAAACAAATCTGCTTGCACTAAATGCTGCAATAGAAGCAGCTCGTGCAGGTGAGCATGGTCGTGGTTTTGCGGTAGTTGCAGATGAAGTAAGAAAACTAGCTGAGCGCACGCACAAAGCAACGGGAGAGATATCTATAAGTATTAAATCTCTTCAACAAGGTATGAGTGAGATACAAAGCAGTTCAGACTCTATGCGCGATACTGTTAATGGCTCAACACAAAAGATAGGTGAGTTTGAGGGTACGCTAGTTGAGTTAAGCGAGAGTTCATCTACCATAGTTAACAACTCATATCAGATGGAGAACTCGATATTTGTTGTTCTTGCCAAGATCGAACATATCCTATATAAATACCGTGCTTACAGCTCTATCATGAATCTTAAACAGGTACTAGATACATGTACAACGCACGAGTGTGAACTTGGTCAATGGTATGAGGGTGAAGGTAAAAGAAGATTTGACAATACTGAATCTTATGCAAAAATGGCTATTCCTCATCAAATAGTACATGAAAATGCAAATAAGAACTTAGAATTTATAAATGGTACAGCACAAAAAAATACTCTTGAAAATTCTGAGAAGATAATATCTAACTTTGAGAAGATGGAAAATGCTAGTGAAGAGTTATTTAACCTTTTAGATTCTATGTTACAGGAATCAAGAAGATAAAATTTGTTTTAAAGTATTGAATATGGCAAAAGAAAAAATATTAATTGTAGACAATGATGAGTATAGTCAGGAGTTACTATACCATTTACTTGAAGATAAGTATGAACTATATTCTGCAAGCGATATGGATTCTGCACTAAATATGCTTCATAGTAGCAGACCAAACTTAATACTCTTAGATATAGTACTACCAGAAAAAGATGGTTATGAAGTAGCGTATGAGCTTAAATCAAATGCTATGACCAGTGAGATACCGATAATATTTATAACTGAACTAAGTGATGCTCAGTATATATCTAAAGGCTTTGAGTACGGTGCCGTTGACTTTATTTTAAAACCTTTTAACTCTGTTGAGCTTTTTGCAAAAGTAAAAAACACACTTCAACTATTCAGACTTCGTGATTCACTCTCAAATGCTCTTGGAGAGAGACAAGAGCATATCAATATGATCGAGAATCAACTTGAGATCATAGATAAACATGTACCTAGGATAACTCTTGATACCCAAAAGAAAATACTAGATGTATCAAGTGCTTTTTGTGAAATAATAGGTATTGATAAAGAAAATATAATAGGTAAGATCGATAACTTTTTAAATTCAGATTATTTAATAAATAAAAATATTTTTGAAACCGTAGATGAGAAAAATAGCTGGAGTGGAGAGATAAAAATAAATTCTACTTCAAACGGCGAGCTTTGGTTTGATGCTACAGTATCTTACGATAAGACATGCTTTGGAAAAGTAAGGGGTTACATTGCTACATTTACAAATATAACAGACTCTAAACGCATAAAAGATATAAATGAAAAACTTGATGAGAGTCTATACTACCTTGAACAGTTTAAAAGAGTTGTTGAGGAAGCTTCTATCTTCTCTATTACAGATGAAAAAGGTGTAATTACAGAGGTGAATAAGAACTTTCAAACTATCTCAGGGTACTCAGAAGAGGAACTTCTAAACAAGCCACATAGCATTGTAAGACACCCTGATATGCCAAAAGAGGCATTTAAAGATATGTGGGATACTATCCAAAGCGGCAGGATGTGGAAGGGTCTTGTAAAAAACAGACGAAAAGACGGAAACCCTTACTATGTAGTCTCAGAGATAGCACCTATATACAACAAAGACGGATCTCTTAAAGAGTATGTTGGTATTAGAATAGACGTGACAGAACTTGAAGAGTATAAACATATCTTAAAAAATGAGCTTGATACAAAAAGTAAAAGTCTCGAAGAGAACATTAACTATACAACACAGTATGAAGAAGCGATAAACTCAACTACTGCTATCTCAAAGTCTGATATAGATGAACATGTTACATACGCAAACGAAAAGTTTTGTGAACTAAGCGGTTACACAATTGATGAGCTAAAAACAAAAAAATGTTTTGAACTCAGAGATAAAAGACATCATGACACAACATGTAAAGAGATAAGAAAAGAACTTTTAAACAAACAACAAGTACATAAAACTCTTTTTAATGTAAATAAAAACGGTGAGATATATATAACTAAAAATCTTTTCTACCCTGTCTTGAACTTAGATGGTGAAGTGTCTGAATTTTTACAGATAATGTTTGATATTACCGAACTTGTAAAACTAAATGAAGATATTATCAACACCCAAAAAGAGGTAGTACTAACTATGGGTGCCATAGGAGAAACCAGAAGCAAAGAAACAGGTCAACATGTAAAACGTGTAGCTGAGTACTCATATATGCTCGCAAAACTTTACGGTTTAGATGAAGATGAGGCTAATCTTTTAAAACAATCCTCACCTATGCACGACATTGGCAAAGTAGGTATACCTGATAGCATACTCAAAAAACCTGGAAAACTTACAAATGAAGAGTTTGAAGTTATGAAGACACATTCGCAAATAGGTTATGACATGTTGAAATATTCTGACAGACCTATATTAAAAGCTTCTGCACAGATAGCACTAACTCACCATGAAAAGTATGACGGCAGCGGTTATCCTAATCAAATAGTTGGAGAAGATATTCCGATTTTTGGAAGAATAACGGCAATAGCCGATGTTTTTGATGCGCTAGGTCAAGATAGAGTGTATAAAAAAGCTTGGGCTTTAGAAGATATTATGAATCTTTTTAAAGAACAACGTGCTAAACATTTTGACCCTGTTCTAATAGATCTGTTCTTTGAAAATCTGGATAGTTTTTTAGAAGTAAGGAATAGACTAAAGGACTAGTCCCAGTCACTAAATTTACTTTTTTGGTGCTTGTCTTTTTTGTAACGCCTTGCATTTTTACTTTTATCTAAATGATTTGAAGTATGTAGAATATCATCTTTTATATCTTCTATATCTTCATCACTATCTTTATAGCTGATCATTTTTTTTACTAACTTTTGTAGGTCTTGCAACTCACCTTTGTATACGGCTACCTCTTCCACTCTGTTTAAAAGTTTTATTGCGTTATCTATTTTTTTAATATAACCGTCTTTTGTAAGATCTGGTGTGTTTGAAAAATATGAGATCATACTTTTATGAAATCTCTCTAATGCTCTTATATACCTTAGTCGATTTGAGTTTTCTACCGCTTTTTGTGAAGCCATTAATTATCTATTTCCTTGATTGTTTTATAGTATAATTATACATAAAATTAAAGGGACTTATTTTGAAAAAAATCATAATATTTATTTTAGCACTACATGTAGCACTGTTTGCAGAGTTAAAAAATGAATATCCTACTCTAAAACTAATAAACTCAAAAACTCCTATAGTAGATATTCGTACACCTGCTGAGTGGTATGAGACAGGACTTGTAAGAAATTCAATACCTATAAAGTTCTTTGATGAAAGAGGAAAGTATAACGTACAAGATTTTTTAAGTCAGTTAAATAAAAAAATCGATACAACAAAACCTTTTGCGCTAATATGCAGAACAGGAAGTAGGACTAAGGTCGTGTCTGAATTTTTATCTGCACAACTTAACTATAAAGTAACTAACCTGCTAGGCGGAATAGTGTATATTCAGGCAAAAGGTTTGCCTTTAATACCTTATAAAAATGTGGTAACTAAAAAGCCTTAGAATAAAGACTTTATAACATTGCTTACACCTTGGTGTAAGTTGTAGTTAGCTATTGGAAAATCAAGACTTTCATTTTCCAAATTTACATTGTATCTATGAAGATACTCCCCTAAAATATTAAGATCAACATTCTGTACTTTAAAGAACAGCATCTTTAAACTTACAAAATCACTCCAAGTCAAGAACAACTCAGGTGTTAATTCATCCACATCCTTACCCTCAGGTGTAAAGAGTCTATTCTCATCACGAAGAACTATAAGTACACTTAAAATTGCACGGGAAAACGGTACGACTTTGTCTGTCCAAATAGGTGATTCATTTCTTGTTTTTAACTCCGCATCTATAGTGTTTAGTATATCATCTATAGTGCCCGTTTTAAAAAGTTCATAAGTTTCTTGTTTCATTTCAATTCTTTTTTGCAAATGATACCTTTTTTTGTATAATTCCGATTTTAAACTAGGAGTTATATATGATAATTAACAAAAGTTTTATAACAAATTTTATCGCCCTTTTACTTGTAGTCTTAGCTTTATTTTTAGATGCAAGTGTGTCTAAGTATTTTCTGTATGCAGGTCTTTTTGCACTATCGGGTGCACTTACAAATCAATTAGCTATACATATGCTTTTTGAGCGTGTACCTTTTCTTTACGGCTCAGGTATTATCCCAAACAGATTTGAGTCTTTTAAAGCATCTATAAAAGAGCTAATGATGAAGCAGTTCTTTACAAAAGAGCAACTGCAAAACTTCTTTGAAAAAGAGGAAAAGAAGATAGATCTAACTCCTATCATAGAAAAGACAGACTTCTCCCCTGCATATGATGCCCTTACTAAAACTGTAATGGAGTCATCATTTGGCGGAATGCTTGGAATGTTCGGAGGGGAAAAAGCATTAGAGGGTCTAAGAGATCCTTTTACAAAAAAACTCAAAAGTGCAGTGCTGAGAATAACTTCTTCAGAAAGTTTCGATGAAACACTGCAAGAACACCTTAAAAGTTCATCTTTAAGCGATGATTTACTAAATTCGGTTGAGAACATCATAGATGAGAGACTAAATGCGCTAACACCGCAAATGGTTAAAGAGATAGTTCAAGAGCTTATCAAACAACATCTTGACTGGCTTGTAGTGTGGGGTGGAGTCTTTGGAGGGCTGATAGGTCTTATAAGTTCAACTCTTTTATAAACAAATTTTGATACACTTATACAAGCAAGAAAGAAGTTTTTATTATGACAGAAGAAAAATTTATACACGATTCTCAAACGGTTACTAATTTTATTCAGTGTTATTGCGATGATGAGCATAAAGACGCAAAAAAGATCAAAAACTTTATACCTCTCGTGTATAACTCAAGGGACTTAAATCAAATACTTGCATATGAGTTATGCAAAGAGTGTGAAGATACCCTTTTTTATTCATATAAAAAACTTCAAAACTGTCCAAATGAAAATAAGCCAAGCTGTAGAAAATGTTCCATTCCCTGTTACGATAAACGAGAGTGGAAACTTCTTGCTAAAATAATGAGATATAGTGGGATAAAACTTGGATTTATAAAACTAAAAAAATTATTTAGTCAACCTCGATAATCACATCAGCTATCTGCAGAGTATCACCGCTTATTATTTTTGCTCTTTTTCTTGTCTCTACTTCACCGTTTCTAAGTACATGACCTTCTGCTATAATCATCTTAGCCTGCCCGCCGCTATCTACTAGATCAAGTATTTTTATTAGTTTGTATAACTCTATGTATTGTTCTTCTAACTTATAAGTTATCATAATTATTTCCAAAATTTAAATATTTTAGAATAATAGCAAAAAAATTAAGAATATTCTTAAAGTATGGCTTAAAACTATAGTATGTATAATATTCATTATGCAAGTAGCTCAAAGTACATTTAATTACGGTGTCAACTCATACTACCAGAATCAACAAGACAAAAGTGTTGATGAAAATCCGCTAGAGGAAGAGAAGTCTGCCGAGTTTAGTGAATCAGACGACTCTAAAGAATCTAGCGAATCTGAAAAATCTCAAAACGAAAATGAACTAAGTGCTGATGAAAAACAGGTCGTTTACGAACTTCAAGCAAGAGATGTAGAAGTAAGAGCACACGAAGCCGCACATCAAGCTGCCGGCGGTGGTATGACTGGTGGGGCTAGTTATTCATATCAGCGTGGACCTGATGGAAAAATGTATGCTATAGGTGGCGAAGTATCTATATCCATGCCAAAAGGTTCAACTCCTGATGAGTTAATATCTAATGCACAGCAAGTTATTGCAGCAGCTCTAGCGCCTGCAAATCCAAGTGGACAAGATATGTCGGTAGCAGCAGGTGCAAAAGCAATAGTTCTTCAAGCACAACAAGAAAAAGCCAAAGAAGCTTATGAGAGTTTCAGTAAAGACTCCAAAGATACAAAAGAGGAGGATGACTCCTCTGACACTAAGCTGGATATTTCAGCTTAAGCATTCTGATCGATTATAGAAAACCCCAGATCACTCATAGCTTTATCAACCATCTCAGTTGCAACTTTCATCGTCTCTTGAGAGATCTCAGGTAACTCACCACCCCACATCTGTTCAGCTTGTTTAAAACCCTCAAGCATACCTTCACGACCTGCTCTTAAAAAGTTTTCGTTTCCTCCAGCTCCGTTGATAACAAAACTTGCTATACGCTCAGCTGTTTTAGTTACACCAAAAAAGCCATCTTCACTAACTAGCTCAGCAGCTTCCTCTTGAGAGAGTTCCGCAATAGGTGAACCGTTGTAACCGATATCATCAAGAAAAGACTGAAACTCTTTATAGGCACTCAAGAAATCATCCTCTTTAGCTGATGCACCAACTTGAACACTTGTAGAGTTAAAAGTAAAAGCATTGGCATTGTCAACCACCTGCTGCCTTAACTCTTTAGCTTCATCTTTACTAAGCTTTTCCGTATAAAGAGGTTTAATTGGATTTACATCCTTTTTGTTAAATAGACCGTTTGCTGCCATATTTGATGAAATACTGTTCATAATAAATCCTTTTAATATATTTTACATATCCTTATATATAGAGACTTATCTCTTATAAAAACACTTCTACATGGATATAATATCGACATTTTTTACAATTTTTATATAAAATTTGGCACTAAATATTCAAATTTGTTAAAAGTTTAGCTATACTACTTTACAAGATGATTGATAGAAATAGAGTTAGTCTATTTTTTAGATTGATTCGTATTTTTATTTAAGGGTATATTAATGGCAGAGCTATTAAATGGAACAGTGAAGTGGTTCAATGATGAAAAAGGTTATGGTTTTATAGAACAAAAAGATGGTGGTAAAGATGTATTCGTACATTTCCGTCAAGTGAACAATCCAGATGGTGGGCGTGTTACACTAAAAGATGGTCAAGCCGTAACTTTTGAATTAGGTGAAGGACAAAAAGGTCCTCAAGCTGAGAACGTAACAGCAGTATAATAATTTTTATGTACCTTATACTTTAAAAGTATTAAGGTACATACCCTCTTCTAACTCTCAATTTTTCAAAACATTACTTTGCAGTACAACTTAAAATCAACACCTGTCTAACTTCTTTTTTCAATTTTATGAATCTAATTCAAAAAAATGAATTAAGTTCATTTTTATATTAATAGCACTACAATTTCAATATATCACTATAGGAAATTTAATGGCAGAGTTAAATGCTAAGGTTAAAAATATAAAACGTAATCTTATTTTAGAAGAAGCACTTTTAATGTTTGAAGAGTTTGGTTATGAAGATATTAAGATATCTGATCTAGCTAAAAAAGTTGGTGTCAGTGTCGGGACTATATATTCTTATTTTAAATCTAAAGATGAACTTTATAGTGCCTGTGTAGATTCTGAAATAAAAAAAGCTTATGAGATAAGTAAAGAATTGTTTGCTCAAGATATTTCTAATGAGGAAAAAATAAAAAGAGCTATAAATATTAAACTCTCAATTATCGGTGATAAAAAGAAATCTCTTGCAAGCGGAGCATTTAACAATCCTTTCTTTTTTGAAGCCCATCAGATGCAACATAAAGATACCATAAATGAGATCTACAAATTTTATATACAACCTATAGATGAATTAAAAGAAGTAGATATAGAGAGTATTCAACTGGTATATATATTAAACTCTTTGAGTAATGCTTACATTTTAAGATGGATAGAGGGTGACATAGAGTCGTTACAAGATGTGGATGAAGAGATCTTTTCTGTGTTTATGAGTATATTAAAAGGATGCAAATGAAAAATATAATATTGATATTACTATCTACTATGTCGATTTTTGCTTCAAACTTGAGTGAACTAATACAAAATGCTCAACAAAATGAGCTGGTAGAGGTTTATAAATCAAAACTGGATTCAAGTACTAAAGTATATGATGCTACAAGATCTGCATATCTGCCAAAGATAGAGTTTGGTGCATCTGGACAGTTTGTATCTCCTCCTGATTCTATGGGCGCCGCACAGATATACAACACTTATGCACAAGCTTCAGTAGTACTGCTAGATGGTTTTAAGCGTGAAAATATTTTAGATGAGAAAAACAAGTTAAAAGATGCAAGTAAGTACGACTTGGCTCAAATAAAAAAAGATATATCTCTTCAAGTAAGTACTATATATTTTAACTTACAGATCGTTTATTCAGATATTGCTTCACTAGAACAATCAAAAAAACAGCTAATAGAGCAACTAAACCAACAACAAAAGTTTTTTGAAGCAAGACTAACGACAGAAGATAATGTTGCACGTATTGAAGCGGCTATAGCAAATATGGACTATCAAATAGAGGTAAAAAAATACCAGTATGATGAGTATAAAACCCTACTGGAAACTCTTACAAATATAAATATAGACAAGCCTACAAAACAAATTATTATCGAGCCAGTGGATGTCGAGACAAATGAACTTGACAGTATAAAATCAATACAAGCTCAAGCAGACTCTATAGGATATAAAGCACAACAGCTAGACTCGGCAAACTACCCTACTATTGTTTTAAGTGATAAGTACTCATATACTACTTTTAAAGATGATTCATTGGAAGATCTAAGTGCTCTTGGTTTTGATATAGAGCGCGTAAACTCGCAAAACACTTTAATGCTTAGTTTAAGTATGAACCTATTTGATTTTGGAGCTACTTCAAAACAAAAAGAAGCAGCCCTTAGTGAACAAAATGCCCTGCTCTCTCAGCTGGCATATAAGAAAAAAGAGACAAACGCTGATGTAAAACTAGCTCTTCGTGCGATACAAAGAGCTAAAAAACTCCTATATGCATCTAAACTATCACAAGATGCTTCAAATAGGACTTATGAGATTGTCCATAAAAAGTATAAAGCCCGTGTAGTTGATTATGTAAAATACTTAGATGCACTAAGTAATAAAACCGAATCAGATGCACAATACAACCGCGCTCAAGGTGCGTTACAGATCTCATATGCAAAATACTACCACTCTGCTGGACTTGATATTAAGGAATATATAAAATGATAAAAATACTACTAACTACACTTGTTTTAAACTCTCTGGTTTTTGCGCAGGATATCTATGCGACATTTAACGTTGAAGCTCTTAAAGAATCTGAACTTACACTATCATCTAGCGGTATAGTGAAAAAGATCTATGTAGATGTTGGTGATGAAGTAAAAAAGGGTCAGCTTTTACTAGAACTTGATAATGAAGACTTAAAAACGTCTGTATTTCTTGAAAAGAAAAATATAGAACTAGCAGAGTTAAATCTTAAGTATTCAAAAAAAGCTTATGAGAGATTTACCAAGATAAAAGATGTAATAGATGAAGAAAAATTTGATAGTATAAAAGCAACGTATGAGCGTTCACAGATCGCACTATCACAAGCTAAAGCAAGTCTTGCATACAATCAGGCAAAACTTGATAAATCTTATTTAACAGCTCCTTTTGAAGGTGTAATAAGTGAAAAGAATATTGAGCTAGGAAGTGGTGTAAGTTCTGCTAAGATGGAGACACTTTTTACCCTTATAACACCAAATAAACAAATTTTGAAACTTGAAGTTGATGAGAAATATTTAGATAAGATAAATGTAGGTCAAACATTTTCATATGGTGTTGATAACTCACAAAACAAGATAAATGCTAAAGTATCTAAAATATACCCAGCTATTAATCCTAAAAAACGATCTATTACCTTAGAAGTATCTGCTAGTAATCTAAAAGTAGGTATGTTTGGTCATGGCTATTTAAAGGTTGACTAATGTATAAATTTGCCATAGAGCGTCCTATAACGACACTAATGCTATTTTTATCACTAGTGTTCTTTGGATTTTTAAGCTTTAAAAATATGAATACCGTACTTTTTCCAAAAGTTGATTTTCCTATTGTTACGGTACAGACGAACTATTTCGGAGCCGATCCTTCTACTATAGAGTCTAAAGTTACAGAAAAGATAGAAGAAGCAGTATCGTCTATATCTGGGCTTGATAAGTTAAGCTCAGTGAGTAGTGAAAATGTATCTGTTGTTAGTCTTATATTTGATATTGAAGTTGACATAACAGAGGCTGCAAATGATGTTAGAGATAAAGTATCGGCACTGCAGCTTGACTCTGGAATCGAGAAACCGATAGTTAGTAAACTCGATATTGGAGCGGCTCCTGTTCTTTCACTCTTCATAGCTGCATCAGATGTAGACAAAAGAAAACTGATGTTAGATGTAGATGAGCAGATAAAACCTATGATCGAGCGTATAAAGGGTGTAGGTAATATCAATATTATCGGTTACCAAGATAGAGAGATACGTATATATCCGGACCCTTTTGCACTTAGAAAGTATGGCATCACTACACTTGATCTGCAAAAGCTTATCCAAGCTTCAAATGTAAAAATAAGCGGTGGTAAACTCGTAGGCGATAAAGAACAGATCATGGTCAACATCCGTGCGAACGCTATGAGCATAGAGTCTTTAGAGAACTTTGAGATACTACAAGGTGTAAAACTAAAAGATATAGCAAAAATAGAAGATTCTATAGAGGACGCTAAAAGTATCTCAACACTAAACGGTGAAGCGGGTGTTATTATGCAGATACAAAAGATCTCAGATGCAAATACACTAAATGTTATTAAAAGAATTAAAGACGTGATCCCAGATGTTCAAAAAAGGATCGGTGATGGTTACAAGCTTCAATACTTTAACGATACATCAGATTTTATTAACAATTCACTTGAACATGTATTGTTCGATCTTATCTACGGTGGTATATTAGCTATCATAATTGTATTTATGTTTTTAAGAAACTTTAGAGCTACTCTTATATCGGCTATAGCTATTCCTACATCTATCATCGGTACATTTTTTCTGATGGATGCTTTTGGTTATGATCTTAACAAAGTCAGTATGCTAGGTCTAACTCTTGCTATCGGTATTTTTATAGATGATGCGATAGTTGTTATTGAGAACATCTATAAAAAGATGGAAAAAGGTCTTAACAAGGTCGAAGCTGCTGTTGAGGGTACACGTGAGATCGCTTTCTCTATCCTTGCGATCTCAGCTATGCTTTTAGCTGTTTTTATACCTGTTAGTATGATGAGTTCTATTGTCGGGCAGTTCTTTAACGCCTTTGCATTTACCGTAGCTATCGGTATTTTCATATCTTACTTTGTTGCCGTTATGCTTATCCCCACTCTTAGTGCAAGACTTCTAAAAAAAGGTGAGTCAAAGTTTTACCATATGACTGAGCCTATCTTTTTAAAGATAGATAAGACCTATGTAAAAATTGTTTCTTTTACAATTAAGTATGCAAAAAGCACTATCTTCGTTGCTTTTTTAACTCTAGTTGCTAGTTTTTCTATGGCTGGAATGATAGGAATGGACTTTGCACCAAAAGAGGATAAAAGTGAGATTGAGGTGACTCTAAAAGCTCCTATCGGTGTAAGTTTAGAAGAGATGCACAGACGCTCTGAGGCAATAGCAAAAAAAGTAAAAGAGAATCCATATGTGGAGTACACTGCTTTAACAGTTGCATATAACAATACAAAAGATGCTCACAAATCACAGATATATGTAAAGCTTATGGATGTTAAAAAAAGAGAAACAACTCAAGCTGAGATAATAGTAGCACTAAGAAAAGCACTTAAGGGCTTTGATGGTTTTGAGACAATAGCAGTTGCGGATATTCCAAATATTAAGGGTGCAGGTGCTAGTGCCCCATTTGTTATGGTCTTACAGGGACCTGATTTGGATGAACTGCAAAAAGTAAGTGAAAAAATAAAAGACAGAATGTCTACAAATAAGGGAATTGTTCAAATTACAGATAACTATGAGACGGGAAAACCAGAACTTGCTATTGAGATAAAACGTGAAGAAGCAACTAACTTAGGCGTATCGGTTCAAGAGATAAGTAGTATTATCTCTACAATTCTTTCAAGTGACCGCGCGCTTAGCCAGTTTGAAGAAAACGGTAAGCAGTATGACATAACTATGCGTTTTGCTGATGAGTATAGAAAAAGCGTAGAAGATCTAAAACGTCTAGAAGTAAAAACTTCAGATGGTAACTTTGTTGCACTAGAAGGTCTTGTAAACTTTGAAAGATCAACAGGTCCAGCTTCCATTAACCACTTTAACCGTCAACGTCAAATAAGCATTCAAGCTAACTTAGACGGTATACCACTTGGTGATGCTGTATCTACTGCACTAGATGGAATTGAAAATGACCTAGGTGATAGAGTAAAATTTGGCTTTTTGGGTATGGCTGAAGAGATGGGAAAAATGGGTAAAGAGTTTGGTATAGCTTTTGGACTTGCATTTTTAATGATGTATATCATCTTGGCGGCACTTTATGAGTCACTGCTTCAACCTCTTATTATTATGGTGGCATTACCTCTGTCTTTTATCGGTGTACTTTTAGCACTAATACTAGCCGGAAAAAGTTTCAACCTCTTTACTATGATGGGTATCATTTTACTTATGGGTATGGTTGGTAAAAATGCCGTGCTTTTAGTAGACTTTGCAAACCAACAACTCAGACGTGGAAAAAGTGTAACAGAAGCACTAGTGCTTGCAGGTGAGAAAAGACTTCGCCCAATTTTAATGACGACCTTTGCTATGGTATTTGCCATGTTACCTCTTGTGTTTATGAAAGGTGCCGGTTATGAGTCTAACTCACCCATGGCTACTGCAGTTGTGGGTGGGCTTATATCGTCCATGATATTAACACTTTTAATTGTCCCTGCCATATATAAATTTTTAAGTCCGATAGACCTGTGGATGAGAAAATTCTACGATCTAGACTTCATGAAAGAGACTAAAGACAAATAATATATTATAATCCGTTCAGTTTTGATATAATATTCAAAATTTGAATGGATTAATATATGAGATTTTTTCTACTCCTAACATTTTTAACATCAATATCGGTACATGCCTACGAAATGGGAAGAGGATATAAACTCTCTGACAATATACATGTAGGCGGGTATTTCTCTGCAGATTATACTAAAAGCAAAGATGAAGAATATGCCAGACTTGATGATGTAGCACTTCTAAGTTATGGAAATATAACTGAAGATCTGTCTTTTTTAGTAGAGCTAGAAGCTGCCCCTTTTTATACATACGACTTTATCGCAGAAAATGGTGATAAAGACACTTACTTTCATAAAGAAAGACTCTATCTTGATTACAAATATTCACAAAGCATAAACTTCAGAATCGGAAAGCAGATAACACCTATCGGTTACTGGAACCTAGAGCCAATAAATGTACTTAGAGATACAAGTTCAAGCCCTATCCTAAGCAGTGAGATGTTTCCGAAATTTTTATCAGGTATAGATATATATGGTTATATTCCCGGGTCTGAATCTTTAAAGTACCACATGTACGGACAAAAGAACGAAGATCTTGATGAAGAATATATCAATATAAAAAATAAACATTTTTACGGTATTTCACTAGAGAATGAAGTTGACTACGATTTTCAGTACGGTGGTAATATTGGTGAATATATATCTTTAGATGATAAACGCTCTCGCTTCATTGGATTGAATCTGAAGTATGAAAACTCTGATATAACTTTTCAAACAGAGGCACTTTTTAGCGATATAGAGGATATAAACACTCGTGTCAGTGACTACAAATTTGCTACTTATATTCAGTCTATGTATAAAATAGATCCTCAAAATGCAGTAGTAGCAAGATATGAATATTTCAAAGATAACGCACTCGGAGTCAAACAAAATATCGGAGTATTTGGCTACAGCTATAGACCTATATATTCCATATCTATTAAGGGTGAGTACCAAGTAAACTCTGATAGTGATCTAAATAAATTTATTATCTCTTTTTCGGTGTTGTTCTAATGAAAAAGTTTATAATATTTATGTTTTTAATATCATTTTCAATAAATTTAAACGCGAGTGAATACGCCGTTGTCGTAAACAAAAAGAGCAATATAGATAATATTTCAAAAAAACAACTAAAAAAGATCTTTTTAAAGAAGCAGTACTATATAGGAAAACAAAAAGTTATTGCCATAAATATATCTGCAAATATGCCGCTTCGAATCTATTTTGAAAAGAGTATTTTAGGCATGGATCGCGATAGACTAAATAGTTTCTGGACAAAACAACACTTTCACGGAGTCTCTCCGCCTTCAACACAATCATCAATAAATTCTGTAAAGTTATTTGTTCAAAATGTAGACGGTGCGATAGGCTACCTGCCTAAAAATTTAATAGATGATAATTTGAAGGTAGTTTATGAGTTTTAAACTAAAGACTATCTTACTCGTACTATCTGTAAGTTTGATTCCATATGCGATTATAATGATGCTCATTGGAAGCACACTAAAACAAGAATATACAAAAAACACTCTACATGAGATGAATACACAACTGAAACTAAATGTTGAGAGGATAGAGCAGTATTTAGAGACTTTAAACAGGGATATGAACTTTATGTCTAGAATGGATGTTATGAACGATATCTATTCAAAAGATATAGATAAACGTATAAGCTACCTCTTGATGGAAAAGAAAAAAGATCTAGAAATAGAGGGCGATTTTTATCTCTTTGATAAAAACTCACAACTCATAGCATCAAGCAATAATATTGAAAAAAACACTGCAGAGATCAAAAAGTTTATAGATGTTGAGATTTTCTCAAGGTTTGACAATACAAAAATAGGAAACCTTGTACTAGATTTTTCATTTAAGAATTTTACTAAATTTTTCTCAAATACAAAAAGCCGTAACTATTATATTGTTGTTGATAAAAAAGAGACCATGTTTTTAGTAAAAAAGTTTTCAAACTCTTTAAAGGTAAAAATGCCGCTTAAAAACAATGAACATGTAGAGATAGTTCTACAAGAAGACAGAGAGATATTTGAACAGCTTCTAAAAGAGTATGAAGCTTGGTTTTTTCTGACACTGTTTATCGGTGCACTGCTCATAAGTCTTATCTCTCTTTATTTTTCAAACCGCCTGATAAGACCGGTAATATCTTTATCCAAAGCTGCGGATATCGTTACAAAGAAAAAAGACTACTCTTACCAGGTTGAGATAAGTTCTAATGATGAGATAGGGAAGCTTTCACAATCATTTAACACTATGATATCGAGTATGTCAAATGTACTAGATGAGCTAAAAACAGAGAGTGAAAATAAAATAAAACTACTTCAAGAACAAAGTAAAAACGAGATGCTTGAGGATCTTTCTAACAAGTTATCAAAATACCTGTCACCTCAACTCTATGCCTCAATATTTTCGGGTGAACAAAGTGCAACTTTGAGTTCAAAAAGAAAAAAACTGACTGTATTTTTCTCGGATATAGTTGACTTTACAGACACCACCGATACTATGGAGTCAGAAGATCTGAGTGAGTTGTTAAATGATTATCTAAACGACATGACCCAAATAGCTCTAAAACATGGTGCTACAGTTGATAAATATATCGGTGATTCAATAATGCTGTTTTTTGGAGACCCTGAATCAAAGGGTGTTAAAGAGGATGCAATATCTTGTGTAGTTATGGCATTAGAGATGCAAGAACACATGTATACACTACATAAAAGATGGATGGAGAAAGGATTTACAAAACCGTTCAAAGTAAGGATGGGAATCCACACAGGTTACTGTACCGTAGGAAATTTTGGAAGTGAGAACAGAATGGAGTACACAATAATCGGTTCTACTGTAAATCTGGCAAGCAGGATAGAATCTTCTGCAACACCTGGGAAGATATTTATCTCACAAGAGACTCAGATCTTAATTAAAGATGATTTTGAAACTAAAGAGGAGATAAAAATAACACCTAAGGGTTTTAAAAGAGATGTGACTCTCTACAGTTTACAAAACAAAGATCAAAGATCAAAAGAGATAATCTTGGATGAAAAAGGTATATCTGTAGTTTATGAACCTGAGTTGCAAGATGAAAAGAGTAAAGAGGATATCAAAAAAACTTTAGAAGAGTTTATAGCAAGACTATCTGTCTAGCTATCTCTAACTCCTCATTCGTATCTATTACAAATATATTTTCTATATCCATATGATTTGAGATTCTATCTCTTATATATTTAGAGTGCTCCCCTATTCCACCCGTAAATACAAGCGCATCTACTCTCTCTAAAAGACTCATGTAAGCACCTACATATTTTCTAACACGTCTTACCATCATATCAAGGGCAAGTTTTGACTTTTCATCATCTGAGGCGATTATGCTTCTAACATCACTCTCTCCACATATACCTTTTAGTCCAGATTTTTTATTTAACATAGTATCTACATCATCTATGCTTAGTCCAAGTGTCCTTTGCATGTAAAGTACGATAGCTGGGTCGATATCTCCACTTCTTGTACCCATGATCAAGCCCTCTAGCGGAGTAAAACCCATAGATGTATCTATACTTTTACCGTTTTCTATAGCACATATACTCTCACCGTTACCCAGGTGCATGGATATTATACTAGTCTCTTCTAATGGTTTATTTAGTTTTTTAGCTGCCTCTTTTGCAATATAATGATGACTGGTCCCATGAAAACCGTAACGGCGGATCCCATGCTTTTCATACATCTCATAAGGCAGAGCATACATGTATGCTTCTTTTGGCATGCTAGAGTGAAAGGCCGTATCGAAAATAGCGTACTGTTTTAGGCTCGGAGCTATTTGTTTAACTGATATTATTCCCTGCAGATTTGCCGGATTGTGAAGAGGTGCTAAAGGGATTAAATCTTCTATATCTTTTATGACCTCATCCGTTATCAGTGTAGCAGAACTAAACTTCTCTCCGCCGTGAACTACGCGGTGCCCTACCGCATCCAGATCGTAAAAATTTATTCCTAATTTTTTAAGCTCATCTATAACTGTATTTAAAGCATCTACATGAGAGCTTATCTCTTCAAGGTTCTTTTGAAATATAACACTCTCATCTTTCATATCAAAGAGTTTGAATTTAAGGGATGAACTTCCAGAGTTAATTACAGCTAGCTTCATCTTGTTGTCCTGCTTGAATTGCTGTTATTGCAACCGTATTTACTATATCCTCTACCAAACATCCGCGACTTAGATCGTTTATTGGTTTGTTTAGCCCTTGAAGAATAGGACCTATCGCGACTGCACCACTACTTCGCTGAACAGCTTTATAGGTATTGTTACCCGTATTTAAATCCGGAAATATCAAGACATTAGCCTCCCCTGCCACTTTTGAATTTGGGAGTTTTTTTGCTGCTACATCTTTGTTGATAGCTGCATCATACTGGATAGGTCCTTCAAACTCATACTCATCACACATCTCTTTTACATGTAGCGTAGCTTCTTTAACTTTGTCTACATCAGCCCCAGTTCCGCTATCACCGGTTGAGTATGAAAGTAGTGCTACTTTTGGCACTATTCCAAAGGCTGCCGCAGTCTTAGCTGATGAGAGTGCAATTTCTGCTAGTTGTTGTGCAGTTGGATCTTGATTTACCGCACAATCACCATATACAAGTACTTTTGTCTTAAGACACATAAAAAATACAGATGACACCAAAGAGACATCAGGAGTAGTCTTGATGATCTGAAGTGCCGGGCGGATCGTATCACCCGTTGAGTGTTTAGCACCGCTGACCATCCCGTCAGCATAGCCCATATGTACCATCATAGTCCCAAAGTAGTTAACATGTGTCATAGCATCCGCAGCTCCTTCACGAAGAAGCCCTTTTGTTTTTCTCATATTGTAAAACTCATCTACAAACTTATCCATTAGCTCAGATTTACAAGGATTGATAAGAGTAGCTTTCTCTAGGTTTAGTCCAAGCTTACCGTAACGGTCTTTTATCTCATCTTCATCACCAAGTAAGATTATGTTTGCTACATCACGCTTTAGTATAATGTCAGCTGCGCGTAAGATTCTGTCATCATCAGCTTCTGGCAATACTATTGTTTTTTTATTATGTGAAGCTATATTAAATAGTTTATACTCAAACATAACAGGGGTCATAACATCATTATGTGAATTTTGTATCTTCTGCTCTATCTTTTTGATATCAACATTGTTGTTGAACATCCCAAGTGCCAATGCTATTTTTCTAGTAGAATTCACTCTTAGTCTTGAGTTTAATTTTGATATATTTTTTGCAGTTTCATATGTGTCTGTCGTAACCGAGAGTATTGGTGTGTTTATATCATCAAGCCCATCTATCAGTTTTTTAACATTTGGATGCATTTCAAGATCGAACGGGAAGATAATACCTGCTATATTTGGATAGTTTTTAGAATAAATAGCGCCAAGTATCCCAAGTATGATCTCACTTCTATCTGGTGGCACTATCGCTAACTCACCATCCTCTATATGTCCAAGAAAATTATCAAGTGACAAAGCTACGACTTTTACACACTTTATTACCCTTGAATTATCAAGTTTATCCATCATTATAATATCTGCATCTAGTCCATCAATAACATCAGCGATACTAAGATATGTAAGCTCCTCAACCTCAGGTAGAAGATATACGTCATCTTCAAGGTCTGAGACTTTTTTACTAAGCTCTTCAAGATTTGATTCATCTAACCTGTTTACAAATGTAGCAAAATGAGTACAGCCCTCTTTTTTAAGGCTTTCATTTTCAATTAGAATATCTTCATATATATCTCGGTTTTCTTTATCTTTTGCGTTTAATATATTTAATACCGGAGAACCTAAATTTTGTGCTATTAAGATATTTAGATCGAAGTTTAGAGTGTTAGTTAAAAAAGAGCGTCTAATCCCTTCACATAACACAAAATCATAACTCTCTTCTAGTTTTTTAAATTTTTTAATAATAAGGTTTATAAGCTCATTTGTCTTGTTTTGAGATATCATCTGTTCTGCAAACTCTACATCAAAACCACAACAATCTTCATAATCCATATCAAGATCGTATCTTTCTCTTATAAAGCCGACATCACCATCAATCACACCTTTTTTATAAACTATAGGTCTAAAAAAAGCAACCCTTGGTATATTTCTTTTTAACACTTCCATCATCCCCATAGTGATGAAAAGCGTACCCGCGTTTTTTTCCTGTGATGATATATATAGTGATTTTGTTTTCATAGAATTATTATATCATAGAGATAAACATCTAGCCTCATTTTCGTAACCTATATGTTATATCAAAAGTTTATACTATAATTCTAAAATGAATTCTAAGAATAATAATATGAAAAAGAAATTGTTATTAAGACAGTATCAAAACATGGTCGATCAAACCAATATTGTCTCTAAAACAGACATACATGGCAGGATAACGTATGTCAATTCTAAATTCATTGAGATAACAGGATACTCTAAAGATGAACTTATAGGTAAGTCTCATAATATTATTCGTGATCCTGACATGCCCTCAAAAACATTTAAAGACCTATGGAGCACTATACAAGCAAAAAAAATTTGGCGCGGTATTGTAAGTAACCTTAAAAAAGACGGTTCAAAGTACACTGTTGAAGCTTGTATATTTCCTATTTTAGATGAAAATGATGAGATAATCGAATATATATCTATACGACATGATATTACACAGCTTAACAGACTTAACAAACAGTTAGATGAGATCAACAGAAATAGAACAGAACAAGAACTCCTCGCAAAGGCAAAACTCGAAGCCGGCATTGTAAATGATCTAGACCCTAGTGAATATAATATTTTATATAAGGCGTCCGATATTGTCAGTGGAGATTTTTACTCTATATATAATATTAACAACGGTTCTACATGTATCTATCTTATAGATGGTCAAGGGCACGGCATATCTCCTGCCTTAACTGTTTTTGCTATATCATCCATGTTAAACAACGTAATCTATGATGTTAAAAATATGGATGAATTAATAGATACACTATATCCAAACGTTAAAAACTTTTTAGCAGAAAATGAGCAGATATCTTATACTATCCTTATCATAAGCCCTGATAAAAAATCACTAACCTACTCCTGCGGCGGCATGTATCCGTTTTTGATAAAAAAAGAGGATGGCAGTATTTTAAAGTTCAAGGCCAACAATACTCCGTTTATGAATTTTTCACACCTTCCAAACTATGAGACCGTAAACATTGAAAACTGGCGAGATATTTTGTTGTACAGTGATGGGATCATGGAACATGAATTTACTGAACTAGAAAAACAGACACCTACTAAGATGATAGAGAAGACATCTAAAATAAATAAAAAGTTAAAAAAGATATCAAATTATGATTTTGAAGATGATGTAACTATTATTCATATAAAAAATAGATAGAAACCATTTTATTATTTTTTCAAATATTACTAAGGATATTAGAGTAATATAATATAACAATTTGATATATCACAGCTAAGGCGATGTAAGCATTGAAAAAACATACAACATTTACAAAGATTACTGCTAAAATAATTTTTGTGACATTATTTATTACACTTATACTGTCTTACACATATGCTGAGTATATGAAACAAGAAGCTATATCTGAGATAGCTCATATAGATGCAAAAAAGACTAGTGGACTTGTTTTTGAATCACTCTACTCTGCTATGCAAAGAGGCTGGACAAAGGATGATCTAAACGAGATCATTCACAGGCTTAACAGTGTTGATGAAAACATGAGGATCAACGTATACAGAAGTCCTGTGGTCGCTAAACTTTATGGGGATCTTAAAGCTGATAAAAAAGCTAGAGATGAGATTCCTCAAGTTAAAAAAGCTATTGGAGGGGATGAATCACTAAACATATCCGAAGACTCTCATATTAACTATTTTTATCCTGTAAAAGCTCAAAATGACTGTATAAAATGTCATACCAATGCAAATGTTGGCGATACATTAGGTGTTATCAATATCTCTTATCCTATAAAAGAGTTAAAAGTATCATTAAATTATATGATCAACTTTTTCATTGTTTTTATGACGATATTTTCACTAGTTATATTTTTAGCTATCTTTTTAAACCTTGATAAATATATAATCAAGCCTATAAAAGATTTCTCAAGTGTTATAACGAACATCACAAACTCAAATGATATGAAACAAAGAATAAAAACAGATGACAAGATCGAAGAGATAGATTCCATAAAAGATGTATTTAACTCTATGTTGGACTCTATAGAATACCAGTTCTACAACGATTCATTAACAGGGCTTAAAAACAGAAGAAGACTTATTGAACTACTTGAGAAAAAAGAAAATCTAGCCCTTATGATCGTAAATATAGATTCTTTTCAAGAGATAAACGACCTTTACGGTGATGAAGCAGGTGATAAACTTCTTATAGAATTCTCAAAGTTCTTAAATGATGTAGCTCCTCAACAAAATGCTTTATACAGACTCCACTCAGATGAGTTTGCATACGTATGTAGAGGTGGAATAGATGCAAAAGAGATCGCTTACTTTGCATCTTTGATAAGTGACAAGATCTCTAAAAAAAGTTTTTACATAAACTCAAAAAGTGAGATCAATATCAGTGCTACCATCGGGATAGCTCATGGAAGCGATATGGTACTTCCAAATGCAGACACTGCTTTAATGGTTGCAAAGAGAGATAAAAAAGATTTCTTGATATATGATGAATCTATGGCAATGTCAAAAGAGTATGAGAAAAACTTTTTGTGGAACAAACGCCTAAAACAAGCTATTGAGGAAGACAGAATAGTACCTGTATTTCAACCTATCGTTGATTCTAAAACGCAAGAGATCGTTAAGTACGAATCACTAATGAGAATAAAAAATGATGATGGCACATTTATAGCGCCTATACATTTTTTAGAACTTGCTAAGAAAAATAAGATGTACCATAAACTTACTAAGATAATGGTCGACAAAACATTTGAAAAATTTAAAAATATTGACAAACAGGTATCTATAAACTTATCTGTTGAAGATATACTAAACAAAGAGATAAACGAGTATATATTACAAAAACTTAGCATATGTCCAATAAGTCATAATATAGTTTTTGAGATCATAGAGTCAGAGGGTATTGAAAACTTTGATGAAGTGTTTAAATTTATAAACGATATTAAAAATTTTAACACAAAAATATCTATAGATGATTTTGGAACAGGTTATTCTAACTTTGAATATCTGATGAAACTTCAAGTGGACTATATAAAGATAGACGGTTCTATGATAAAAAATATCGATGTAGATGAAAACTCAAAAATGATCACTCAAACTATAGTAGAGTTTGCTAAAAAGATGAATATTCAAACTGTTGCAGAGTTCGTATACTCTAAAGAGATATACGATGAGATTTTAGAGCTAGATGTTGATTTTGCCCAAGGATATTATTTTGGAGAACCAAAAGAAGATATAGAGTAGTCAAAACTATATAGCTTTGACAAAGGTATAACTCTTTTTGTCAAAGCCCATCTTTTCATAAAACTTATGAGCCTCGACCCTTTGCAAGCCTGATGATAGAACAATGTTTTCGCACATAGCGATCTTTGCATAGTTTATCAAGTAATCTATCATCGCATCCCCATAACCGCGTGAGCGAAAAGAATCATACGTCACAAGATCATCTACAAAAAGATGACGTTTATGATAAAGATTGGTTTGTACGAAAACACCTGCATAAGTAACAAGTTCAGGCCCTTCAAAGATACCTATCATCTTGTAATCTTTATGACGCATCTCATAAACCAGATCTTCAAACTCTTTATAGTCAAGTTCAACTCTTAATTGGGACAACACCTCATATGCTTCGGGTAATTCTTTTAAATCTAATTCTCTAATTTGCATAACGTATTCTACAATATTTTCACAATTAAAAATTAAAATCTTTGTTATAATTCTGACATGTAAAGATATAGGGAACATTAATGTCAAAAACTAAAAATTATGAAGTAGTTATAGTAGGTGCGGGGATAACGGGAACAGCCTTAGCTTATACGCTAGCGAGGTATACTGATGTAAAATCTATAGCTATTATAGAAAAGTATGAGGGTATATCTACGCTAAACTCAAACGGTACCAGCAACTCACAGACCATACATGCAGGTGATATAGAAACAAACTATACTTTGGAAAAAGCTGCTGTTACAAAACGTACATCTAAGATGGTGGAGAGATATTGTTTAAACTATCAACTCCAAAACGAAGTGATATTCTCACATCAAAAAATGGCACTTGGTGTAGGTCAAAAAGAGGTTGAATTCTTGCTTCACAGATTTGAAGAGTTCAACAAACTTTTTCCTTATCTTGAAGTTTGGGATAAAGAAAAGTTAAAAGAGCTTGAACCACGTGTTGTTTTTGATGAAGACGGAAATGAAAGAAAAGAGCCTATCGTTGGTGTAGGAACTCAAGGTCAGTGGACAACGGTTGACTTTAAAAAACTCTCAGAAGACTTTGTAGCACGTGCAAAAACTCAAGACGGTGTTAATGTTGATCTATATCTAAACACTGAAGTTAAAGATATTGAGCGCTCCAAAAAACGTGGATATGTAGTAAAAACAGAGACAGGCAACTTTTATGGTGACTTTGTTGCTACAGATGCAGGTGCACACTCACTTTTCTTGGCACACCGTATGGGATTTGGACACAATCTTGGTTGTCTTCCTGTGGCTGGTAGTTTCTACATGACACAGAAAAAACTGCTAAACGGTAAAGTATACATGATACAAAATCCAAAACTCCCTTTTGCAGCTCTACACGGTGATCCTGATATTTTAGCTGATGGAAACACTCGTTTTGGTCCGACTGCCCTAGTCCTGCCAAAACTTGAGCGTTATAAACCTGGTACATATATGGACTTTTGGAAAACTCTAAGATTTGATATGAACATAGTCAAAGCTCTTTGGAAACTTCTAAAAGAGAGCGATATCCGTAACTACCTTTTCACGAACTTTTTATATGAAGTTCCTTTTTTAAACAAGTATCTGTTTTTGCGTGCAGCTAAAAAAGTAGTACCGGGACTTAAGATGGATGAGTTCGAATACGCTGATGGTTTTGGCGGTGTTCGTCCGCAGGTTTTAAACAAAGATGAGCAAAAGCTTATGCTTGGTGAAGCTTCTATATATACAGGTGAGGGTCTTATCTTTAACATGACGCCTTCCCCTGGGGCTACTTCTTGTTTAGGGAATGCTGAACGTGATGCTAAATACATAGCTACATATCTTGGTAAGAAATTTAATGAAGAGCATTTTAATGACGAATTAACAGAGGGTGAGTACTGTGTACTTCCTGAACCTCTTCGTGCTCAGACGGCTGTTGTAAACCTTATCCGTGCAGAGATAGAACGTACACATGAAAAATATACTAAAGATATTATTGCCGGTAAACCGGAAGATGAGTTCTGGGATGCTCCAAGTTCTAAAATAAAACTTTAATAATAAAATATAATTTAAATTAACACATACCCTTTAAGCCCCTTGTCTATATAATAAAATCTTATCTATATAGGAGGGGCTATGAACAATTATTATCACAATAGTAAGTCATACAAAAAACTTCTACAATCCCCTTACTACCTTATTGCCTTAATGTCATTTACAATTATTTTAATTATCTATATATCTATATTCAGACTATATGAAGTAGGCTTCGAGCAACAAAAAAGACGCTTAAATGACGCTGTTCAGAGTCAAGCGAGCATGATAAATACAATGATAAAACATGAGACTAATGATCACAAAATGTCCATAAAAGATATAGAAGAAGAAGTTTTATACAACTTGGTACGCGCTCATAAACAATTTATGGGATTTGGAAAAAGCGGTGAATATACTTTAGCAAAACTTGAAGATAGGAAAATTAATTTCTTACTTCGCCACCGTCATGATGAAGTAGATAGAATGAATTCAGTACCTTTTATGAATTCTAACTTAGCAGAACCTATGCGTAGAGCATTAAAGGGGGAGTCGGGTGCTTTTGTTGGGCTTGATTACAGAGGCGTTAAAGTTCTTGCCGCATATACGCCTATTTCTACCATAAACTGGGGTATAGTTGCTAAAATAGATCTAAATGAGATAAGAGAACCATACAATAAAGAGATCATATACGGTATTTTAGAAGCACTATTTTTAATAATCATCGGTAGTACTTTTATAATAAAACTAACACGACCTCTTGCCGAAGAGATAGAGTATGGTAGAAAATATAATCGTTTACTATTTGAGAAATCACCAATAGGTTTAGTTCTAACTGATCTTAATGGAAAAATACTTGATACAAATCCTGCTTTTTCAAAATTAACTGGATATACATTAGAAGAACTTTTAAAATTATCCTATCGGGATATTACACCTATTTCATACAAAGACCAAGAAGAAAAACAGCTTGAGAGTCTAAGCAAACACGCTTCATACGGTCCTTATGAAAAAGAGTACATACATAAAGACTCTCATCTGTTCAATGTCAGACTATCAGGGGCACTTTTACACATAGATGGAGAAGACCTGATATGGTCAAGCGCAGAGGATATAAGCGAACATAAAAAAAATGAACTTGCATTAAAAGAGGCATCATCCGTATTTGAAAATACGCACGAAGGTATTTTAATAACTGATCCAAATGTTAAGATAATAAGAGTAAACAAAAGATTTACAGAGATCACAGGCTTTGATCTTGAAGATGTAAAAGGTAAAAATCCAAGCTTTTTAAAATCGGGTGAACACGACAAAAAGTTTTATAAAGATTTATGGAAAAAACTAGAAAAAGAAGGTACTTGGAGCGGTGAGTTGAACAACAGACGTAAAAACGGTGAATATTTTACTACACTTCAAAGTATTACTGTTTTAACCGATGAAAACAATGAGGTAAGCGGTTATGTCTCAGTCTTTTCTGATATTACAGACCGTAAAAATTATGAAAACAATCTCTCATATTTAGCTTCACATGACAACCTTACATCTTTACCAAATAGAACTAGTTTTAATGATAATTTTCAAAAAGCAATACATAGAGCAAAAAGAAATAAATGCAAGCTGGCAATATTATTTTTAGACCTAAACAAGTTCAAAGAAATAAACGATACATTTGGACATGAGACAGGTGATTATCTTTTAAAAGCGGTCGCAAAGCGCTTTAAAAAGTCTATAAGAGAAGAAGATACAATAGCAAGACTTGGAGGAGATGAGTTTGCCATAATCATATATGATCTAAAAAATGACAGTGATATTGTAAAGATATCTGAAAAAATTATCAAAAATGTTCAAAAGCCTCTAGACATAAATAACCATAAATTAATTCCCTCTACAAGTATCGGGATAAGCATATATCCAGATCATGCACAAGATCAAGAAACACTTTTAAAATATGCAGACCAAGCTATGTATATAGCGAAACAAAAAGAGTCTTTAAAATACGAAATATATTCAAAGTAACCTGAGTTTAAACAACTCTTAGATATAATTGCGAAATTATTTTATGCCAAAGAGAGAGATACATGGTAACAGTTCAAAACCTAACAAAACGCTTTGGAAACAGAGTTTTGTTTCAAGAGATAAACCTAAAACTAGACCGTCATAAGCGTTACGGTCTTATCGGTGCTAATGGTGCCGGGAAAACTACATTTTTAAAAATTCTATCAGGTCAAGATGATGAGTTTGAAGGTGAAGTGATCATACCTAAAGCGAACAAAGTCGGTGTTTTAGGGCAAAATCAGTTTGCTTTTGAAAACTACACGATCATGGATGCGGTTCTTTATGGTAACAAAAGACTATATGATGCAGTAAAAGAAAAAGAAGATCTTTATGCAAACGGCGACTTTGAAGATGATGCTGTAAACAATCGTTTGGCTGAACTAGAAGTTATATCTGTAGAAGAAGACCCTACTTATGAGTATGAAGTGAACATCGGTAAAATACTTGAAAATGTTGGTATACCTGCGAGTGATCATTACAACCTAATGAGCTCTCTGGATTCTGCTGATAAATTCAAGGTTTTACTTGCTCAAGTTCTTTTTCCAAGACCTGATGTACTTTTCCTTGATGAACCTACAAATAACCTCGATATTCAAACTATCTCTTGGCTGGAAGATGAACTGCAACGCCATGAAGGTACTATGGTAGTTATCTCTCACGATAGACACTTTTTAAATGCTGTAGTAACAAACATACTAGATGTTGATTACCAAAAGATCCGTGAATTTACAGGTAACTATGATGACTGGTACATAGCTGCAAACGTAATAGCAAAACAAAACGAACTTGATAATGCTAAAAAAGAGAAAGAAAAAGAGCAACTTGAAGCTTTCGTTCGTCGATTCAGCGCAAATGCATCTAAAGCAAAACAAGCTACTTCACGTCAAAAACAACTAGATAAACTTGTAATAGACGACATAAAACCTTCATCACGTCGTGATCCAAGCATTGTTTTCAAAGCAAAACGTGTCATGGGTGATGAAGCACTTGAGATTCACAATATCTCTCACTCTTATGGTGAGCAACAAGTTCTAAACAACATCTCTTTAAAATTTGAGCCTGATGAAAAAGTAGCACTTATCGGTGGAAACGGTGCAGGTAAGACAACTCTTCTTAAAATAATCATGGAGGAGATGAAACCTACTCAGGGTGAAGTTAAATGGGGTGCTACTATAGAGTCTTCATACTTCCCTCAAGATACTGCCGATACTATCAACGGTGACGGTACACTTTACGACTGGTTACGTGGTTTTGATCCTAAACGTGACATAGCTGAGATACGTAACTGTCTTGGTCGTATGCTATTTAACGGCGAACAGCAGGAAAAATCAGTTGTTAGCATCTCAGGTGGGGAAAAACACCGTATGATGCTTTCAAAAATGATGCTAGAGGGTGGAAACTTTTTAGTTCTTGATGAGCCATCGAATCACCTTGACCTTGAGGCTATCGTTGCACTTGGTGAAGCTCTACATGAGTTCAAAGGTAATGTTATCTGTGTATCTCATGACCGTGAGTTACTTGATGCTTATGCTACTCGTGTTATCGAGATTCAAAATGACGGTACTGTTATCGACTTTAAAGGTACTTACGAAGAGTTTGCTGAAGCTAAGGCTGAGGGTAAACTATAATCTCCTCTTTTTAAAAAGGCTTTCTAGCCTTTTTACCTCTCAATAATATTAAACAAATTTCACTTTATTTTATACAAAATCAATTTCGACTCTATATAATTAAGTAGAACTACTAAAAAATAAATTCCAAATAATTGTGTTTTAGTAAAGAGGAACCTCTCATTCTCAGCTACGAGTGAGATGGTTAAAATGTACGTGCCGAGCCTATTAACAAAACTCATGCTCATATAATAAAATATCCGCCGCTAAAAGATGATACAGACTATACTTTTCCTGTAATAATTACTTATGGAGAAAACGACATCTATGGACAAAGTAAAGAGAGTGTAAAAAAGAGATTTCTATCATTTAGATTAATACCTTACATGTTATTGTATACAAAGAACAAAATATGTATATAAAACTTTATGAGTACACAAGCCCTATATTGCCGCCGTTGCGAGAAAGACTATCATGTTAATAATAAAGATTTTGCATTAATGCAAGAGCATCATAAAGATTCTCAAGACTTTTCAAATGGCTACATGGGTGCTTGTTTTTTCAAAAATCTAGGCCGTATAAAGCGGTCGAAAAACCTAAGGATTCAAATGAGTGAAGATACTATTTTATGGCTAAAAGAAAACGACTACAGTGCAGATAATATAAACCACGCAGGACAATATGGAAATACTGCACTTATGAAAGCCGCACGCACAGGGAATCTAACAGTTTTAGATGAACTTTTAGAAGCCGGAGCCGACATCACATGTAAGAACATTGACGGTAACACTGCACTGTGGCTTGGGTGTTTTAGTGACAATGCGACCATTGTTTCACGTCTCATAAATGCAGAAATAGAAGTAGATACAAAAAACGAAGGCGGAGTAACTTCACTTATGTATGCAGCTTCAAGCGGTAAAGAAGAGATGGTTACAATGCTTGTAGATGCAGGTGCTGATGTTAAGGTGGAAAATGATGATGGTTTTAGCGCGCTTGATTTAGCAGTTACGCCTAAAATCCTTAGAACTCTTCGGGCTTCTGTAAAATAGGCATACAAACGTTAAACCAAACATTTATTTTGTATAATGCTTACATGAAGAGTATAGACAAAAATATTATAGCACTTGGCTGGGTTAGTTTTTTTACCGACATGGCTTCTGCCATGGTCACGACTTTACTTCCCATATTTGTCGTATATGTGTTACATGAGGGTGTAGATAAACTCGGCATTATTATAGCTATAGCTACATTTGTATCATACATATTTCGTGTACTTTTTGGATACCTCAGCGATAGATATAAAATCGTTAAACCTTTTGTAGTTGTCGGTTACTTAATCTCAGCATTTTCAAAACCTTTTTTGGCATTTTCTGAGACATTCTCAAACGTAGCATTTCTGCGAGGTTCTGATAGGCTTGGAAAAGCTGTACGCAGTGCTTCTAAAGACTCTTTAATAAGCGCATATGCAAAAGAAAACTCACATGGTAAGACATTTGGTTTTCATAAGATGATGGACATAGCAGGTGAGCTAAGTGGAGCCGTGCTGATATTTATAATATTTTTATACTTTACAAAAGATGAAAATACAATCAGGTCTATCTTTGAGTTTACTATATATCCCGGGTTACTTGCCGTTATGATTATGATATTTTTTGTAAAAGATGCACCTAAGAAAGAATGTGAAACTCATAGTGTAATAAACAAAGAGGACTATAAACTTTTCCCGCTTCTGTTTATCTACTATGGATTTTTATTTTTTGTTGTCAGTGAGCAGTTTTTTATAGTCTATGCAAAAGAGGATGGTTTTACACTAGCCACGATCCCACTGCTAATAATCCTTTTTACTTTTGTGCAGACACTTGTTAGCTATTATGGCGGTCTACTTGTCGATAAAGTGGGAAGTTTTAAAATCATACTTATATCATTTGTCTTTGGAGTACTATCTATGCTGTTTGTGCAGTTAAGCCTTTGGCTTAGCTTTGCATTTTTAGGACTCTTTACAGTCCTTAGTCTTAATGCACTTAGGTCATACATATCGCTGCATGCAAAGTCAAAAGGTTTTGTGTACGGCGTATTTTACGGAGGTGTAGCCATATTTAGCTCACTTGGAGCTTTAGTCATCGGTTATATTTGGCAGTATTTCGGGATGGAGAATGTTTTAAAGTTCAGTGTTATAGGGATGTTGCTTGTAACAAGCTTGCTTATATTTAGAGGTGAGAGATGAGACTTTGGTCTATAGATCCTGTCTATTTGGATTCAAAAGGTTTGGTGGCACTATGGAGAGAAGGTCTGCTTGCTCAAAACGTACTGCTTGGCAAAACAAAAGCTTATAAAAACCATCCTCAACTTTTGCGCTTTAAAAATACAGATGATCCTAAGGCTGCTATTGCAAGTTATCTTCACTTTGTAGTAGATGAAGCCGATAAAAGAGCTTACAATTTTAACAGAGAAAAGATCATACACGATAAAGAGTGCAAAGCTATACATGTAACCAAAGGTCAACTAGAATATGAGTTTACTCATCTGCTAAATAAACTAAAAATCCGTGATCCAAAAAGGTATGAAGAGTTAAAAGACATTAAAGAGATCAAGGTACACCCATTGTTTTCAGTAGTAGATGGTAACATAGAGGAATGGGAAGTCATCAACTAATCTGTTTCATCTAAACATAAATCCTCTTTAGATACAATTTTAAAAATCAACAAACAGAGAATCAATAATGGCAAAATATAAAAACTACATAGGTCTAGGAATTGCGGGAAACTTTGCACTGCACCTCGACCAAGCCGGAGAAGCGGAAGACTTTAAAGATATCATCACAGAAGATGAAGCGGCTCCAAAAGGGATGTTTCCGTTTTATCTACCACTACATGTAGACTCTGCTAAAGATATACTAAACACTTATCCGCTAGATGCAGACTACATAAAACTACCGACAGAAAAAGTAAATGTTCAAGCTGAACCGGAAGTCGGTCTCGTTTGTGAGCTTGAGTACACAGGTGATAAGTTAAGCTCCATAAAGCCTACACATTTTGGAGCATACAACGACTGTTCTATCCGTGTAAAAGGTGCTTCAAAAATAAGTGATAAAAAGAACTGGGGAGCTTCGTCTAAAGGTCTGTCTAACACTCTTTTTGAGATAGACAAGTTTGAAGACGGCGGAGTTATGGACAAGTTTTCTATAGCTTCATTTTTACGCCGCGACGGTGAACTACATGCATACGGTGAGGATGTTGAGCTTAACGGTTACAGCTACTTCTACACTAAGCTAACTGACTGGATGGTCAACCAAATAAGTACTCAGGAGGACTTTGGTCCGTTAGAGAACCTCATCACTTACATCCAAGAGTGTGACAAACCATCAAAAGCGATCATCTCAATAGGTGCTACACGTTACACTGAGTACGGTGAACATACATTTCTAAACTCTAGCGATGAAGTATTTGTAGTAGTTTACAACAACAAAGAACTTACAAATAGCGATGTTGTAAAAGCACTAGAGAGTAACTCTACAGACAACTCAAATATGAGTGTATTAAAACAAAAGGTACTCTAACATGTCACGCGGTAAAAAACTAGACATGTTCATTGGTGCCGATATTGACGATAGTTGGGCAGAAGTACAAAGCCCTAGAAGATCAAAAGTTGCATCTGATATTCTAGAGCCATCTAAGCACCAACTATTTTTCTCTAAAGAGAAGCGAAGAGGAAAAGTCGTGACTTTAGTTGGAGAGTTTTTTCTCTCAAAAGAAGATGCGACTGAAACACTAAAGACTCTAAAGAAAAAACTAGGTTGCGGTGGAAGTTTTAAAGAGGGTTTTATGGAGTTTCAAGGCGACATTAAAGATAAAGTCCGCCCTCTTCTGCTAGATGCAGAGTTTAGGTTTAAAGCTAAACATTAGCTAAAACTTTTTTAGCGTCTGCGTAACCCATCTCAAAAAGTTCATCAAAGTTTTTCAAAGAAAAGATAGAGTACTTGCTTAACTCATCATTTGATATATAGTGATCAAAGAGATCCTTTTGTTTATCTACTTTGTTATACATCCTGATAGCTATGACCTTTTTTAGATAACTCATCATCCTTTTTCTACTAGGTTTTTTTAGTAAAGGATGCAGGTTAACCCCAACAATAGGCAGGCCGTACTTTTTTAAAGGCTCATATGGCATGTTGTTATCAAATCCACCATCTACTAGTACCTTGCCATCATACTCAACTGGTTTAAAAACAGGTACTAATGCACTTGATGCTCTACATATTATCTTGGCATCACCACTGCTAAATAGGACTTCATTGCCTGTTTGAAGATCTAGTGCCGTTATATAGACCGGTATATCAAAGTCTTCTATCTTATCTCTTCTTACAAGTGCTGAGATAGCGGGTGAACTCATGTCTATTTTAAATATGGCTTCTTTAAACCATGCAAAAGAAAATATTTTTCTTACATCTTTTGACTTTAGTATCTTCAACTGTTCTTTTGGAGTTACTCCACATGCATGTGAACTTCCTAGTATCGAGCCTATAGAGGTACAACATATAGCTTTGATCCTTATGTCTTGCTCATCCAAATACTGAAGTACACCTAAATGGTAAGCACCCCTAGCCCCTCCGCCTGAAAGTGCTAAAACTATTTCTGTCATTTTTCCAGCCAATTTATCACCTCAAAAGTTCCATCAAAATTTTCAACTACACATGTACAAGACTCAACCCAGTCACCGCAGTTATAATACTCGATATCATCAATAATCTTAGATTCTGCTTTATGTATATGTCCGCATATAACGCCATTATATCCTTTTTTCTTTGCGTGAGTAGAGAGTATGCCTTCAAAATCTGTTATAAAAGAGACTGAACTTTTAATGTTGTCTTTTACGTATTTTGAAAGTGACCAGTACCTCTTTACACCAAAGAATCTTCTAACTTTTTGTAAGTGATGGTTTACATAAAGAACAAAGTCATACCCTACATCACCCAAAACTGCAAGCCATTTTTTTGTCATCGTTATGCTATCAAAAAAATCCCCGTGTGTAACCAAGTATTTTTTACCGCTTTGTGAAATGTAATCACATTCATTTTTTATATGCAGATTATTTCCCATGATAAGAGGAGTAAATGGGCGTAAAAACTCATCATGATTTCCAGTTATGAGGTAAACATCGGTACCTTTTCTTGCTTTTCTGAGGATCTTTTGAATAACATCTGAATGATATTGAGTCCATTTAAACTTTCTTTTTATAGCCCATCCGTCAATAATATCACCTACAAGGTAAAGACTATCTGACTCTGTGTCTTTTAAAAAGTCCAAAAAAAGTTCTGCTTGGGAAAAACGCGTGCCTAAGTGGATATCTGATACGAAGATTGTTTTGTATTTCATAGCTGCCATTGTATTTTCGGCAGGTTACAAAGCTGTAACACTCTGGTTACAAGTGTATTACAGATTTTTCCATTCGTCTAAGATAGTGAGTTTGTTTTTGTCTATCAAAGAATTTTTTTCATCCAATACACCTATCTTTTTAAGCTTTTTGAGAACTCTTGATACAGTCTCAGGCGCCATGTTTAGTATCTGTGCTATCTCTATGTTTTTAAATTTTTGAAATGCTAAGGGATCGTCTTCTACTAATGAACAGACTTTGAGTGTCGCGTCAAATATAAGGTTTCTATTTATTGTAAGTTCAAGGTTTTTTATTTTTTTAGTTAGTGACTTTATGAAGCCAAATGAAAAACTGCTGTTTTCATTCACAAGCTTAAAAAACTTATCTATTTGAATAAGTGCGATAGTTGTCTCATCTTTGATCACCATCGCAGAAGCTGGAAAGTTTATCTTCTCAAACGCAGTCATTTCAGCGACTAAACAAGGGTTTGTAAAATAATGTAGCACTATTTCATTATCTTTTATGCCCATCTTGTAAAGCTTTAGTTCTCCACTAAGTAATGCATATATGTATTGAGGCGTATCACCTTCATAAAAAAGAATATTGTCTTTTTTAATGCGTTTTATAGTAGTTATCTCTACGAGTTTCTCTAATAGTTCATCATCTAAAGATGCAAAAGCATCAACAGATCTTAGTTGTTCTTTTATCATTGAAAGATTATAGCAATATATTGATTTATATCAATACAAAAATACAATATATTTGATACACTATTTTAAAAAAATAAAGAGCATTTGCATGAATATATCACAACAATTTTCACCACCATTAAAGTACGTTAGACCATATTTCATCGCAGGGAGTATCTTTTATCTACTTAGTATGTTCATGCTCTACTTTATAGATGTCAGCGCATTAAATATATTAGACCCAATCGTTGTAAGCTTTACACATACTTTTTTAATAGCTTTTGTCATGATGTATATCTTTGCCTCTAGTATTCAGATACTGCCTGTTGTATTTGAATCAGAACATAAGCACTTAGATTTTTTTAAATATATTTGGCTTTTTATAACTTTTGGAGTAGTATTTATGGTTGTCGGGTTTTTATTTTATTCTACTTTTATCCCAATAGGCGGAAGTATAATCCTACTTGCTTTGATCTTTCAGCTGTACAACTTTTTCTTCACTATAAGAGGGAGCAAAAAGAACAACTTCTCTCTCAAAACTATTGTAGCATCAAACATCTTTTTATTTTTAGGTGTACTTGTCGGTGTCTACATGGCACTGGCTCATTCAGGGTTGGTTCAAACTAACTTATTAACTATATTGCCTTCACATATATTTTTATTGGTAGGCGGTTTTATATTTTTAAATATCATGGGTGTTTCTATGGTGTTATTGCCGATGTTCGGAACTACACGCGGTTTTACTAAGGTACCTATTAAAATATCCGTATTTACAATGAGCCTTGCTATTTTAATAAGTCTAATATCAAATTTTTTCGACTACCTTATTTTAAAATACCTATCCTCTTTTTTTGTCATTGTCTCTTTAAGCATATATATCTACCAAATGTTTTTAATATATAAAAATCGTGTAAGAAAAGACTTTGACATTTACATAAAAGCACTGATGATATCGGCACTAAGCTTGGTTTTTTTCTTAATATTTTTTATAGTATATCTTATAAAAGATGACATAAACTACTTGTTTGAAGCTTTATGGATGATGTTTGGTGGTTTTTTTGCCTTTATCATAATTGCTCATCTATATAGGATAGTGCCATTTCTTGTTTGGTTTCATCGTTTCTCACCGTATATAGAGGAAAAAGAAGTACCAATGTTGCACGACATGTACAATGAACAACATGGACTTATTCAGCTATATCTTTCACTATTTGGTCTGGTATTTATCTCTATTGGAATATTTTTGCAAAATGCTTACATCTTTAAAGCAGGTGTTTGTTTTTCTATTGTAGGTTCATTGTTTTTGACATATATCATAGCTAAAATCTTCTTGGTTAAATAAATTTTACGAAGTTTTCATACCTTAACAAACTTTGGTTATAATTTACAAAAATTCAGGAAAACAAACAATGAACTTTATCAAAAAAATATTTTATCCAATAGGTGCGACAATAAAATATATACAAGAGCATTTCAAAGCGATGCTTTTTTTACTAATACTTTTTTTAATTTTTGCACCATCGCAAGAGAAATCTCTTACACCTGTAAACCTGCAAGAGATTAAACTAGTAGGTCCTATCATGGATGCGACAGACATTGTCCAGAAAATAGATAAAGCAAGAGAAGATATAAATATCAAAGGTGTTCTTATAGATGTTAACTCACCGGGAGGTGCTGTAGCACCATCTGTTGAGATAGCATATGCAATAAAGCGTTTAAAAGCTGCAAAACCTGTAATTGTTTATGCAAGCGGTACACTAGCAAGTGGAAGTTACTATGCAAGTATCTGGGCAAATGAGATCATCGTTAATCCCGGCAGTATGGTTGGCAGCATAGGTGTTGTTATGCAAGGGGCAGATCTAAGTGAACTTATGAGTAAAGTAGGTGTTAAGACTCAAAGCGTTCAAGCCGGTAAATACAAAAAAGTGGGTACTGGTGACAGAGCTTGGAGGGATTATGAAGTAAATGAACTTAATAAGGTCATATACGGGACTTACGACATGTTCACAAAAGATGTAGCAGACGCAAGAGGCTTAGACTTTAAAAAAAGAGATACCTTTGCAAATGCCCATATATTTACAGCCGCTCAAGCTAAAAATGTTGGACTGATAGACTCACTTGGTGTGAGATATGATGCTAAGAAAAAGATTGAATCACTTAGCGGTGTAGAGTTTGCTAACTGGAGTCAAGAAGACAAGTTTGACAAGTTTTTGAAAAAACTTGCAGCTGAATCTTCTGCGTCTATTCATACTTATTTTCCAGAACTAACTCTTAGATAAGACCTTAGCACTTAGAGTGACCTTGTCACTCATAAGTTCAAACGTATCCTCTACATGTAGCTCATCTATATCTATCACTTTATTGTTACGTGAGAGCTGTGCGAAACCGCTTTTAGATTTGTATTTTGGATTATTCGATTCTAAATTTTTCAAAGCATTATTTAACTGATTTTGCTTTGAGTTCATCACTGAGTTTATGGCATGTGGGAGTTGAGAATAAAGCTGGTCCATATCTCTTTTATGAGATTGTATTTTAAAGTTTACCGCTTGAAGCAAGTTCTCTTTTAAACCTTTTATCTCATCAAGTTTTTGACTTAATTTTTTCTCGACAGAGTTTTGTCTATAAGCTTGGTTTAGATGGTTTAGCTCTTGATGTTTGTTGTATATCTTTTGCTCTACTATCTGGGTGAATTGGTTTGAGATACCATCTAGGTATTGAAACAGCTCAGCCTCATCAGGTAATATCATCTCCATTGCCGCACTAGGAGTCGGTGCTCGAAGATCTGCTACAAAGTCACTTATAACCGTATCTATCTCATGTCCTACTGCACTGACTATGGGTATACTCGACGTAAAGATCGCATCTGCTACTATCTCTTCATTGAATGCCCATAGATCTTCCATACTTCCACCACCGCGACCAACTACCAAGATATCATACTCTTTTGCAGACGCTACATGTATGGCATTTACTATAGAAGAAGAAGCACTATCACCTTGAACAAGTACGTCGTATATTTCTATCTCAATATCTCTGTATCTGTGGTTTGCAACTCTTAGCATATCTTGCAGAGCCGCACCTGTAGCTGAAGTTATAAGTGCTATTTTTTTAGGAAACTTTGGAAGCTGTTTTTTTATCTCAGGATTAAAATACCCTTTGTCATGTAGTTTTTGTTTTAGCTGTTCATATGCTAAAGCTAAAGCACCTTGACCTGCTGGTTCAATGTTAAAACAGTTCACCTGATAACTTCCGCGAGGTGTATAAACACTAACAGCACCGTCAAGTATAACTTTCATCCCCTCTTCTAGCTGGAACTTTAGCCTTGAAGCATTTCCTCTAAACATTACACACGAGATAGCAGAGGAATTATCTTTTAGAGTAAAATAGACGTGACCTGAGTTGTGAAACGTAATACGTGAGAGTTCACCCTCGACAAGCACTCGAGTAAAGCTTGTCTCCAAAAGGGTTTTTATCTGCTCGTTTAGCGCCGATACACTCAAAGTATTCATCTGCATCTCCAAAAATATTTATGTGATTATATCATTTAAGAGTATTATTATTGCAAAATGCCATATTTTTAAAAGTAAATAATTTTGCGGTGTATAATTTCTCAAATTTAATTTATACATATGATTTTAGGAATTGAGCATGGCTAAGAAAAAAATATTATTTGAGTGTCAACATTGTGGAATGACAACCCCAAAATGGATGGGTAAGTGTACAAATTGTGGTGCATGGGACTCATTTGTTGAACTTAGTGAGCATCAACAAGATGTCATAAAACAGACAAAATCAACATCTAGCCAAGGTGCAAAAGCAATATCTATAAACAAGATAAAAGAGGAGGAGATATACAGGTACTCTTCAAATGATGCAGAACTTGACACAGTGCTCGGTGGTGGGATAGTCCCAGGTTCTCTTACACTAATAGGTGGTAGTCCAGGTGTGGGTAAATCAACTCTTTTGTTAAAGGTTGGAGGACTTATAGCTTCTGGTGGAAAAGATGTTCTTTATGTAAGTGGTGAAGAATCAAGTAGCCAGATAAAACTTCGTGCAAACCGCCTTGGTGCAAACCATGATAACTTATACCTTTTAAGTGAGATAAGACTTGAACAGGTACTGCTAGAATTAGAACACCATAAATATGAATTTTTGATAATCGACTCCATACAGACACTTTACTCTGAAGCTATTACTTCAGCACCTGGTTCCGTTACACAGGTTAGACAGATAACCTTTGAGTTGATGCGAATAGCTAAAGAGAAAGACTTAGCCATATTTATAATCGGTCACATAACAAAAGAAGGCTCTATTGCAGGTCCTAGAGTTTTGGAACATATGGTTGATACTGTACTATATTTTGAAGGTGACTCATCTCAGGAATTGCGTATACTTCGTGGATTTAAGAACCGTTTTGGACCAACAAGCGAGATAGGTGTTTTTGAGATGAGAAATGATGGCTTGGTATCAGCTACAGATATAGCTTCAAGATTTTTCAACCGTGACTCAAACCAAGCAGGCTCAGCTTTGACTGTTGTTATGGAGGGGAGTCGTCCTATCATACTTGAAGTCCAGGCACTTGTAAGTGAGAGCCATACTCCAAACTCAAAACGTCAAGCTACTGGTTTTGATAACAACCGTCTAAATATGCTTTTGGCACTTTTGGAGAGAAAACTGGAGATCCCACTATCAGGCTATGATGTTTACATAAACATAACAGGCGGTATAAAGATAAATGAGACTTCAGCAGACTTGGCAATTCTTGCTGCTATTATTTCTAGTTTTAGAGACCGAGCGATATCTAAAGAGACGATATTTTTAGGTGAGGTTTCACTTGTCGGTGACGTTCGTGAAGTTTTTGGACTAGATGTCAGACTAAAAGAAGCACAGATGCAAAATATAAATAAAGTCTTATTATCCAAAAAACCGTTGGAGAAAACAAATATGAAAACTTTTGTGGTCGATGAAGTAACAAAACTTCTAGAATGGTATTAATTTTACTGCGTCTTTAGTATTAAGTAGGTATAATCTACAAAATTTTTACAAGGCTTTTAAATGATAGATGCAGAATTCAGAAGTGAAGAAAGATTTTCAAGACTTTCTCTTGCATATACTGATGATAATGAAAAAGAACAAGTAAATAAGTGTGTTGATAAGATCATTTCAGAACATAGAATCAAACCAGAGATGCATACAACTGCCACTTCTAGCGGTAAAGAAGTTTTAGTTATAGAGTACCACGATGACATAGACCGTAAGTCAGGTGAAATTTTTGAAGAGATAATAAAAACATTAGATATTAAAAACTGTGATTAATCTACAAGAATATGCTAAAGGCAATAAGCTATTTAGATCTTACTTTAAAAAAAACCAAGAATCTTTACTTGAACTTGTAAAGAGCGGTCAAACTCCTAAAGCTCTTTTTATTGGATGTTCTGACTCTAGGGTTATCCCAGATATGATGGTTCAATCAGACCCGGGTGATCTTTTTGTTATCAGAAATGTTGGTAACTTTGTCCCACCTTTTAAACCAGACGAAGATTTTCACGCAACTGCTTCAGGTATAGAATATGCCGTAAGTGTATTAAAAGTTCAAGAGATAATAATTTGTGGACATACTCACTGTGGTGCTTGTGCATCACTATATGATGAGATAGAAGACCCATCTCTGATACACACAAAAAAATGGTTAGAACTTGGTCATAGTGCAAAAAAATCGGCAATTTTAAGTCTTGGTGCAGATGCAAATAGAGAAGAATTACTAAGGCTTACTGAAAAATTGTCGATAATAAAACAAATAGAAAATATTCTTACATATCCAAATGTTAAAAAACGATTTGAGGATGGCGATCTCTCTATACATGGATGGTGTTATGATATAGCAACAGGAAATATAGAGTATTACAACGCGGAAACTTACGAGTTTTTACCTCTTAAGAGTTTGATAGAACACGATAATTAAGATATACTAGCAAAAAATATAATTTGAAAAAGGATTGATATGGCAGAACCGGAAACAAACCAAGCAGAAGAACAAAGTGAGAAAAAATCTAGTAACATGTTGATGATAGTAATCATCTCTGTTTTAATTTTAATAATTGTTGTAGGTGCTGTTCTAGCTGTAGTTTTGATGAGTTCTGATGAAAGCAATAATGTTCAATCTCAAGCTCCAATGTCTCAAGACAGAGTCTCTCCAGTAAGAACTAAGCGTTCACCTTCAGTAATTGAAAACTCAAGAAGACTAAGTGAGATAGGTATACTATACCCTCTTGACACTTTTACAGTTAACCTTAAAAGTGATTCTGGTAGAAGATATCTAAAAGCAACAATTAGTTTAGAGTTAAGCGGTGAAGAGTTAAGTTTAGAACTTGATGCGAAAGCACCTGTTATCAGAGATAGAGTTATTAGAATACTAACATCTAAAACTCTTGAAGAGATATCATCTAAAAAAGGTAAGCAAAAAGTATCTGACCAGATCATGGATACTCTAAACGCTATTATCTCAGATGGAAACATCCAAGGTATCTACTTTACTGAATTTGTGATTCAGTAAGTTAATTTTTCTCACTGTCAGTTGATCTGTAAAATTCTTTAACTTTCAGTGAGAGCTCCGTAATTCTTTTTGTAACTAGGTCATTTATCTTGTCTACATCTTCACCTGTTAATATAGCCATTCCCTCGTCTATGGACTCAACTGCATAAATAGCAAATTTTTTATCACGCACAGCTTTTAAAACTTCATCTTTTAACATAAGATGTTTTACATTTGCTTTTGGTATCATAACTGCGTATGAATCGTTTGAATCTTTTCTCATACATATGTCAAAAAAGCCTTCTATTTTCTCATTTACTCCACCTATTGGTTGAACCTCTCCAAATTGGTTAACTGAACCTGTCACGGCTATATTTTGTTTTATAGCTAATCCAGAGAGTGATGAAAGAAGAGCATAGAGTTCAGTTGATGATGCACTATCACCGTCTATATGCCCGTAAGACTGCTCAAATACCAAAGATGCGTTAAGACTAAGCGGTATATCTTTGGCATACTTAGAGCCGAGATATGATGACAATATCATAACACCTTTAGAGTGTATAGGTCCTCCGAGTTCAACTTTACGCTCAATGTCTATTATCTCACCTTTACCTATGCGTGTAGTTGCCGTTATACGTGAAGGTGTACCAAAATTATGCCCGCCGATAGAGATATAACTAAGTGCATTTATCTGCCCTACTTTGCTACCATCAAGGTCTATCATAATGGTACCATCATCTATCATGTCGTACAGTTTAGTTTGAATTCTGTTTATTCTTTGTATTTGAGAGTCTAATGCCTTTTCAATATCTTTTTTCTCTATAACTAAATGGGTTTGTTCTTTTGAATAATAATCTGCCTCTTTTAAAAGATCTGAGAGTGTACGCAAGTGTGTTGAAAGCTTCAGCGAATGAGACAAGTTCCTAGAACTCTGCTCAATTACTCTTGCAACTGCATCAGGGGTTAATGGAAGCAGTTTTTCCTGCTTTGAGATAGTCCCAATCATCTTGGCATATAGTTGCATGTTCTCTTTATCTCTTGGGACATCCTCTTCAAAGTCTGCACTAACTTTAAATAGCTCTTTAAAATCCGGATCATATTCATATAGCAGATAATAAAGCATCCTTTCACCTATGAGCACTACCTTAACATCTATAGGTATTGGTTCAGGTTCCAGTGAGGTAGTAGCTACAAGTGAGTACTGCTGAGCTAGGGACTCTATACGTACCTCTTTAGAGCGTAACACTCTTTTTAACTCTTCATACGCAAAAGGCTGTGTTAACAGTTTCCTTACATCAAGTATCAAATAACCGCCGTTTGCTTTATGAAGTGCTCCGGGTTTTATCATACTAAAGTTAGTGATTAAGCTACCCATTTGAGACATGTGCTCAATCTTTCCTATGAGGTTATGCTGTGTTGGATTATCTTCATATACTACGGGAGCATTTATGTTATCAGAATGAGCAATAAAAAGATTAACTTCATACTTTTCAAAAGATGGAGTGTAGTAATCTTTCATAATTGGTGCGACATTCATACTATCAGGTTTAAATAAAAAATTTTGAGTATTTTTTATGATATCTTCTTGCAGTTCATCTAAATAAGCAACTATTTTTTTATTTTCTTCGTACTTATGTTTGACTTCATCTATCAATGAACTGACCGCTTGTTCTGCTACTTTTTTGTCATGGGCTATTAACTCTTTTTGCTGCTCTTTACTTAAGCGGCTTACTTTTAAGAGTTCATCTTTTACTATCTGCTCATACTCACCCATTCTTTTTTGAATCTCTTTTTTCTTCTGTGAGTCTATGTCATTGAACTCTTCAGGTGACAATATCTTCCCATCAACTATTGGTACAAAGGTCACTCGACTTACATTTGTCGCATTCATCGACACATTGTACTCTTTAGCTTTATCCTGCAGATACAAAAATATCTCAGATTGTTTATTTACATATTTTTTATTTATTGCCTCTATGTCATTTCTATATTCATTGCTCTCAAAGATTGAGGGAAGTATTGCTTTGATGAGCTCTATTAACTCATCTATATCGTTTTTAAATCCTTGTGCCTCACCTGCTCCAAGTTTAATAGCAATTGGCTTTTGATAGTTTTCAAAATTATTTACATAACACCAATCACTGATATTATTTTCCTTTTTAGACTTCTCTTCTAAAAAGTTCTTAACTATGGAGTGTTTACCACTGCCAGATGGTCCCATGATAAACAGATTAAAGCCGTCTTGTTTTATGTTTGTACCAAACTTAACTGCTTCTATGGCACTGGACTGACCTATCGGTTGAGTAAGAGGTTCCAGATCATCTGTAGTTATAAAGTTAAATATTGAGCTGTCACACTTGTTATAAAGTTCTTTAACATCTAGAGGATTTAACATAATCATACCTTGAGTTATATAGTACTATGAAAAATTATACACACTATTTTCAAAATTTGACTTAAATAAAAAAAATACTTATATCGCTATAATATCAATCTAATACACAATGGGAAACATAGATGATAGGTATAGATTTAATTAAGACATCTCGAATGCAGCGTTTAATGGATAGATTTGAAAATAAAGCACTTGAAAAATTTTTGTCAAAAGATGAGATCGAACTTGTAAAAAACTACAAAACAGCAGCGGGTTTTTGGGCTGTTAAAGAAGCCACTTCAAAAGCTTTGGGAGTCGGGATCGGGAGTGAATGTGCATTTCATGATATAAGTATCTCTAAAACATCAAAAGGCGCACCTAAGATAGAGCTGTCTCAAAAAGTATTAGAGAGTTTTAACGTAACTGATACAAGTGTATCTATCACACATGACGGGGAGTACGCTATAGCTGTAGTAGCCATAGAGACTAAGGCTTAACCACCACCTACAAAATCAAGAAGCTCAAGTTTATCGCCGTTTTTTGGCTTGTAATCCGCCCACTTATCTTGTTTGACTATCTCCATATTAACAGCAGCAGCCATAACTTTACCCTCAAGGTTTAACTCGTTTAATATATCTTGAAGTGACTTACCACTCTCAAACTCTTTAGTCTCACCGTTTATAATTAGTTTCATATTTATTACTTTGTTTGCTATTTTTACGAATTTTATCTAAAGAATATTAAATCATATTTACTTTTTAAGTATGCTTTTTTATATCAGGGAAATTATCTACCATCTCAGCATATGTTTTGTTGTACTTTAGTGCTTCTACAACTTCATATATAGGTGATACATGTATATCATAAAGATCGACCTCATTTTCCCCAACCTCAAATGCAAGCTTCTCGTAAGGCGGTGTAAACTGAGCATCTACACCATCTTTATTTCCTCTGGCATCTATTCTATACCAACCATGCTCTTTAAGATACACGGCATTTAGTCCATGTAGACAATACTTATCATCTTCATATTCATTACATGACAGCCTTTGATAACAAAAGCCTGCAGGGATTCCATTTGCACGCAGTAGAGCAGCTAAAAGGATACTTTTGGAGTAACACCAGCCTGTTGAGTGTTTTAGCACTTCACTAGCCTTTAGCGTAGTTATATCGTCCCTATAGTCACCACTGTGGTTTATGTTGTCTCTTACATACATAAAACAGTGTCTTGCTATATCTTCATCTGTTTTAGCACCGCGTGATAGTGAGTCAGCTAAGGCTTTGACTTTAGGTGATAAAAAATCTACGATCTCATCTTCGTCCAAATACTCTTTTAATTCTTGAGGATTGTATTTTTGACCTATTTTCATTATAGTTCTTTATGATAATTTAGTTCTATTGTAACATTATATATATTGCTTTTTTGATCTGCTAAACAGATTATAAAATATCATATAAACAACTATCGGCAAGAAAAGCCATTTTATACTTGCTATAACACTATGCAAGAAAAATAGACTATTACTAAATTCTTCTATGTTTCTTAAAAACAATATCTCTATTGTGTTTTCTATCCAATCAAATAAACCAGCTATAAAAGGTGTATACACATACCATGATTTTACATGTAGCTTAATTAATAAAAAGTAGAAAAATATGCTATAGTTTAATGCATATATATAATCGATCCATATTAGGTTAAAAAACGATTTAATACCATTATCATTCCAAACATTTACAATATCAATTCCTGCATCTTTGTAAAAGCTTATTTGTAATTTTAAAACTTCTAATCCGTAGTGTGAATCTATAGTTGGATTAACATAAAACATTACTAAGATAAATAAAATTACCGTAATAAATCCTGATATATATATCATATGCTATACACTTCTATCGTCTTACTTTTAGCCATAAAATTAGTTGAATAGTTTAACAGATCAAAAAAATCCTTATGCTCAAAACCAAGTGCTTCTAATTCACTTATATCATTTTTTGTAAACTCGGAAGATTTATATATACCCTTTAAAACTTTATTCATAAGTGCTATCTGTTTAGCATCTAAATCAGGATGATCAAGGTCTTCTACACCTTTTGCCTTTAAAATTTGAGTATTAAAGTTGATACAATAATTCCTACACTCTCTTTTTGCTATCTCTAAACGCAGATATGGTAATAGGTTAGCATCTATAGCCTTATGGTTCATCATCTTTATGTTGTAGTTTAAGAACTCTTTCATCCCTTTTATATCTATCGAAGCATAAAGTTGAAAATGGGGAGGTATGATACCCATCATATTTTCTACAGTCGTATAAAACTCTTTTAACTCACCTTGGGCTTCTTCTTTTTTTATAGGTTCTACAATAAACATTTTATCTCCTTCAATAGACCAAATGGTCTAGTAGAAAAATATTACAATAGCTTTTATTAAATTAGACTGAATGGTCTAGTCCAATATCTACTTTTTTATTGAGCGCAAATAATTAATTGTATGTGAGACCGAATCTAAATATCTTTGTTTAGAAGATTCTTCAGGTGGAAGGGACAATGCACCCCAAAAGCTTTGTATAATGTAGTCAGCTAAAGAGTCTAAATCTATATCTTCTTTTATGACACCCGTATCTAGTGTATCTACAATACGTTTTTTTATTACATTGTATATTTGTATCATCTCTTTTTCAAAATCAGCGTCTACAGCAGACATCTCTTGGTTTAATCTATTAAGTGGACACCCGTATGTAATAACTTTTTCATTATCTGCAGTTTTTAAAATAGTGTTTATCACAACTTCAAGCCCATCTTCATTGGATTGTTTTTTTAAAGAGTGAAATTCATTCACTTTTGGAGCTATACGCTCTTTTAAAACAGCAAGTACCATCTCTTTTTTTGATTTAAAAAAATGATAAAGTGAACCTTTTGGGATACCACACTCTTTTAAAATCATTGACATACTAGTACCATTGTAGCCATGTATATAGACTAAATCATACACTACATCTAAAATTTTTTCTCTAGTGGGTTGTTCACTTGTCATTTTAACTGCTCTTTTTGAGTTCGTGTTAGTTTTGATACTATTAGCTCATAGGATTCATCTATCATATCTTCTAGTATCTCTTGTGGCATCTCACCATCTATTACAACAGTATTCCAATGTTTTTTATTCATATGATACCCTGGTGTAACGCACTGGTATATATCACGATATGCTAAACAATCATCAGGTGTAGCCTTTAAATTGATACGTAAAGGGTTGTTGTTTATCCCAACTAAAGCAAACATTTTATTCATAACCTTGAACACTGCTACTTCATCTCCAAAAGGGAACTCTTTTATAGAACTTTTTTTTGACAGACATATAGCTTCAAGTTCATCAAATCTCATGAGTTTTCTCTTTAGTCAATTCTTCTAGTAGTTTAGTCTGTTTTTTAGATTCTTCCAGACGTTTACGGTTAATTACAAAAGCATCAAGTGCAAGTATCATAAATAAAGAAAAGAAAACAAAGAATATTGAAAAAAATACGGCTGTAAAAAAGCCTAAAAATAAAAAAGATTTGAAAGTGATAAGAGCGCCGAAGAGGACAATAGCCCAAGACGCTCCAAGCAAAAAACTCACAATTTTGTGAAAGTTAGCTTCTTGCATAATTCATTAGGGAGGTTTCTAGTGGTCTTCCATTACAACTGCACCAGTTAGGTACACGTAAGTTAGCATCATAAAAATGAAAGCTTGTAAGAAAGCCATAAATGTTAATAATGCAAAAGGAATCATAGGTAATACCCACGGAGCAAGCATTAAGATTACCATTAAGAACATATCGTCACCTTTTACATTTCCAAATAAACGGAAAGATAAAGAAACAAGTCTTGAAAAGTGAGAAACGATCTCGATAGGGAACATCAACCAGTATAACCACCATACTGGACCTAAAAAGTGTTTAAAGTATTTTATAACACCGTTACGACGAATACCCTCAAAGTTGTAGTATACGAATACTGATAAAGCTAATGTAAATGCAAACTCTAAGAATGCAGTTGGAGCTTCAAAACCTGGAATAACACCGATCAAGTTAGCAATACCAACAAATAGACCGATAGTAGCTACTAGTGGGAAATAACGACGAGCTTCCTCTTTACCCATAGTGTCAGTTCCCATTTTAAGAACACCTGACATGTAAGCTTCCATAACATTTTGAGTCCCTGATGGAACTAGTTTTAAGTTGCTCATAGCCATTTTTGCTAAAATAATAGCGATACCTGCTGCTAGTAGCATGTGCGTTGTATAGATAAACTCTTTAGAGTGTGATACAAGCCCAAAAAAAGTAAATAATTCACCCATTTGTGAAACTCCCTATTTAAAAATTATCGCAATTATAATCAACATTGCATTAAATTATTATTAGACTTTATTAAAACATTACCTATTTGGTGCCTCAATTTTATACAACACAGCATAAAGCAGAGGTATATAGACAAGGTTTAAAACTGTAGCCCATGCTATACCAAAGCCTAGTGACACTGCCATAGGTTGAAGAATCATAGCTTGACCTGAAGCAAAAAACATTAAAGTTGACAGACCAAGTACGGTTGTAATAGAAGTTAGTAAAATTGGACGTAAACGGGTAAGAGCTCTTTTCATCAGTTCCTCTGAATCCTTAGCGTATTTGATAAAATTAACCATAATTAGTCCATCATTTACAACTACACCTGCAAGTCCTACTATACCGACAAGTCCCGGCATTGTAAGATTTAGTCCTAAAATCATATGTCCTAAAAATACGCCAAGAAGTACCAAAGGGATAGTACTTATAACTATTAAAGATTTTTTAATAGAGTCAAACAACCATACTAAAGTTATGAATATCAAAAATATTGCTATAACTGCAGATTGACTCATCTCTTTTTGGTTTTTTGCATTCTCTTTCTCTTCACCTTTTATATCTACCTTAAAACCGTCATTTTCCAATTTTTTAAACACCCCTTGAAGTCTTGCCATAACCTCTGAAGATGTTGTTATCTTTTTATCTAGTGAAGCAAAGACACTTCTTATACGTACACCGTCTTCTTTGTTTATATCAACATAACCTTGCTGATATATATATTCACATATATCTTTTAATGCCACATACTGTTGCGTATTTGGAATTTGCAGCTCAATAGTCTCAATAGATGATATCATCTCATTTATATCACTCTCTATCTTTATACGCAAAAGTCCCGTATCGTTGAACATCTTTCCATACTCACCCTTTAAATAGTAAGCACGAAGTTCATTAGAGACACTCTGTTCATTAAACCCTAGTTCTTGACCATACTCGTTTATGCGGAGTTTTAACTCCATCTCACCTATGTCTGCATCATTAGAGACATTGGATACACCTCTGAGTTTGCTAATTTCACTTTGCAGATAATTCAGTGAGCTGATTATGTCATTGTTAGTTTTTGAACTTATACTTATTTCAATATCGTTTTTAACAACACCTGCACCTGGAACTTTCACAACTAATTCTTCGAATAAAAAAGCATCTTTTACTTTTAATTCTTTAAGCGGGTTTACAATTTTTTCTAGATCTTTTGCGATGTCTTTTGAATATCTTTTTCTTATTAAAACATCTGGATTGTACTCTAAAGAGAGATAAGGGCTTATATATGTATCAAAAAAGTTCTCAGGAGCTTTTTCGTGAAGATCAATAAATATATGGAACATATTTTCGCCGACTATCGCTCTGTTTCTAGCATCTAATTTAAATCCGATAACACTTGTAACTGATGACATGTCTTGTTTTGATAAAGACTCTATCACTTTTTCTTCAAGCTGTGTGACTATCTTTTCCGTATCTTCAAGTTCATTATTAATATTTACTTTTCCATATACGTATATCTGAGTATTGTCAAAGTCCGGGAAAAGCTGAAACTTAGAATTTTTGATAAGTACAACTGTTAAAGAGAGTATCGTTACAACTATGACTATCAAAGATATGACTTTTCTTTTAAATACAAAATGAAGTGTTTTGTTATGCCATACGTACAGCTTATCCCAAAGTGCTTTTGTATAATCGGTCGTCTTTTTAACACGTAAAAAGTCATATGCATGCAGCGGTAAAAAGTAAAATGCTTCAAAGAGTGATGATAGTAAAAGCACAGTGATCATAATAGGGATTATCTTTATAAAAAGTCCCATCTCTCCACTTAAAAGAAGCATAGGTAAAAAAGCAAATACTGTTGTCAGAGTTGCAGCTAAAACAGCCGGGAACATCTCTACAGCTCCGTTAATAACAGCTTCGCGTCGCTCCATCCCCTCTTCTAAATGTCTGTAAATATTCTCAGCCACGACAATAGCTTCATCAACAAGCATTCCAAGTGCTATAAGAGCCCCTAAAAGTGAAAGCATGTTGATTGAGTTACCCAATATATCAGTAGCTATAAGACCTATCATAAAACTAACAGGTATACCAATAGCTACAACTAAAGCTATCCCCCTGTCAACAAAGATAAGCATAGCTGTAAACACAAGCATAAGACCAAAAGCGATGTTTGAGAAAACAACATTCAAACGGTTTTTGATCCACTTTGATGTATCTGTATATATGTCGTAAGATATACCCTTGTTCTCTTTCTCACTTGTTTTTAAAATCTCTCGTATCTCTTTAACAAGTTCAATAGCATTTCCATTCTCACTCTTTGCTACATTAATAGATACGTTTCTTTTACCGTTATAATGTGAAAGTTCAGTCTCGTCACTTAACTCAAAGCTTACATCTGCGATATCTTTTATTTTTACTCTTACACCACCAACACCAATGATAGAGTTTTCAATATCTATTTTTGTTTTCTCACCGTTATATGTAGATATATACAGGTGTGAACCTTTTTCTTTTATGGTACCTATTGGAAAGATAGAACTTATGTTCTTTAAAGCAGATACAACAAGATTTGGTTGAAGATCTAGTGCTAATATTTTTTGAGTATTTAGTCTTAACACAAGCTCTTCGTCTGCATCACCGCGAATAGTTATTTCACTAAGATCTTTTAAGTTGCTTAGTTTGCTTTTTAACTCCTCCGCCTTTTCTAGCAAAACTCTTTTTTCTGAATCACCTGAGAGTGCTATAAGAACTAGCGGAAAATTATGTTTCATGATCTTTGCGATTGGTTCATTCATATCAGCAGGCAGATCTTTTTTGGCTGCACTGACAATATCTTTTACGTCATTAAGAACTAAAATATTGTCTGAATTTGGCTTTATGTCGGCAATGATGGAAAATGAGCCGTTTTTGATAGTTGTCTCAATGGTTTCAAGTTCATCTATATTTTGTAGGTCATCTTCTATGGTCTTTACGACCATATTGTCAAGTACATCCGCACTTGTCCCGACGTAGCCGCCACTTACTAGGATCTTATCCATATTTAGAGGCGGAAATATCTCTTTTGGTATATTTAGATACGCAAAAACAGACATGATAAATATAAAGGCTAAAAATATATGATTTAGTCTCGGTCGGTCTATAGCAAACTCAATAAAACTTCTTATCAAAATCTATCCTTTAAAAGATCGTATCTATGACTTGATTTTTGTATTTTATCTCTTCTACAGAGGCACCTATAACTTTGTTTTCCTCTTTTAGAGTATCATATTCAGATTTCAGTTTTGATATCTCTCGGCTTTTAAAATAAATTTGTTGGCTTATATATATTTTTGGAAATAAAACCACCAAAACAAATATAACTACCATGAGCGTATAAAAGAGATAAGCTACATCTAATTTTTTTAAAGGGTCTAGTACTTTACCGACCTCGTCTAAAAGCGTATCTTTTGAATTCATTTTATATCCATTTGAAAAACTCTAAGTTTAGCACTGCGGCTTCTTGGATTTTCTTTTAACTCTTCATTTGAAGCTGTAAGTGGTTTTTTTGTAAGCACTTTACCTAAAGAGTGGTTGTTTCCACATGTACACCTCATAACCTCAGCAGGACAGATACAAGACTTAGCCCATGTTGCAAAATTTTGTTTTACTATCCTGTCTTCTAATGAATGAAACGATATGATGGCAATTTTTGCATTTGGCAACTTGGATTCTTTAATAGCGTCAAGTAAACCTTTTAACTCACCTAGCTCATTATTTACTTCTATTCTAATAGCTTGCATCAAAAGAGTAGCTGGATGTATCTTTTTACCTTTGGGCATATGTGGTTTTAAACACTCACTTAACTCTTTTGCAGATGAGAAAGGTCTGTTCTTTACAATAACATCTGCTATCTTTTTATAGTTTCTAAGCTCACCGTACTCTGATAAAATATTTTCAAGTTCTGTTTTTGAGTAGTTATTTACAACATCACTGGCACTAAGGTCTGAGTCTTTGTCCATACGCATATCAAGGTTATCACTATCAAATGAAAAACCTCTTTCTTTTTGGTCAAGTTGCAGTGAACTTACACCAATATCTGCTAAGACAAGTTTTATATTTTTAGTATCGTACTCTTTCAAAATCTCTTTTATAACATTTGAAAAACGCCCTTTTTTGATGTCTACTCTATCTTTATACGGCTCTAATCTTTTTCTTGAAAATTCTATAGCTGTTATATCTTGATCTATACCGATAAGTTTGGCATCTGGATTTGCTTCTAGCATCATTGAAGAATGCCCGCCATAACCCATAGTACAATCAACTATTATACCATCACCTACATCTTGTGCAGTTTCTAAAACTTCTTTATATAAAACCGGAATATGTGGAATTTCTGACACTTTATAGCTCTTTGTTTTTTTGATGATTATACTCAAATTTATTTAACATATTGTATTATACGAAAAAAAGAAGGACTTTTAATGAAACACATCTTGCTTTTGAGTGTACTGTTTGCAACTTTTTTAAGTGCAGATACACAAATAGTGATCGGTACATTTTCAAAAGAAAAAAGCGCGAACAATATTAGAGAAGAACTAAACAATATAATAAAAAAAGACATTAAACTCAATAAATTTTTAAAAAAAAACAATATTGATGCTATCGCTAAAGAAGATGGAAAATACTTTATAGTTACACTAGAACCTATCAAAAATAAAAAGGTTCAACAAAATCTACTGAAAAAAATAAAAAAAACAAGATTTAAAGATGCTTATGTTCTAAAACTCTCAACCGAATTACAAACGCAAACGGAAGTTAAACAAACTATAGAACCAAAAAAGGCTGTAGTTATTGAAGAGATAACTCCTGTTGATGTAACACCTGTTGAAATTAAAAAAGTTAAAGAGACAGATAAATCTCAAAAAACAGAAGATGAAACAAAGTTAAAAGAGATACAAAAGACATTTGAGCAAACGCCTATCGTACAAGAAAATTTTGTTCAAACTTATATGAATGAGATCATTGCCTTTATATCGATACTGATCCTTATAGTTGCTTACATCTTCATCGTGAGACATAAAAAAGAGCAAGAAAACCTTGTAGTAAATGAAGATGAAATAATCATAGAAGATAAATTTGATACGATTGTTCAAGATGAACTAAAAGAACAAGAAGAGTTAGTTCAAGAAAAACAATCTCAAGAGATCGGAGAAATAAGCTACCCAAGATCTGATGTGATAAAAAAAGAGGTACCGCCTCACGATAAGATAAGTAAAGAAAATTTCAAAGAGTTTAGCGGTAAAAAACTTATGATAGCAGAGGACAATCTGATAAATCAAAAAGTAATAAACGGTCTACTAGCAGAGTCTGGCATCTTGTTAACAACGGTTGATGATGGTAAAGAGGTGCTAAATCAGTTAGAAAAAGATGATGATTTCAGCATAATTTTAATGGATGTACATATGCCTAATATGGATGGTTTTGAAGCTACAAAAATCATTCGTTCAAACCCAAAATACTCACATGTAACTGTCGTAGCACTAAGTGGTGACATAGCACCTGATGATATTGAGAACATGCGTAAAGCAGGTATGCAGGAAAATCTTGAAAAACCTCTAAAGATGGATTCACTTTATGATATTTTATATGCTTACTTAGAAGACAAGGAACCTAAAGTTCAAGAAGATGACATACCTCAGATAAAAGAACTAAATACAGAGGTAGGACTTGAAGTTTGTGCAAATGACAATGAGTTTTACAAAGAGATTCTTCGTGACTTTTTAAACAACTACGAAGATTCAAGCAGAGAGATTCAGGAGTATCTAAACAGTGAGGATTTTGATCAAGCAGAGAAACTTCTACTTGATATAATCGGTGTAACTGCGAACATAGGGGCTAATAATGTTCAAGAGCTATTAAAAGATCTAAAACAAGAGATTCATAACCCTGAGAATAAAGATTATGAAGATACGTTCATGAACTACGCCTCACACTTTGAAGCATTAAAAACAGAGATTCAAGAATATATCTCTTGATCTCTTATCTAGTCTGACCGTTTCCGTATATTTTAAACTTGTATGTAGTCAAACCCTCTATGCCCATAGGTCCACGAGCATGAAGTTTGTTCGTACTGATTCCAACCTCTGCACCAAAACCAAAGGCACCACCATCTGTAAATCTTGTTGAAGCATTCACATAAACAGCTGCTGCATCTATAGAGTTCAAAAATATCTCTGCTGAACTGATATTCTCAGTAATAATAGCTTCAGAGTGCCCAGATGTAAAACGTACAATATGCTCTATCGCACCCTCTACCCCGTCTACCACTTTAATATTTAAAATATTAGCTAGGTACTCAGTATCAAAGTCTTCATCAGTTGCATTTTCAACATCAATGATAGCTTGAGTTTGGCTACACCCTTTTAACTCGGTATGCTTCTCATCAAATGCACTTTTAATTTTTGGGAGGGCATCTTTTGCAATAGCACTGTCAACAAGCAGGGTCTCCATAGCATTACAAACGCCCGGACGTTGAGTCTTTGCATTTATAGCTATAGCGATCGCATTGTCAAGTTTTGCATCTTTATCTATATATGTGTGACACTGACCTTTATCGTGTTTAACAACACTTACAGTAGCATTTTCACTTACATGTTTAATAAGTCCAGCACCACCGCGAGGGATTATCAGGTCAACATATTTATCCATCTTAATAAGTTTATCTACACCCTCACGAGATGCATCAGGTATTAACGACACCATCTCTTTTGGTAAGTTGTTTCTTGTCAGTACTGCCTGAAGTACATCTGCAATAGCTTTGTTAGAGTGTTGAGCCTCCTTACCGCCTTTTAATATACATACGTTAGAGCTTTTAAAACAAAGTGCTGCCGTGTCACTTGTAACGTTTGGACGAGACTCATATATAATACCTATCACACCAATAGGGATAGATACTTTTTGCATATTTAGTCCATCTTCTGTTACCCAACCATCAAGTATACGTCCAACAGGATCTTTAAGTGCAGCTATCTCTTCTATCGCAACTGCCATAGCGTCAATGCGACTTTCATCTAAAAGAAGTCTATCCATCAAAGCTGATGAGAGCTTGTTTTTCTTTCCATCTGACATGTCAAGTGCATTAGCTTCGATTAGGTTCATCGTATTGCTTCTTAAAGCACCGGCCATCTCTTTTAATATTCTGTTTTTCTCACTTCCGCTTAGAGCGTTTAAAACTCTGCTAGATGCTTTTGCTTTTGTTAAAAATTCTTCCATCGACTTAACTCTCCTCTTTTTTCTTCGGCGCAAATAAAGTGCCTAATGTATGTTTTTTATCTATTAAAAACGACTCCGCCGCACTTAGATCAAAACCGTTTGTCAAAAGCATCTTTTTACCACGCTTCATCAAAAAGTCTGCAGCTTTAAGCTTTGTAACGATTCCACCTGTCGCAAATGGATTATTCGGCGTAGCATCATCTTCTAAAGCACCCTTTGGCAATTCAGTCAAAACTTTGTATATCTTAGCATCTTTATATTCAGTAGGGTTTTTATCAAAATACCCGTCTATATCACTAAGTATTACTAAAAGATCCGCATTTACAGCATATGAAACACTTGCTGAGAGCTGATCATTGTCTCCAAAGAGTTGTTCAGGAGTTGAGCTTATATCATTTTCATTAACAATAGGTACAATGTTATTACTTAGATGCATGTCAATGATCTCTTGGAAGATCTTTGTTCTTTTTCTAGAATCAAAATCATCTTCTGTCAATAATATCTGTGCAGTGTCAATACCGTATATATCAAACTTTTTCTTATAGCTTGACATTAAGATAGGCTGACCTGCAGCTGCTATAGCTTTTTTACCTATCTGTTTAGACTTATCTAGTTTTAATGCCGAGTATCCAGCTGCAACTGCTCCTGAGGATACAAGCACAACCTCATATTTTTTTCTAAGCTTAGCAATTAAATTTACAAGATTTAACATTCTCTCTTTTGCTATCTCATTATCTTGAGTTAAAACAGCACTACCGACTTTGATTACTATTCTTTTCATTTTAAAATATTCCTGAATTAGGTTATACTTTTACTCTTATAAAAGCTAAATGATTGTAACAATAACTTAGTTAAAATTGATTGAAGTAAAGGATTATTATGGAGAAACTCGTAACATTTATCGGTAATGGAAATATGGCTCTAAGTATCGCAAAAGGTTTAAAAAACAAATACGACATTGAAGTTGTCGGAAGAAATGCTGATAAACTTAACAAATTTGAAGAGGCTCTTGGAGTAAAGATAAAAAAACACACTATGGATGGTTTTAACATGTCTGGTAAGACTATAATCTTTTGTGTAAAACCTGCAAATGTTGAGAGTGTAGCTGAAAGAGTGAAAGGTACTGCTAGAGTTGTTTTTTCTGTTTTAGCAGGGACTACCGTAAAAAAACTTCGTGACAATCTAAAACCAGAAGGCGTTGTCAGATGTATGCCAAATCTAGCAGCTAGTGTTTGTAATTCTATGACTACATTAACAGGTGATGAAGCTTACAAAGAAGAAGCAGAAAAAATAATGGGCTGTATCGGTCCGACAAGATGGCTCTCAAGTGAAAAAGAGCTAGATATCGCGACTGCTCTAGCGGGAAGCGGACCAGCTTATTTAGCTCTTATTGCTGAAGCCTTAGCAGACGGTGCTGTAAAACAAGGACTAAAGCGTGATGATGCTATGGCTATCATGCGTGGATTATTCGGTGGTTTTGGAAAACTTATCCAAGATATACACCCTGCTCTATTAAAAGACGGTGTTATGAGTCCGGGTGGTACAACTGCTGCAGGTTATGGAGCTTTAGAAGATGGTAATGTAAGAAGTGCGTGTATGGCTGCTATAGACAAGGCATATAAAAAAGCAGTAGAGTTATCATAAAAAAAGCATTTTCAAATATTGACAGAGGCATAATCTTTATGCTTCTTAGTGCACTTATTTCTGCACTAAACGGAGCTATTACAAAAATACTATCAGATGATCTAAGTGCATTAGAGATAGTATTTTTTAGAAATATAATCGGTATAATCTTAATACTGTGGACTCTTCGTATAAAACCACCAATGCTCAGCGGTGGTAAAATTCACTTATTATTTTTACGAGGATTCTTAGGTTTTATAGCTATGATTCTATTTTTTTATACGATCACGACCATACCATTGGGCGAAGCTATTACACTTAACAAAACATCCCCTTTATTTGTTTCAATACTAGCTTATTACCTACTACATGAACATCTTAGCAAAAGTGCTATATTTGCTCTACTCATAGGTTTTTTAGGAATAATACTTATAACAAAACCATATGGGCTACATGTATCGTATGAGCACTTTTTAGGTGTACTCGGCGGTTTTTTTGCCGCGTCCGCGTATGCTACGATAAAAAAGATCAAAGATATATATGACTCAAGGGTCATAGTACTTTCTTTTGTACTTGTAGGCTCAATCATTCCTATATTACTATTCCTCATTGCCCCACATGTAGAGGTAAATAACTCATTAGATTTTTTATTTGTTGAGTTTATCATTCCAACTACTTTTAGCATATGGTTTCTTATACTGTTTATGGCTTTTATATCTACACTCTCACAATGGCTTTTAACAAAAGCATACTCGGCTTCAAAAGCAAGTATCATAGGTGTTATCAGTTATACGAACATCCCTTTTGCTATAGGCTTTGGATACATGTTGGGTGATGCATTTCCTGATCTTTTAACTTTTTGCGGAATCGGGCTTATTATACTTGGAGGGATCTTGGTTTCAAAAAAACATTAGATTATTATTTTAATTTATACAGTATTTAATAGTTTATGTTCTACAATGGTGTAATAACTGATTAGGGGGAAGTTGATGCAGTTCATACCAGCTAATTTACCAATATCAAAAATAAGTTTTTTAAACATACTCATAACTGCATTTACCTTTAGTATAGTGTTTAGTATTTTTTCCATAAAGAACACTGACAACTATTATGAAAACAAAGTAAAACAAGAAGAAAAACGATATATTCAAAGAAATAAACAACTTGTAAAAGATGAAGTTAACAGGATTGTGCAGAGAATAAAAATCGCAAGAACATATAATGACGAGCTTAAAAGCAAACTGCAAAAAGTAATTTTTAAAGAACTGTCTCAAGAGCGTTTTGGAGACAATAAATATGGGTATTTTTGGATTCATGACTTAAAAAACAAGATGTTAGTACATCCTGATAACAGTCTTATTGGACGAGATTTAAATACATTTAAAACTTATGATGAGCAATATCTTTTTCAAAATATTAATAAATTAGTTAAAGAAAAAGGAAGTGGTTATATAAGTTATATTTGGCAAAGACCGGATAAGAAAAATGTAAAAGATGAGAAAATATCATATGTCAAATTAATCAAAGAATGGGACATGGTAATTGGCTCAGGCTTTTACTTAAGCGAGCTACAAGACATACTAAAAAACGAAAAAAAGCTTTTCAAGGATTCACTACATGAAAACTTGATCAATAGTTTTATACTGATAGCTATATTGATCTTTTTTAGTATTTTATCAGCAATATTTGTATCAAGAAGAATATCAAAAATAGAGAGTTCACAAAAAGAACACCTTAACATGCTGAGACAATATAAACTGATACTCGATAAAAGCTCCGTTGTGTCAAAAACTGATCTAGATGGAAAGATAACCTATGTTAATGACAGTTTTTCAAAACTAAGCGGTTATTCCAAGGATGAACTTATTGGCACTACTCATAAGATCGTTCGCCATCCGGAATCTCCAAAAAGCCAATTTAGATCTCTATGGAGAAGAATTCAAAATGGAAAAATATGGAAAGGCGTTATAAAAAATAAAAAGAAAAACAATGATAACTTTTTTAACAGCACGACCATAGTTCCGATAAAAGATGCAAATGGGAAAATTGTTGAATATATCTCAGCAGCCACTGATGTTAGTGAACTCATTGAAAATAGAACAAAACTTAAAAGTATTTCCAGTACAGATGCACTAACAGGTTTGGGAAACAGAGTTAGTCTTATAGATGCCATTTCAAAAAATAACAAAGGTGTTTTAGCCCTTTTAAATATTGACAGATTTAAAGAGATCAATGATACACAAGGTCATGAAATAGGTGATGCTATTATTAAAGAGTTTTCAGATAGAATTTTTAATTTTTTAGATGACAATTTATATACCGTATACAGAGTCCAAGCAGATGTGTTTGCTATATATACTACAAAAGAAGATGAACTACATGTAGTAGATCTAATTACAAACTTTATTAATTCATCTTGTAAAAATGCTTATATATTTGGTGAGACAAAAATTATTCTTACATATACATCAGGTATTGCTACAGGTTATGAAAATATTTTTACCTATGCCGATATTGCGCTAAGTGAAGCTAAAAACAAAAGAGTTATTGTAAAAACCTTCGATAGTTCAATGAACAATATAGATAAATACAAACAAAATATCTTATGGGTTGAAAAACTTTATAAGGCATTATCTGATGATGCGATAAGACCATACTTTCAGCCTATTTATAACTACCATACTAAGAAGATAGAAAAATACGAATGTCTTATGAGACTTATAGATAACGGTGAGGTAGTATTTCCAGGTGAATATCTAGATGTAGCTAAAAAAACCAAACTATATCCTGAGTTAACTTATAAAATGGCAGAAAAAGCTATTGATAAGTTTTCAAAAATAGATCTAGAATTCTCTATAAACCTGAGTATTGAGGACCTGATGAATGAGGACTTGATAAACTTCATATATGAGTATTCTAAAAAACACAAAGTATTTAATAAACTTGTTTTAGAGATCGTTGAATCTGAAGAGATAGAGGATAGTGAGTTCGTATCAAATATAATTACCAAGTTTAAAAAAGAAGGTGCAAAAATAGCCATAGATGATTTTGGTAGCGGATATTCTAACTATGATTATTTGATATCTCTTCAAGCTGATTATGTAAAGATCGATGGCTCTATAATCAAACATGTACTAGAAGATGAAAGAACGGCAGAAGTTATAAGGTCGATAGTTAATTTTGCAAAAAAATCTAATATGAAAACTATAGCAGAGTTTGTTAGCTCAAGTGAGATAAATGATAAGATCGAAGAGTTAGGTGTAGATTATGCTCAAGGTTTCTACTATGGAAAAGCAGAACCTGAACTTCTAATCTAGATACACTAAAGTAGTTTTTGTATATCTTTTTCTATATCTTTAGGCTTTGTAGAAGGTGCATATCTTTTTATGACATTACCTTTTCTGTCTACTAAAAATTTAGTAAAGTTCCATTTTATGCTGTCAGTTATAAAACCGCCTGCTTTTTCTTTTAAATATACATATAATGGGTGAGTATCATCACCGTTAACGTTGATCTTAGAGAACATGTCAAACTCTACACCGTAGTTGCTGTAACAGAAGTTTTGTATCTCTTGCTCTGTTGCAGGTTCTTGTGATAGAAACTGATTACATGGAAAACCAAGTATGCTCAGACCTAGATCACTATACTCTTTATGAAGCATCTCTAAACCAATATATTGACTTGTAAATGCACATTCACTCGCTACATTAACGATCAGTAAAACTCTGTCTTTATATTTGGACATAGATACTTTTTTGCCATCTATGTTAACTACTTCAATATCATAAATATTGTCTACTTTATCTGCCATAGTATTCACACCTAAAAAAAGAGATAAAAAAGCTGATAGTAAAAATTTCATGATCTATAAAAAGTTTAATATACACTTTTCAATATCTGTTTTTTCAATAACAGTCTTTTGAGTTATATCTTTTGTAAACAACTGTTTGATCACATCAGGTATATCAACTTTAGCCTCTTTAGAGATAGATGCCAGAGCATCCAGATCACGTGAGTCTATCTCACCTGTTAAAGCATTAGCAATAACAGGAGAAAACTTCGTCCACTCAGCAGTTGAGTAGATAATTGATTTTATCTTAGGATCACATATAGTCTCATAAGCTTTAAGACATGTAGCAGTATGAGGATCCATCAGATAACCTTCATCAAACATTGATTTGATATAGTGTTTACCCTCAGCATCATCACAATAATCTGCTATAAATATATCTTGAAGCTGTTTTAATTCATCACTACTCAACTCATACTTTCCATTACTATCAAGATCATGCATTAGCTCTTTAGTTCTCTGTGCCCCGTATAGACTAAATAAAACTCTCTCAACATTTGATGATTTTAAGATATCCATAGCAGGAGAAGTCGTAAGGATAAGCTCGTCATCTTTGATATCATAAATACCGGTATTAATAAGACGAGCTAAGATGTTATTTTTGTTTGATGACACTACAAGCTTTTCAACAGGCAGTCCCATCTCTTTTGCATAAAAAGCACCTAAAATATTTCCAAAGTTTCCACTTGGGACATTGATATATATCTTTTCCCCTATCTCCATTGAGCCTTGACGGACTAGTTCTAAATAAGAGTGGATATGATAGATGATCTGAAATATGATACGACCGAAGTTTACAGAATTTGCAGCCGATAAAGAGATGTTTTTCTCTTTTAGTGTTGCATTAAAACTCTCAGATGCCAAAAGGTGTTTAAGTGCACTTTGAGCGTCATCAAAGTTTCCATTTATTCCAACAACTTTCAGGTTTTTTGCATCCTCTGTCACCATTTGAAGACGTTGGACATCACTTGTACCGTTGGCAGGATATATACAAACCATCTGTATATTATCTTGATCTTTAAATGTCTCTAGTGCTGCAGGACCAGTATCTCCACTTGTTGCAGCTAAAATAAGGTAGTTCTCATTTTTCTTTTGAGCGACCGATGATAAGATTCTTCCAAACGGTTGTAGTGCCATATCTTTAAATGCACGTGTCGGTCCGTGGTATAGTTCACTCACATATAGATTATCTCTAATTTTTACGACGGGAACAGGATTGTTTTCATCGTCAAAATTATCGTATAGATCAAGTGCTTCTAATATAACATTTGTATCAATATCTATCTCAAATTTTTTAAGTAAATCAAATGCTAAATCTTTATATGATGAGTTGATGTGCTTATTTAAAAAAGCTTCACCAAGATCTGGTAATGTCTCAGGAACATACAAACCTCCAAAAGATGCGATAGGGCTTAGTATAGCTTGTGAAAAAGTTACAGAAGACGGAAATGAAGGGTCAACTCCACGAGTTTGAATAAAGTTCATATATCTCTCTTTGCATAGGGCTGTAAAAACAACCTTATGTACTTAATTTTAATTATAAATGAAATTATAGCAAAAGAAATTTATCAATCCTCATGTTTCAAAAATAAAAGAAATATCCAGATCAAAGATATAGTTGCTACGATCTCATATCCTATAGCCCAAACTATAAAAAATGCAGAAGTATTTAGCTTCATAAAACTATCATAATCTGCTTGTGCCACAGCAAAAAATAGAAATATCGCTCCAGCTATGTAGGGTATAGTAATAATATATAAGAATACAAATGCACCCTCGTAACCTTCAGGTGCCCAAACAATATCTTTTACATCTACTTCTTTAGATGTAAATGATCTATTTCTTTTCTTTTTTTTCTTAGCCGTATCATATTTTTTCAGTTGATTATAATACATCTGATTATTACGACTATTGTTTAGATCCCTTTCATAGTCCATCGTATTCCCCAATATTAATGATTATAAGTAATTCTATCATGTTTCACATTGTTATGTTACTTAAATAATCTTATCGGATTTATATGAAAAGACTTTTGCGTTACTTCAAATATCAACTCATCATTAACGCGACCGATCGTATACCCTTTCTTGATCTTCTTTCCTTTTTTAACATTTGGAGATATTTGAGAAAGATTTGCATAGATAGTATGTAATCCATCACTATGTTCTACTACTACGATATTTTTTAGCACTGCCGTTTTATCTGCGTAAATAACTTTACCGTTAAAGACTGTTTTAACTTTAGTGTTTTTAGCTTTAGGCTGCATAGATATAGATTCGTTAAATATTTTTATACCATAAATAGGGTCTGTATATGTCCCATATTTTTTTGTAATCTTATATGGATATATCGGTGTAATGGTTTTTGGACCTCTATATCTTTTTGTTTTAACTTTCTGATATGAGCTACCAGGCTTTTTAACTTTCGGTAGATCTTTTGAACTCTGTTTTGCAGCAAATGCCCTACGTCTTTCTTCATCTTCTTTTGCTTTTTTTATAGCATCTAACTTAACTATCTGAAGTTGTGATAATGTTTTCTTTAGAGTATCCTGCTTTTTAATGATCGTTTTTAATTCTTTTTTATATGTCGCTTTAGACTCTTCCAATCTTACTAACGATTCTTTATTTTTCTTATGTACTTGAATAAGTTGCTTTTGTTTAGCATCTATTTTTTCTATCTCGGTCTCTAAACGATTTACTTCATTTTTTTTAGACGCTATGATCTTCGAGTTTTCATAAAAACGCTCGTTGAGTTGTTTTGCTTTTTCTTTTGCACTTCTTAACATAGATTTTAAAACTTCCATCTCTATGAGTGCTACCTCACTACTAGCCTCATTTTCTTCAAGTATCAGTGTCAAAGATACACTCTTAGCAATTGTAAAGATCAGTTCATCTTCTATTTTATCTTGTGCATTTTGTAAGACTTCTTGCTCTTTTTTTAATTTTAAAAGTTCTTTAGTATCGTTTTGATAACTTACTTCTTTTGACTTTAGTTGTTTTGTTAACTCTTTTAAAAATTTTTGTTGTTTATATATCTCATTTTTTTGCTCTAGTATAGCTTTTGCATTATCTGCCATTTTTTTATTAACAGAACTATATGTTTTTGAAAAAGTTTTAATTTTTTTTGAGGTTGTATTTATTTTTTTATCAATATTATCTTTCGCATGTAGAGATAATATGACTAAAAATAAAACAAGTAATGTTTTTATCATACTTCCTCTTTATGGCCTAAAACAATCATAGTCGCTAAAAATATTGATAAAACTATAGATACTCCAAATAACAATAAAAAGTCATGAACTTTATCAAAGATGACAACTTGAATATTTATATTATTGAACTGCTCGAGCACAAAATCGTTTATAGATATATAACTAAATATCAAGAACACGACCACACTTGATATAATTGCATCTACTATAGAGAGTCTAAACAACACAGCCGAGCGAAGCCATGTAGGAGCTCCAAAGAGTCCCATTATACTCATTCTCTCAAAGTGTTTGAACTGCCAGATCCTAAGCTCTTTAACAATTAACAGCATAGTAACGATTGATACCACTATCGCAAATACAAGTATTACGGACTTAAATAGTACAAGCAGTTTATAGGTAATATCGTGGTTATGTGAGAAGTCTTCAATTTTTGTAACTGACTGCTTCTTAAATAGTTTATTTCGTAAGTTTTCTATCTCTTTTGGTGTGGGGAATTTAGTTAGGTATAGTTTGTAAAATTTAGGAAGAGTTAATTTCAATAGATCGATATTATTTTTATCCATCCCTGTATTTAAGCGTTTGATAACATTATCTGGAGATAAGACCTCTATTCTGTCGATCAACGAGTCAATTAATAAGAATTCACTGTCAGTTATACGTTTATTACTAACAACAACTATTGAATAATTTTTAGCTAGATTCTCTTTATAAGCTTCTATTGAACGATCTACGATAACAAATACTTGTATAGAAAAAAGTATACTTACAAGGGCTACTATAAGTGATAGGTGATTTTTAACTGACTTCACTAATTTCTCCATACTCAATATGATAATGCTTATAATCTACATTTAGTGTTGATGGTATATGGTGGGTTACAACAATTACAGTAGTTTTAAGCTGTGTATTTGCACCCTCTAAAAGGTTCCAAATAAGTTGAGATGAATACTCATCAAGGTTACCTGTCGGCTCATCTGCAAGTATTAGTATAGGGTTATGGGAAAGCGCTCTAGCCATTGCGACACGTTGTTGCTCTCCCCCGCTTAGCTCCATAGGGTATTTTCCCTGCTGGTGTTTTAATCTTACATGTTTTAAAAGAGATTCTGCTTGATTTAAAGTTACTTCTTTTTCATATCCGTTTATTATTAAAGGCATAGTGATATTTTTCTCGATCGTCCACTCTTTTACAAGTTTGTAATCTTGAAAAACAATCCCTAAGTGACGTCTTAAAAAGTTTAGTTTGCTTTTAGATACATTGTTTAACTCAACTCCACCGACTATTAGTGATCCTTGTTTAGGTTTAATAGCACCATATAAAGATTTTAGAAGTGTAGACTTACCGCTACCACTGGCACCAGTTATAAAAACAAAACTCCCAGATTCTACACTAAAGTTTGCTTTTTTTATAATAGTCTGATTTGAATCGTAACTCAAAGATATATCTTTAGCAAGAATCACTTTATCCATTTAAAACCTCGTTTAAAAATTTATGCGCACTCAAATTACTTCTTGACTTTAGAGGTAATGCGGGATAGTAACTTATCTCTTGGGAGTCAATTATTACATACAGATGTTCAGGTCTGTCAAAACTACCCATTGACGCTCTTAACATTACACCGTTATCAGTAGTATATACTCTTTCAAAATGTATAAAACCACCATCAAATCTTTTTGTAACATCGCCCAAATCAAATAGTTTTTGAGTGTCACCTGTGTATTTGTCAAATTTAAACTCACCGTCTATGTTTAAAGGCTCTGATTCCAGATCGTTTATCATAGTTACGTCATAGATGTTTTTCTCCATCCTCTTCCATCTGTCTTCGTACTTTGAGCTTACCTCTATATCGCTGTTCTTTCTTATGTTCAATGTGATCTTTGGAAAATTTATAAAAGTCTCATAAGAATACGCATAGTAGTTTTCACTATCTGTTCTAAGCTCTAAAGTACCACCAACCTTTAAAACACGTCTTGCTTCTTCTATAAATGAAGTCGATATTACACGTCTATGTGGTTTTTTATCCCAAGGAACCGGAAAGTGAACAAATATTTGACTTACTATATTTGAAGGGACAAGTTCCATAAATAGTCTTGCGTCATAATCTAAAACAAGCAAGTTATCCAACTCTTGAATATTTATTTGTTTTAGTACCTGCTCGATCGATGGACGGTGTATCTCAATACCGATATATAAAGTATCTGGGTTATTTTTGGCTTGATGTAAAAGGTGTCTTCCTGAACCAAAGCCAACCTCTATAGCTACATCTTTTGCAGCTGGAAAATTATCAGCAAAATACTCAATACTCTTTAGTGCTGTCACTTTTTCTAAATGCACATTTTTAGCACTTGTGTGTACGTTTGAGCTTAGTACATGTAGCCCTGCTTCATTTGCATATGTTAAAAGAGCATTATGTACTTTTTGAGTAGATGCAGGACGTGTAAGCTTGTCTGTTTTTAAAAGGGTTTTGTTCTCATCATCTTTTAAAAGTAAAAAGAAATCCTCATCTTCAACAGTTGTTGAGATAAGCATCTCATCATTATGACTTATATTTTTTGCAAAGAAATTAAAACTAACACCACCCTTTTCAAAAGGTAGTTCTAGTTTTTTAAATTTTTCTATATGTAGGTGTGGCATCTATTTTTGTACTTCTTCTTTTTTTATTTCTTTTGTCTCTATAACAACTTCCATACTTGGCTTAGATTCTATAGAGTATTTATCAACAGATAAAACTTGATAATAGTAAGTTTGAGCAGGCTCTATTTTAGAGTCTTCAAATTTAGTACCTTTGATCTCTTTGAACTCATCTATAGCTGTGTCAAAAAGCCCTTTAGAATATCTTTTTCTTACACTATAACTTGTAGCTTTAACATCATTTTTCTTCCACTCTAAAACAACTTGTTTATTATCTATAAGCCTAGCTTCTACAACAGATGGAGGTAGAGGTTTTGAAAGGCTCATCCCACTAGCCGAACTTCTGTCATGTATAGACTCTAGTCCGTCTTTATCAACTGCAGATACTCTGTAGAAATATTTATCTCCATCTTCTGGTATCTCATCTTGATATTTACTTTTTTTAAGCTTTGAAAGTAAAGTGTATCCACCGTCTATTTTGTTTGATCTGTATAAATTGTAATGTGAAAAATCTTCATTTTTAGATTCATCCCAAGTAATGATTATTTTTTTTGGAAGGTTATTAGTAGCTGCTAAATTTGTAACTTCACGAGGTAACTCTTTTGTAATAGATTTTACAATATCACTTGGCTTTGAGATAATAGAGTTATACGTAACTGCACGTACATTGTACTGGTAAGTAACACTGTCAGATAGACCAAAGTCAATATATTCTGCACTTAAGCGACCTTCAACTCTGGCTACTGTTTTCCACTCTGTATCATTAAATGTTTTTCTTTGTATATCATAAGCTTTTACTATTTCGTTTGTATGAGGACGCCAAATAACTTTTGCACTTCTTGGCATTCCACTCGCTGCATATATCCATGACACTGAATTTAATACAGGTTTAGTAGCAGCCGGGTAAATATCACTTCTCTCACCTTGTGCGTCTGCACTATATGTTACGAAGTAGTAGTTGTATCTATGATTTGGCTTAACGTTTTCATCTAAGAAATGAGTAGCATATCTGTTATCTATAGTTGCATAATAAGCATCGTCATCAGTAGTTTTTGCTTCATCAAGCGATTCTCTGTATATGTATATGCCCTTAACTCTTCTGTTTTTGATCTTAGCCCACTCTATTGCTATAGAGGTCATAGTAGATTTTGTCGCCGACTTTGTCAAAGTGATCTTAGGCAGACTTGAGTCTATCACGACCTCTTGTCCAGGTTTTGGTTTTATAGCACAACCACTAATTATTAAGACTGTTAAAACTATTAATAATGAACTTAGGTTCAGTAACTTCATCTATTTGCTCCTTATCAAACTTTTTAAATATAAATTCTTTCATTTTAGGCTCTATTGGAGCCACAAATGAGACCATCTCGTTTGTCATAGGATGGATAAAATGTAATTCGTACGCATGTAGCAAAATTCGTTCCGAACTAGCATCTTTTTTAACCGCCCCATACAGATGGTCACCCACTATATGGCGGCTTTTTGTCTCAAGGTGTACGCGTATCTGATGCGTACGACCAGTAAACAGTTTACAGCCTATGAGTTGGTATTTTTCATCTTCACTCAAACAAAGCTGGCTAAAAGCTGTTTTTGCATCTTTACCACCTGCTTCACAAGCCATTTTTAAACGGTTGTTTGAACTTCTTTTTATAGGACCCTCTATAATTGTTATCTCATCTTTTAGAGGCGGCTCAATAACTGCGATGTAGTATCTACCCATACTTTTGTCTTGCAGTTGCTCGCTTAAAGCCTGATGAGCTTCGTTGTTTTTTGCGACAACCATCACACCACTTGTACCCTTGTCAAGTCTGTGTACAATACCATGGCGCTCTTCACCGCTTATGGTCGAGAGTCTAATACCTTTGTGTTTTAACCAGTCAACTAAAGTAGCTTCTTTAACACTTGGTGCAGGATGTACAGTTAAGCCTGTAGGTTTGTTAATAACTAAAAGGTTTTCATCTTCAAACAAGACTTCAACATCAAAATCTATCTCTAAAGCTTCTTCCTCTTTTACTTTTGGAAACTCAACTCTTACTATTTGGTTTTGCTTTAGCTTTACACCACTTCTTGGTACTTTTTTTTCATCTACGAACACGCACTCTTTTTTTATAAGTTGTGCTACTTGTGAGCGACTCTGGTTTAATTTGTGAGCTAAAAAAGTATCTAAACGTTCAGGACTTTCACACACATAACTTTCAATATCATTCATTTTATACCTTTTTATACACCTTTTGTGTTACAATTCTTAAAAATTTATGGAGAAGTGTAGTTTGTGGAGAATTGATAAGCATATTTTAGCACAATTTGATTTCATTTCTATTATTCTTATTATACCTTTGGTTCTTACTTCAAACTGGCTTATCAACGAAGCGGTACCTGTACTTGCTCAAAAACAAATCGCATACATCGGTGTAGCCGCTATAGCATTTGGTATTATTTTTTTACTTCCTATCAGAAGAATGAGTTGGTTGATCCCACTTATTTATTGGATAAACATCATCCTTCTACTAGCCGTTGACTTTTTTGGAACTACCCGTGGTATGGGTGCACAAAGATGGCTTGAACTCCCTTTTGTAAATGCTACTATCCAACCATCCGAGTTTGTTAAACCAGCCCTTATACTTATGCTCGCATACCTTATACACAAATCACCGCCTCCAAGAAACGGCTATAGTCTTAAACAGTTCCTTATACTTAGCGCATACATTTTGCTGCCTTTTATTTTGATCGTTAAAGAACCTGACCTAGGTACTGCACTTGTACTTTTGATCATTGGATACGGGACTCTGTTTTTCATAGGTGTTAACTGGAAAATATGGGCTGTAATAGTATCAGCCTTACTGCTTATATCCCCTCTTGTGTACAAATTTGGGCTACATGATTATCAAAAAGTACGTATTAAAGACTTTATAAGCGAGAAACCATCATACCACGTTCAACAGTCCATTATCGCCATAGGTTCAGGTGGACTAACTGGAAAAAGTAAAGAGGAAGCTACTCAAACTCAGATGAAGTTCTTGCCAATAGCTACTAGTGATTTTATATTTGCATTTTTGGTTGAGCGTACTGGATTTTTAGGAGCACTGGGGATCATACTTATATATGTTTTACTTATACTTCATCTACTTAGCTTAAGCATTTTTAATAGTGATTATTATATAAAGGTTGTCACCATAGCGATATCATTTATGCTCTTTGTGTATATGGGGGTAAATATATCCATGACCATAGGATATGCCCCTGTTGTGGGGGTCCCTCTACCCATGTTTAGTTACGGTGGGAGTAGTTTCTTGAACTTTATGATACTCTTTGCGATAATGCAAAATCTTATCACATTTCACTATAGAGATATGTATGACGGCAGGGGTACGAAAAGCTTCATATAAGATTTAAGATTAATTATAATATTTTATAATCCCTTCTAAATTTTTTGATATACTTAAGGTTTGCAGATAATAAAAAAGGGATTATCATGAATCATGTATACCTTACTAACCACAACATAGAAAAAGCCCTAGAAGTAAAACAGATAACAAAAGCCGAAGCAGAAGAGTTAAAAAAAATTCTTAGTCTTAAACGTACAAAAAAGAGTGTTAAAAATAAAAAGGGATGATTGTTTATAAAAAGTTTAGATGGTGGGCACTACTGGACTCGAACCAGTGACATCTACCTTGTAAGGGTAGCGCTCTACCAACTGAGCTAAGCGCCCATCTAAAAAAACACCAATTTGGCGACCCCTAAAGGATTTGAACCTCTGTTACTACCATGAAGTGATAGTGTCCTTGGCCACTAGACGAAAGGGTCACTTTCAGTAAACAAAAGGTTGTTCAACATAATATTTATGGCGCGGTGGACGAGACTCGAACTCGCGACCCCCTGCGTGACAGGCAGGTATTCTAACCAACTGAACTACCACCGCATAAACAAATATTATTATATGGTG